>OLNM01000021.1_pt1 | contig 142868 bp, 116 predicted proteins | sample 1672391 | NCBI WGS metagenome assembly OLNM01 (sample SAMEA3136680, study PRJEB25190) | human gut metagenome | reverse complement strand
CCCATATATCCAGAGGTAAAGCAAAAATACGCAGTAAGCTGTTTGGCAACCGCTCCACCCAGACCACATGCAACAACGGGTCTTCGTCTTCCAGCTCACGCAATGCGGTGATGACCTTATGCAAGGTCAGATCATCGAACTGGGGACGGGCCGGCGAGCTATTGTCCGCCGCGGTCTGGCCGGCGGTGTCGTTCTCCTCATTGCGGCCGGTTCCCGACTTGGCGGCATCATGCTCGGCATCGTCCTGATTCACGTTGTTATGGCCGGCGTCACCGCGTTTGGCCGCTCCCGAGGTGCCGGCCGTATCGGATTCCGCTCCGGCGGGCAACACCGTGTAGGTCAACACGGGTTGCAGCGACGGTGATTCGGCGTCCGGTTCCGCTCCCAGCCCTTCGCCGGGGAAGGTCCGCGTCAGTCCGGTCACCGCACACACCGATCCGGCAGGCACCTCGGTGACCGTCTCGAATTTGGCGCCATTGTAGACGCGCACCTGATCGACTTTCTCGGACCATACCGTGCCATCATCCCCCTGTACCGGCGACGGTGCTGATGACGCCGCAGCGCACGAGGATGAAGAGACGATCTCCTTGGCTTTGAGCGCACCACCGGTGACGCGCAGCCACGTCATACGGTTGTGCTGGCCGTCGTGGGCGATTTTGAACACGCGTGCGGCGAAGGCGGCCGGCCATTCACGTTCGCGGGTGAACGTCTCCAGCCCGTCCTGGTTTTGTCAAGATTTATTTATTCATTCTTCCTCTTTTCCATGCGCGTCGCCCACAGCGCCTCCGCATATTCCGGGCACCGCGAGGCAAGAACTGATTATTCCCCACTGAAAATCCACTGAACCTGGAATAGCCCCACCGTTTTTCTGCTGGCCCGTTATCCCTGCGCTTTGCGTAAATCGCGCCATGGAACACGCAGCTGGTTGCGTCGCTTGCGGATAGCGTTTTCTTTCTATGGATGATTAATCTATTCGCGCGCGCGTATATATAATATGTATATATAGGGCTGGTGCATGTGTTTCTTCTGTCCCAATCCATGCCAAGCGTAAAGTTGTTGGCTCCGCCTTCGCTTTTTCGGCTAAGGAAATAAGTTGTTTTGCTTTTGAAGATAAGTTGTTTTGATGGGCAAAACAACTTATCTTGATATGAGCTTATGTCTTTTCTTGCCGTTTCTGGATGGATAAGCTTGGTGATGCAACCAAAAATACACCTCAAATTGACATAAATCAACCTTTACGCCCTCTGTGCGCGATAGTGTTGGAGTGATATTCTTTGTTAAAATCTGTTTGCGCACACATGTGGATAAGGTGGTAGAAATTCGTGTTTAGGTGGATAATTTCACGATTTGTATACCCGAAAATGCGTTTTATCCACCACCCCGGATTAGGATTTATTTAAATTCGCGGGCATAATATTAAACCAAAAGCATTAACTATTAACCTAAAACAAACAAGTATCATGAAGGTTTTAAAATCTTTATTCCTTTGTGTCGGTACTGTGTTGTTGGCTCTCAACTTCACGGCATGTACTGATTGGGGTGATGCTGATCCCGAGGCGGGAAACCAGACGTACCCAGATCGTAGTGTCGTGAACACCTACACCTTTGATTATGGTGCGGATGACGTTTACTTGGGAGACATCACCGACAAGGCCGATGTGTGTGAGGCAGTGGAAGACGCTGACCTCGGAAGTAATGTCCTTCACCTCGATGCCAACGGCTATGCGGTGATGGCGAATCCATTCAATGGCGTGAAGCTGCAGAATGGAGCGGCCATCACGTTCTGGTTGAAGACCGCGGGCATTCCTCAAGAAGTCGCGGAAGGTGAAGAGCCTGCCGTGGAGGATGACCTCACGGGGGCTGTCCTTGCCTTTGGCAGTGGCGAGGCGGGCGCTGAGCGCTTCTATCTTACGTCCAATGGCCAGTTGAGGTACACTAAGCCAGGCAATCTGGAGTCCTTGAACCTCAATGAGAACGACCCCGCTACTTACAAGACGGGTATCTTGCCCGCTGGCGGATGGCATTTCGTGGCCTTGCAAATCTCTGAAGAGGGCTACCAGCTTTACGTGGATGGCAACAAGAGCCTTTCCGGCGCTGCGCCGCAGGGAGCTGAGGCCACCACTTTCTCTTACAAGACGTTGATAGATTTCCTCAACACCGCTCCTAATATATATATAGGTAAGGGAGCCGGTGACGACGACGTGAACATGAGCGAGATGTGGGTAGACGACGTGAAGTTTATCCGCAACCAGATGATTGCCAGCGACTGGGCTATGCCCAACAAGGGAGGCGGTGGCGCAGGCGATAACTTTGAGTACATCATTGGCGAACCAATCAATGAGATTGGCGCTCCGGATTGCTCTTCCGCATGGTGGACAGAGTGGAGTAACTATTTCCGTATCCCCGCAAACAATACGCTTCATTTGCAATTTGTAAACCATACTTCGGGCGGAGGCAACTGGAACAACTGGAACTTGGCCATTACTACCGATGCCGATCGTGCTGCTGCTGGCTATGTCGAGTACCTGGTGTTGCGTTCCGATCTCTATGGTTGGGGTGACTCCTATACATTGGGCACTTGGACGAGTGTTGGATACCCGACTAATGATGCGGAATGGACAACATACCGTCAAGACATGGAGGGAGCGACTGTAGACATAGATATCGCCAGGGCAGGAAACCAGGTTACCATGACCGCTGTGGCTCATTGCACCAATGGTAAGGTATATCAAGAAAGCTTTAGCGCACCTTGTGGCGAGGAAAGCGACGTGATTCGTGCATTCTTGGCTGTGGATGCCTCTTATCTCGTGATGAACTGGGATAACTGCTACGTCAAGGAGAACGTAAACGTGAGCACTATAGAGGTAGGTAATGCAGATAACTCTACTGCTTGGTGGGGTGCCTTCACTGATTATTTCACCATTCCTGTGGAAAAGACGCTCGTGCTGAATTTCACTAACTATGGCAGTGGTGCGAATGCATGGAATAACTGGGTGGCCGTGGTAACTTCGGACGCAGAGCGTGATGGCGCAGGTTATGCAGAGTATTTTGTATTGCGCTCCGATAATTATGGGTGGGGCGATGCCTCATACAATGCGGCCAATATAGGACTTGTAGGCTATGATGGAGATTGGGTTTCTACTTTCTCGCAACAAATGAATGGTGCGCAAGTGGAGATGACCATCGAACGGGTTGGCGCAGAGGTGAACTTTGCCGCTAATGCAACTTGTACAGATGGGCATGTATTCACCGAGACCTATCATCAGACTTGTGGTGACGGAACGCAAGCAATACGTGCGTTCCTGACAGTTGACGGTTCACATTATACCATGGATCCCGCCAATTGTTACTTGAAAGTCCCTTTGGTTAAATAACCTTTAAATTCAAGAATATGAACAATAGTATTTTTCATAAAATATTCTTCACCCTTTCGCTGATGCTCCTTTCCATAGGAGCGTCAGCCCAGGAAGAGGGTGGGAAGATAACGATTACCGGTCAAGTAGTCGACAATACAGGTGAGACTATTATTGGCGCAACCATTATGGAAGCGGGAACCACTAATGGCGTGGTGACCGATTTCGATGGAAACTTCAAGATAGACGTGAACAGCGAGAAGGCTACGTTGCGTGTTACTTACGTGGGTTTCCAGTCACAGAACATCCGTGTGGGCTCTCAACGCCAACTGCACATCGTGTTGCTTGATGACGCGCAGGCCATTGAGGAAGTAGTGGTCGTAGGTTATGGCCACCAGAAGAAAGAGAGTGTGGTAGGTGCCATTTCCCAGATTTCCAACAAGGAGTTGCTCAACAGCCCTGCCGCTAACGTTTCCCAAGCCCTTTCCGGTAAAGTGACGGGTTTGGTAACTACCCAGACTTCGGGTGCTCCTGGTGCTGATGACATGAAACTTTATATCCGTGGCCGTGCCTCTTTCGCAGGCGACAACCAACCGCTGATTATGGTGGATGGAGTAGAGCGTGAGTTCTCGCAGATAGCTCCTGATGATATCCAAAGTATCTCCGTATTGAAAGACGCTTCCGCTACTGCCGTTTATGGTGTGCGCGGTGCCAATGGCGTCATCTTGATTACCACCAAACGCGGTACTGACGCAAAACCCGTGGTGAGTCTTTCCGCCAACTGGCAGTGGCAGACTCCTACCCGTGAGGACACTTATCTGGACTCCTACCAGTCAGTGTTGCTCTATAATGAGGCCAGGAGAAATGATGGCCTGGGCGGTCTTTATTCAGATTATGACTTGAGCATGTACCAAAAGAGCGTAGCGGGACAGCTCTCCGGCATTGATGCCATGCTTTATCCTAACGTGGACTGGTATGATACCGTACTTCGCAATTCCGCTCCAGCACAGCGTTACAACGTGAACGTACAAGGCGGTACAAAGCGCATGCGTTACTATGTGTCCGCTGAATACTATGACCAACAGGGCTTGTTCAAGAACTTCTCAGAGGACGTTTATGGCAACAAGAGCAATCAAAGCTATAACCGTATCGGTTTCCGCGCCAATTTGGACTTCCTGATGTCCAAGGACTTGACCGTGAGCGTGAACTTCGGTACTCGTTTCGAGGAGCGTAAAGGCCCTAACTCCAACGAGGCTTTTGATGGAACCTACTCACAGATATTCTATGATATCAACCACATCCCAGGTTGGATATTCCCCGTTAGCTACCAGTTTACGGATGAGGCGGGCGTGACCCACAATCTCTATGCGGGTAGTTCCCAGTATCAAGACAACCCCGTGGCTCGTTTGGCTAAGGCGGGTTTCTATCGCGCCACAAACACCATCAACGAGACCAACTTCATTGTGGATTACAAGATGGACTGGTTGACGCCAGGTCTTTCCGCTCGAGGTATGGTGTCTTTCGACTATGAGTCATTCTACAATCGTCAGTTCAAGGCTGGCTTTGCCACCTATGAGTTGAACGACCGCAACAACTACACCTCACTGAGCGCTTACAACCAGTTCAATGAGGATGAAGAATTGGCATACTCAGGCGATGGACAGACTTCTACCTACAAGCTCTATATGGAGGCGCAGTTGAACTACGCCCGTAAGTTTGGCAAGCACGACGTGACCGCCATGTTGCTGTATAACCAGAACGACTATCGCTACCAGGCTGACCTGCGCAAGAGGTATATGGGTATCGTTGGTCGTGCCACTTATGGCTACGACAACCGCTACTTGGCTGAGGTGAACTTCGGTTACAATGGTTCCGAGAACTTCCGTCGTGGCCGCCGCTTCGGTTTCTTCCCCGCCTTCTCCCTGGGTTGGGTCATCTCCAACGAGAGCTTCCTGGAGAAAGCCAGCCAGACTTGGCTTGACAACTTGAAGATACGCGCCAGCTACGGTCAGGTAGGTAATGACGTTTACCAGGTGAATGGCGTGACGCAACGCTTCCTGTATGAGGAGACCTGGAACCAGATCAACAACGACTACTATTTCGGCACCACAGGCGTGACGGGTATTTATGAGGCACAATATCCCAATTATGACGTGACTTGGGAAAAAGCCCATAAGTATGACGTGGGTGTGGACTTCAGCTTCTGGAACGGTCTGCTTTATGGTAACGTGGATTACTTCTACGAGCGTCGTAATAACATCTTGACCACTTACGGAACCCGTCCCCAGTGGGTGGGTGTAGTGATGGCGGCCGGTAATCTTGGCGAGACCAAGAACGAAGGTTTTGAGATAGAATTGCATCACTCTAATACCATAGGCAAGAATTTCCGTTACAACGTGGGCTTTAGCTTCAGCCATGCCGCCAACGAAATCCTTGACATGGACGAGCCTGCATTGAAGACCGCTTACCGCAAGCAGGAAGGCCACCCCATCGGCCAGTATTTCGGACTGGTAGTGGATGGATTTATTACCTCCGCCGACTTGGCCAATCCCGACCTGCCTAAGTCCACTTACACGGACAAGCTGCAAGTGGGTGACTTGAAGTATCGCGACATGAACAACGATGGTTTCATCGATGACCGCGACCAGACCTACATAGGCTATAGCAATGTGCCCGAGAACACTTACTCCCTCAGTTTGGGCTGTGAATGGAAAGGCATCGGCTTCAACGTGCTCTTCGCGGGTGTAGACCATGTGTCTCGTTACTATGACGCGGAAACCATGTATGCTTTCGTGGATGGTGGTAAAGTGAAGGAACATCATCTTGGACGTTGGAATCCCGCGCAGAGCGAGGAATGGAACTTGGCTCACGCTACATATCCATTACTCCACTATGACGCCGCGGGAAATCACAACCAACAGGTTAACTCTTTCTTCTTGAAGAATGGTGCGTTCCTCCGCTTGAAGAATATCGAGATTTCTTACAACTTGCCCTCAAAATGGATTAAGCACGCATGGATGAGCGAGGCTCGCATATTCATCAACGCCAATAACCTGATTACATGGGATCATCTGGATGACTTGGTAGACCCCGAGAGCGAGGGTTCCAACCGTTATCCTATCATGAAGACCGTCAACATAGGTATCAACTTAAAGTTCTAAAGCATCATGAAAAAAGCTATCATATATTCATCTGCTCTCTTGCTGATGGGAACGGTGATGTTCAGCTCTTGCGAGGACTTCCTGGACAAGGAACCTAGCAACCAGTTGACAAAAGGACAGACCTTCAGCGAATGGAAGACCATGGAGCAGTTTCACTTGGACACGTACAACTTCCTGAGAAACGGAGAGTGCCGCATCAACAACTCTTGGCTGGACGCTGCTACAGACTTGTCTGAGTGTAGTATGTCTTCTAGTGGCACCCGTGTCTCTTTCAATATTGGTAACTACTATGCCAGTGGGGCTGCCAATGAACTGACAGACCCATGGGAGCATTACTATCGTGGCATCCGTAAGTGTAATATGTTGTTGGAGGAGATTGAGAATGTGCCTAAGGCCCCAGATGAGTCTCAAGAGACTTATGAGCAACATAAAGCTTGGTATCAGGGTGAAGCCAAATTCTTCAGGGCTTACTTCTATTGGGAGTTATTCTTGCGCTATGGCCCTATTCCTATCGTAGAGGAGGTGCTTGACCCTGATGGCGACTTGTTGTCGGGCTATACAACTCGCCCCACATTGAAAGAGTACGTGGTGGACTTCGTTATTGATCAACTGAAGCAGGCGGAAGGCTTGGTGATGGACTACGAATCTAGCCATCTTTCGGGTAACGAAGGCCGTATCAATAAGGACATTTGCTGCGCCTTGCTTTCCCGAATCTATCTCTATATGGCCAGTCCTCGTTATGCCGAAGAGTCAGGAATCACCTGGCAGCAGGCAGCGGACGAGACGAAGAGATTCATCGATACGTATGGTTCCCACTATCGTCTCTATACAGATGGAGGCAGCTATGTGGCCAATTATACCAACGCAATTTTGCTCAACGCCCATACCGAAAGTAATCCTGAGGTAATTTTCTATCGTAGCGATGTGAGCCAAGGTTGGAGTTCCTATGGTTTTAACAATGATACTCCAGTAGGTTCTGGCGGTAATGGAGGTAACTGCCCCTCTCAAAACCTCGTGGATATGTATGATATGGCCGATGGCAATTCTCCTTTCCTCTCTTATGACGCTACGGGTGCTCCCGTATATATCAACGACAGGCCTCAAATCAATACGGCCTTGAACTATGACGACACGCACCCCACAGAGAATCGCGATCCTCGTTTGACCGCATCTATCCTTTTCCATGGACAGACTTGGAGTGGAAGGATGATAGATGTGCGTGAGGGCATGGCCGATAATCCTACAGGCAATGCTAACGCCACGCCTACGGGTTACTACATGCGCAAATATATGCCAGAGGTAATTCTGCAGAACAATCATACGGGTACATCTTATCGCAACTGGATAATCATTCGCTATGCGGAGATATTGCTCAACTACGCAGAGGCTCTTAACGAGGTGAATGGTCCCACGGAGGAGGTTTGCGACCTGTTGGAGCAAGTGCGTAGCCGTGTCGGAATGAACATTGACTTGTACAGAGACCGTCCTGACTTGCAACACAAAGATGAGATGCGCAATTTTATCCACAAGGAGCGTACCGTGGAGTTGGCGTTCGAGGAGCATCGCGGTTGGGATCTTCGTCGTTGGAATGTGGCTACCGAGGCTCTTTCCCGTCCTATTTATGGTGTAGATGTGGATGAGAACGGCAACTATACCCGCAAGATTGCCCAGCAAAGAGTATTCGAGAATCGCATGTACTTATATCCCATCCCTGAGACTGAGTATTGGAAGACGGGTATCGAGAACAATCCTGGATGGTAATATACACATATTATATATAATAAGGACTCATGACTAATCAAATATGACCATGAACATGAAATCATTAAATCGATATACCCAGCGGAGTGCGAAAAGGCTATTTCTTGCTGCGCTCCTAACAGGTGCATGCGCTACAGGCTGGGCCGCTGATGGGAAAACCGTACACGGCCGTGTGGTAGATAGCGATGGCCAGCCAATCGCAGGTGCCTATGTCAATGTCAGTGAGGAATTCAAGAAGGTGCTCACTGACGAGGGAGGTTTCTTTACCATTAAGAATATCGCTCCCGATGATGAGCTGTTCGTCACTTTCTTGGGCTATGACAATGTAAGAGTAAAGCCCGAGTTTGACAATGAAAAGTTCACCATTACTATGCAGCCTACTGATGAATACAGCGAGTTGCAGCCCGTGGCTTTTAACTCTAAGCCCAAGAAACTGGTGACAGAAGCTATTTCCACGGTATCTGGTGAGGAATTGGAGAAACATCCCGTGACAGTATTGCAGAATGCCTTTACCGCCACGTTGAATGGCGTGGAGACCTACGAGGCACAATCAGAGCCTGGATGGAGTGAGACCGCTATGTATATTCGTGGTGTTCGTACCATGAATGAAAATGCCCGTTCTCCATTGGTCATCGTGGACAACGTGGAGCGTGACCTTTCTTTTTTGGACGCTTATCCTATTGAGAGCATCACTGTTTTGAAAGATGCCGCCGCTACAGCTATCTATGGTATGCGTGGTGCCAATGGTGTTATCTTGGTGACCACCAAGCGTGGCGAGGCTGGCAAGCTAAAGATAGATTTCACTCAAGAGGTTGGCTTCCAGACCATTGCCGGCATCCCCGAGAGCCAGAACTCTTATAACTATGCCTTGACCATGAACCAAGCCAGATATCTGGACGGTTTATCTCCCATGTATTCAGATTATGACCTGGAACAATACCGCAGAGTTTGCAATGGCGAGACACTGGAAGGTATGGACAAGTACCACTATTTCAACACCAACTGGCACGATGTGATGTTGCGTGACATGGCTCCACAATATCGTACTAACTTGCAGTTGAGTGGTGGTACCGACCGCGCCCGCTACTACGTGTCTTTCTCTTATCTGCGTCAAGAGGGAATGTTTGACGAGAAGTGGACTAACTACACGGGCGACTATAACAACCAGGAGACCCTGAACCGTTACAATTTGCGCGTGAATGTGGATTTGAATGTCAACAAGTTCTTGACAGTAGGTCTTGACTTGGGAGGCCGTATCGACAATATTACGCAGCCAGGTATTGATGTTTGGAACCTGTTCACTTGGGGCGCTGGCGAGAACTTGCCTATCTATCCCGTTTACTGTCCCAATGGCGAGTTCTTCATGCCTACTTCTTCCGACTCCAAGAATGGTGCCGCCCAGATTGCAGGTCGCGGTATGGAACAAAACCGTCGTCGCAATCTCTACACCACCGCAAATGTGACGGGAGATATTGGAGCGTTGTTCCCGGAGGTGAAAGGTTTACAAGGTTTAAAGGCTAATGCCATCATCAGCTTTGACGCTTATGACACTTTCCAAAAGGTACAGCAGGCAGACATCAATACCTACTATTATGACTTCGAGAATAGTAACGTGCAGTCCGTGGACGACTATACCTACCAGCGCGTGCGTACTTATGCGGCTCTGCCCAATGCTTCTACCAACGCTCGTCAGTATAGCTACAACATCAACACTCGCTTCGGCCTGTCTTACAACCACCTTTTCGGTGGCAAGCATTTGGTAGACGCACAAGCTTTCTTCCGTTACTATCAGAATTCTGTTCGTGGCGCTAACTCTTCTTTCCGCTACTTGTCTTGGAACGCTCAAGCCATGTATGCTTATGATAACCGCTACATTTTGAGCGCAAGCGTATCCCACATGGGTTCAGATAACTTTGACCCCAGCAATCGTTGGGATACCTTCCCTGGCGTAAGTTTAGGTTGGGTTATCAGTGAGGAGTCTCTCTTTGACAAGTATAGAGAGAATGGTTCGCTCAGCCTTTTGAAGTTGCGTCTTTCTTATGGCGAAGCTGGTCAGGCCATGACCGCAGCCATTGCCGATGATGGCTCTTACGCCAATCGTTATCCTTTCCAAAGTACCTATGCGGAAGGTAGTGGTTATAACTTTGGTACTAGCCAGAGTTATATTGAGGGAGCCTATGAGAATATCGCAGGTAATCCTAATAATATTTGGGAGAAGAGCAGGATGTATAACCTCGGTCTCGATTTCGATTTTTGGAAGTCGAAACTCTATGGTAGCGTGGATATCTTCAAGGAGTATCGTTCACAGATATTGGTTGATCGTTCCACCGTGCCTACCTTGATGGGTATTACCGCAGCCCAAGACTCTTATGGCAAGGCTGAGACTCGTGGTGTCGAGATACGCTTAGGACACAAAAACAGTTGGGGCCCCTTGAAATATCACTTTGAGTGGAACATGACATGGAACACCAACAAGATCACCGAGATGGATGAGTTGGAGCCTACTTATGCTTATCAAGCTAAAACAGGCAAGCGCATCGGACAGTACTTCATGTTCTTGCTCGATCAGTGGGCATCAGACCCCAATTTGATACCTACCTCTCACCAAGATGCTATTGACCATCCTGAGAAATATCCCTATAGTTCGTTTGGTAACTACAAACTGGGTAATGCCGTGTTCAAGGATGTCAATGGAGACCGTATCATCAACACTTACGACCAGGTGGCAAGTGGCTATGGCAATAGCAAGATTCCCGAGATGCTCCATAGCTTTAACTTCGGTTTCGAGATTGGCGGTTTCGACGCGCGCTGCATCATCACCGCTTATTTGAATCGTACCGTAGAGTGCCGTGAGAATATGGACTACGGATTTGGATGGGGTGGAACTTCTACCCATGAGGTAACCAAGACTTGGGGTTATTATACGGATGATCCAACTGACCCTCGTAATGTCAACGCCAAGTATCCTCGTCTTTCTACCACGTTTAGCGATATTGACCGCAACTATCCCGCCAATACCAGCAACATCTGGTTGCAGAACGGAAACTTCTGGTCACTCCGCAATATCGAGGTGGGCTATTCTTTGCCTAAGAAGCTCTTGGCTAAGATTTACATGACGAAGTGCCGTTTCTACTTTAGTGCGTACAATATCTGCACCTGGAGTCACTTCGAGAATGGTTTCGACCCGGAGAACCCAACTAACTACATTTGGGCATATCCCAAGACCCGTAGTTTCTCGTTTGGTGTCAATATTGGTTTCTAATCACCACGATACATATTATAATATATATTAACATGAAAATATCTAAGATAATCATATCTGGCTTGATGTTAGCACTCTGCGCCTTCACTTTCACCAGCTGCGACTTGGACAAGGAGTATGACGCGAGCATGGATCAGGAAAAGATCTTCGGCAACGCTACGGAGACCCGTGGCTTCCTGGCTAATATCTATACAAACTTGCCCGATGGCTTCGCTCCGCTATCGGATGACCAGTTCACTGGTGCCAGCCGTGACTGCATGACAGACAATGCGGTGACCTCTTGGGGTTTGCACTATTACACGAAGATAGGTAGCGACGGATACACGGCGGCTGACCATCCCCTGTTGGGCTTCTGGAACACAGACCTTTATGGTATTCGTAAGTGCAATCAGTTTATAAGGAACGCCCGTGAGAGTGTGATTGGTAATGCGGTCACTGGCGATGACGAGAGTCAGCTTTACAATCGTTACATTGCGGAGGCTCGTCTGCTTCGCGCTATTTTCCATTTTGACTTGATATGCTGGTTTGGTGACGCTCCCATTTTGGGAGGCATGGGTGAGGACGCTGTCATTTTCGACCTCACGAGCGACATGAATATTTCCCGCACCAACAAGGCGGACGCACTGGATTGGGTCATCGAGGAATGCAATGCCGTGAAAGACGTACTGCCTTTCCGTTATGCGAACGAGGCAAGTAACTGGGGACGTGTAAACGGAGCCGCCGCTTACGCTCTTATCAGCCGCGCCAGTCTCTATCGCGCTTCAGAGTTCTATCGCAAGAGCGGTGACAATGAGCAACAGCTCTGGCAGGCCGCGGCAGACGCGGCTGTGGCTTTCATCAACAAGAACAACCAGCAGTCTCGGCCTTACGGGTTGTTGAACACAGGCAATCCCGACGAGGACTATTATGACATCTTCACGGAGAATCCTGTTTACAGTGATGAATTCATCCTTTCCCGTTCCGTTTGGTTTACCAACCAGGTGGAGAAAGTGTTCGCTCCAGTAGGTTTCACGGGCAGTTGGTCTGCGGCAGGCCGTACCAATCCTACGCAGAATTTCGTGGATTGCTTTGAGACGATAGACGGTAAGAAGATCGGCGACGCTGACTCTGGCTATGACCCGCAGCATCCCTACGAGAACCGTGACCCTCGTTTGTCACAGATAGTTTTCTATCATAACATGACTTGGGGACGTGCCGACCAAGAAGAGGAGCGTCAGCTTGACATGAGCAGCAACACCAGCGGCACGGGAATTGACTACAGCTCTTCCATGGGCGGCACCTATACGGGCTATTACCTGAAGAAGTTTGTCAACAATATCTCTTGCAAGGCTCCTACTACTTTCAACCACGCTTGGCCCATCTTCCGCTTTACCGAGATATTGCTCAATGCCGCTGAGGCGTATTGCGAGGCAGACCAGACTGGTTTAGCGGAGACTTACATCAACCAGATACGTGACCGCGCCGGCATGCCCCATTATACAGGCTTGACACAGGCAGCCCTCTTGGAGCGCATCCGCAATGAGCGTCGTATTGAGTTGTCATTTGAGGACCATCGCCGTTTCGACTTGACCCGCTGGATGGCATACTCTAATCACACGGGCGAGGGAGGTTCTATCTATGACGCGACTAACAGTTCCACCAGCTTGCTCCATCTCTATGGCGTGAGAATCACTGGTGATGACGTAGTCAACAATCCAGTATTCACCTATGGCTTGGCGGAAACCGTGAATTCTCGCGTTTTCAATGTGCCAAAGAACTATCTGTTCCCCATCCCCGAGAACGAGGTAAAGCGTTGTCCGAACCTTGGGCAAAACCCTGGCTGGGAAACTTCAGGCAATTAATCGTATGAAATAAGGGAGTGAGCATTCCTCTAAAGGAATGTCTCGCTCCTTGTTTTAACCTAAACAAAACCCTATATGAGACAATTTATTATTACCTTATTGATGTTTTGCTCCGCCACGATAGCCATGGCCGACAACGTGTGGTGCATGATCACTCCGTCGGGGCAAGTGATACCGATGGGCAACGTGGCTTATTTGGTTAGCGCGGGAGGCACAAGTCCCGAGACTTTTGACATCGTGCTCAAGCAAGGAGACCCCGTGACAACGGGAAGGATAGACTTCGTGCAACTGGATCCTACTGGCATTGAGAGCGTGCGCCCCTCTGGGGACGTGCCCACTCTTTCCTCTGTGATGGGTGACCAGCTTGTCATCTCGGGCACTGCCGCTGGCCAGCAGGTTGTTGTTTATTCCCTTACGGGTGCTGTTTTATTGCGCACGGTCACCGCGGACACACAAACTACGCTCAATATAGGCGACCTCACTTCGGGCGTTTATGTCTTGAAAGTGGGTGGCACCGCCATTAAATTCATGAAAAAATAACCTTTGAAACGTGTCGCTATGAAACATAAATTACTTTCACTCATCTCTGTTTGCCTATTGACCGGAATGGGGGCGCAAGCGCAGATACTCATCAAGAGGGTAGATAGCCCGACGCGAACCCCTTATAGTTTTCCTAATATGTATTTCTCCCAAGACGGAGACAAGGATGCCTGGAGTTACGGCACAAGCGAAGGTTCCAGCTACAGCAGCCGGGCGGATATCAGCACCATCGACTACATAGCCACCCAGGCCTACTTGGAGAACAACCAGACGCTGGAGGACTGGACCGCTCCCACCTATGATGACTGTTACGTCAACAGTATTGACAATAGTTGGAATGGTCGTGCGACATGGAACTTGGCCAACGTGCACGATCCCTCGGTGTGTTTGGCATCTGATGGCTATTATTATATGGTGGCTACCGATGCCAGTTATGGTAATGTCCATACTCAGTCCGGAGGTCATTTCATCTGCCGCCGCAGCAAGAACCTGATAGACTGGGAGGTGATGGGACCCACCATGAAGAGCTTGCCCGAATGGATTAAGCCTAAGCTCAATGAGATAAGGGCGGCCATGGGGCTTGGCGAGAGCACCGTGGACTGGGAGAACGGCGACTTCGGCTATTGGGCACCTTGCATCCGTAAGGTCAACGACAATCTTTATCGCATGTACTATTGCGTCACCATCCCTGGTACCATCGACGGAGACGGTACTTGGAGCGAGCGCGCCTTCATAGGACTGATGGAAACTTCAGACCCCTCAGACTGCGAATCGTGGGTGGACAAGGGCTATGTGACCACCAACTATTCCGACCGCGACCTCGATTTCAGGCACAGCAACACAGATTATGACAATTGCTACTTCAAGTATAACGCCATAGACCCTACCTACATCATCACCGAGGAGGGAGAGCACTGGCTCATCTATGGCTCTTGGCATAGTGGATTCGCCGCCGTTCAGCTCAATCCAGAGACGGGAAAGACACTTCTGGAGCAAGGCAATCCCTGGGGTGCGGAGAACGAGGCCGCCTATGGCAAGCGTGTGTTCACCCGCAACCACAACAACCGTTGGCAGGGCAGCGAGGCTCCCGAGGTGGTCTATCATGACGGATACTATTATCTCTTCATGGCATTCGATGCCTTGGAAGTGCCTTACAACACTCATGTGGTTCGTTCCAAAAACATAGATGGCCCATACGAGGACATCATGGGCACTAAGTTTACCGACGGCACTACCCAGGGCAATGTCTATCCCGTCATGACCCACCCCTATAAGTTTGGCGACGACCACGGATGGGTAGGTATCAGCCACTGCGCCGTGTTCGATGACGGACAGGGCAATTGGTACTACGCCTCCCAGCAGCGTTTCCCCGCCGACTGGCCTGGCGTGAACGCCCCTAACGCCATCATGTTGGGCGGCATCAGGCGCATTGTCTGGACAGAGAGCGGCTGGCCGCTGGTGTTGCCGGAACGTTACGCCAACGTGCCTCAAGAACTGATTTCCGAGAGTGAGTTGGTAGGCAATTGGCAGAATATAGACCTCTCCTATCAATATGGCGTGCAGAAACCCTCCGAGAATATGACCCTCAATGCCGACCATACCATTACGGGCGGTACGTTTGACGGCCAGGCCTGGAGCTTTGACGCGGGAACGGGCATCCTTCGAATAGGCGATGTCGCCATTCTCTATCTTTCCCGTGAGTGCGACTGGGAGGCCAATCCTCGCAAGGCGACTATCGTTTACGCTGGTCTTAGCGCTAATAACCGCACCACATATTGGGGCAAGAAGGTAGACTAACACTCTTTACGCGATGAGCAAGACCATAATACTTCTTGTGGCGGCCGTCCTCTGTGGGGCGACCGCCACTGCCCAAAAGGCAGAGCGTCCCATGACTTGGCAGACGGATACGGTTTTCGTCCATGATCCCGTGATGGCCTTGGAGGATGGCACCTATCACCTTTTCGCCACGGGTAACCATATCGCCCACATGACTTCCCGTGACCGCAAGACGTGGACAGTATATCGCGACGGGCTGATAAAAGACATTCCCGCGTGGACGCACGACAGCGTGCCTGGCTTTGAGGAGCACATCTGGGCTCCGGATATCATTCACTTCCAGGGCAAATGGTGGTTGGCCTACTCCTGTTCCACCTTCGGCCGTAACACGTCGGCTATAGGATTGCTGAGCAACACCAGCCTTTCCAATGACAAAGGCTGGCGCGACGAGGGTTGCATCGTGAGTTCCAAGGAGAACCGCGATAACTGGAACGCCATAGACCCCGCTTTCATCGTGGACGAGAAAGGACAGCCTTGGATGGCGTTCGGCTCTTTCTGGGACGGCATTCAACTGGTGAAGCTGGACAACACTATGCATATAGCCAAGGGAGAGAAGCCTTTCACCATCGCCCGCCGCTACCCCGTGGGGCATAAGCCAGCGGAAGAGAACCCCACTTCTAAGTACGCGGGTCCCAACGCCATAGAGGCTCCTTTCATCCTGAAGCGTGGCGACTGGTATTATCTCTTTGTCAGCCAAGACTATTGCTGCCGTGGCATGGAGAGCACCTATCGTGTTGCCGTCGGCCGAAGCAGGCAAGTGGCAGGGCCTTATCTTGACCGCGAAGGCAAGGACATGGCGCAAGGTGGCGGCATGGTGCTTCTCGAGGGAGACAAGAAAGAGTATGAGGCCACGGGGCATTCCGCCGCTTATGACTTCCCGGATGGCTATCTCTTCATTTGCCATGGGTACAGCGTAGCCCAAAAGGGCGCTTCCGTCCTGGTGCAACGCGGCATCTCATGGGACGAGCAGGGCTGGCCCGTGCTCGCGGATTGAATAATTCAGTTATATACATATATAGGGTGGCCTGCCGTTCTTCGTCTTTTCGGAGGGCGGCAGGTCTTTTGTTTTCCTGGCGGGGCATCAGCGGGCAATCTGTCCAGAGCTTGATGGCCGATTCGGGATAAAGATTCGTGTTTTAGAGCAGTACTACTGCTTTTTGATTTCAGTAGTACTGAAAATGAAAATCAGTAGTACTGAAATCCCCATGTTAGTACTACTGGCTTTGGGCGAGATTGCCAGCCTGTTGCGAAACAAGTTATTTTGCCTTTGAAAACAACTTATTTTGTTTGGCGATTTAACTTATTTTGTTTGTCAATTTAACTTGTTTTGCTCATCAAAATAACTTGTTTTCAAAAAGCCCCTTATGCGGTTGGGCATGAATAGTGAGGAATTTGGGTTTAACCCAAGTTGAGCATTAGACTTTGAACAGATTGCTCGCTTATGGCTTGGGGATTGCTTCTCGGTTTGCCGAAGGCGTAGCGGGCTACGTCGAGGCAAGGCGGGGAGCAAGACGCTGGCAGAAGCGGGCAAGATGCCAAAGAGCTTCACTTCGGGGAAAAACAGCCTTTGCGCGGTCTGATGACCAATTTGGGTTAAAGTAGCTTAATTTACTGAAAGCTATCCTATATTATCTTTATGATTGTTCCATTTTTTCAAAAACGAGCTTAAATTTGCAGTGTTCATTGCACACTTTGATTAACTGAAAACCATAAACAATCCACACCATGAACCTGTACCTTAGAAAAACCGCGCTTGTGCTATGTCTTGGAATGGCGGCTTTATCCGTTCACGCGCAGACGGAACCTTACAAAAATCCAGACCTTTCCCCAGCGGCTCGCGCCGAGGATTTGCTGGGAAGGCTCACCCTGAAAGAGAAAATCTCGTTGATGATGAACTCATCGCCCGCCATTGACCGATTGGGCATCAAGCCCTACGGATGGTGGAATGAGGCCCTGCACGGAGTGGCCCGCAACGGCTTGGCCACTGTCTACCCCATTACCATGGGCATGGCTTCCGCTTTCGACGCTGCCTTGGTGGAGCAAGTCTATACCACGGTCAGCGACGAGGCGAGGGCCAAATTCCATGATGCCCGCAAGCATGGACGTTATGGCCGTCAGTATGAGGGATTGACTTTCTGGACCCCCAACGTGAATATCTTCCGTGATCCCCGTTGGGGACGTGGGCAGGAGACATGGGGCGAAGACCCATACTTGACTTCCCGCCTAGGCGTGGCCGTGGTAAAAGGATTGCAAGGCCCCGCTGACGCTAAGTATGACAAGTTGCATGCCTGCGCCAAACACTTCGCCGTGCACAGCGGCCCCGAGGCTTTGCGTCACACCTTCAACGTGGAAGACCTCAATCCGAGAGATTTATGGGAGACTTATCTGCCTGCTTTCAAGGTGCTTGTGCAGGAAGCCGACGTGAAAGAGGTGATGTGCGCATACCAACGCTTCGACGGGCAGCCTTGCTGCGGGAGCAACCGCTTGCTGCAACAGATACTGAGAGAAGAGTGGGGATACAAGCACCTGGTGGTGAGCGATTGCGGAGCCATCAGCGATTTCTTCCTCAAAGGGCATCACGAGACGCAACCGAATGCCGCCGCCGCTAGCGCGGACGCGGTGACTAACGGAACGGATCTCGAGTGCGGAGGCGAATACGCCCACCTGGATGAGGCCGTTGAGAAAGGTCTTATTTCCGAGGAGCGCATCGATACCAGCCTGCGCCGCTTGCTGGAGGCGCGTTTCGCGTTGGGCGAGATGGACCCCGACGCCATCGTGCCCTGGAGCCGCATCTCTATCGACACGGTGGATTGCTCCTCTCATCGCTGGTTGGCGTTGGACGCGGCGCGCAAATCGATGGTGTTGCTGCATAACAACGGCACGCTGCCCCTCTCCAAATCCTCCGCGGGGAAGATAGTGGTCATGGGCCCCAACGCCGTAGACTCCGTCATGCAGTGGGGCAATTACTCGGGTAAGCCATCGCATACCGTCACCATACTCGACGGCATTCGCCAGAAGCTGGGCGACGTGGCCTATGAAAGAGGCTGCGGACTGTTGGAGAACAGCGTGCTCGAGTCCTATTACGACCGGATTTCCCATGATGGAAACCCTGGCATGAAAGGCACCTATTGGAATAACCTGGCAATGGAAGGCGAAGCGGTAGCCACGCAAGAGCTGCCCACGCCCATTGACAAGAACAACGGCGGCAATACCGTGTTCGCGCCTGGAGTGAAGCTGCAAAACTTCACGGCGGTTTACGAGGGCACGTTCCGCCCGACGAAAACCGCGAGATATCACATGAACATAGAGGGAGATGACGGTTATCGCGTGTATATCAATGGTGACAGAATCATGAACCGCTGGGGCAAGCATACCATCCAAAAGAGCGAATACGTCTTCGAGGCTACCGCTGGACAGGCGTATGACATCAAGATAGAGTACATGCAGGCCGACGATGACGCTTCCTTGAAGTTTGACCTGGGCATCCCGCGGCAAATCAAGGCAGAGACAATCGTTGACAAGGTGAAGGACGCGGAGACGGTTATCTTCGTGGGCGGCATCTCTCCTTCATTGGAGGGCGAGGAGATGAACCATGTCAATTACGCTGGATTCGCCGGCGGCGACCGCACCAGCATAGAGCTGCCACAGGTGCAGCGTGACCTTTTGCGCACCTTGAAGCAGGCCGGGAAGCGTGTCGTGTTTGTCAATTGCTCAGGCTCGGCCATGGCGCTTTCGCCCGAAGTGGAGTCCTGCGACGCCATCTTGCAGGCTTGGTATCCTGGACAGGCTGGGGGACAGGCCGTGGCAGACGTGCTCTTCGGTGACTACAATCCAAGCGGAAAGCTGCCCGTCACGTTCTACAAGAACACGGAGCAATTGCCCCCGTTTGAGGACTACAGCATGAAGGGGCGCACTTACAGGTATATGCAAGAGAAGCCCTTGTTCCCCTTTGGCTACGGCCTGAGCTACACGACGTTCAATATCTCTGGCGGAAAGCTCGCCCAGTCTTCCGTCAAGGCGGGAGAAGGGGTAGGCTTTACGGTGAAAGTGCAAAACACCGGCAAGCGCGACGGAGCGGAAGTGGTGCAGGTTTATGTCCGCAAGGTGGGCGATACCGACGGCCCGTTGAAGAGCTTGCGCGCTTTCCGCCGCGTGGAGTTGAAGGCGGGCGAGAGCCAATCTGTGTCCATGGAGTTGCCGGCAGACACGTTTGAGTTCTTTGACACGGCTACCAACACGATGCGGATTGTGCCGGGCAAGTATGAGATATACTACGGCAACAGTTCCGATATGCCCGCTCAGAACCGATTGGAAATCCAGCTTTTATAAACCTCATAACTTGGAAACACTTATGGAAAAGAAGCGATATTCATGGACGATAGCCCTTGGGCTGTTGCTCCCCAGCCTGGCGCAGGCGCAAAATCCCATTATCCACGACCAGTTTACCGCCGATCCTACGGCCCGCGTGTTCGAGGGCAAGATGTATCTCTACCCCTCCCATGACATCGTGAGCCCCGTGGAGCCGGAGAGGAAATGGTTTTCCATGGCGGATTACCATGTGTTCTCCTCCGAGAACCTGGTGGACTGGACAGACCATGGCGTGATAGTGGACCAGAACAACGTGCCGTGGGTGAAGCCCGACTCCTACTCCATGTGGGCGCCAGACTGTGTCTACAAGGACGGCACTTACTATTTCTACTTCCCTTCCGCGCCGAAGGAGGGACGGGGCTTCGCCGTGGGCGTGGCCACCAGCCAGAGTCCCGCGGGGCCGTTCACGCCCATGGACAAGCCTATAGCGGGAGTCAACGGCATAGACCCTTGCGTTTTGCAGGCCAGCGACGGCAAGGCTTACATCTTCTGGGCAGGCGGCGGCCTGCGCATGGCCAGGCTGAAGGACAACCTGGTGGAGCTGGATTCCGAGCCGCAAGTGGTGGAAGGCTTGCCGGAGGGTTTCAAGGAAGGACCCTTCGCTTTCGAGCGCCAGGGGAAATACTACCTCACTTTCCCTTGGGTGCAAGACAAGACCGAGACCCTGGCCTACGCCATGAGCGACCATCCCATGGGTCCCTACACGTTCAAGGGCGTAATCATGGAGCAGTCGCCCACGGGCTGCTGGACCAATCACCACTCCATCGTGGAATACAAAGGCCAGTGGTACTTGTTCTATCACCATAACGACTACTCGCCCGAGTTCGACAAATTGCGCTCGGCCAGGATAGATTCCCTTTTCTTCAATAATGACGGCACCATCCGTCCCGTGCCCGCCACCTTGAGAGGCGTGGGCGTCACCGACGCCCGCTCCCATGTGCAGATAGACCGCTACAGCGGCATCTCCGACGGAGCCTCTATCGCCTACCTGGACGAGGCCGACAAGTTCCAGGGCTGGAAGACGGTCTTCGTCAAGAAGGGGGCAGCCGTCACCTACAACCGCGTGGACTTCGGCAAGGGCGGCCTCGGCCAGCTGACGCTGCGCGTGAAGTCGGCCACGGGCGGGCGGATGGCCATCGGCTGTCCCGGCCAGCCGGGCTTCACCTTCCAGGTTCCCGTCTCCACGGACTGGAAGGAGGTGAGCGTTCCCTTCTCTGCCGCGGCGCTGAGCGGCGTGACCGACATCACCGTCTCGCTGCTGGGCGACGGGAAGGTGGAGGTGGACTGGATAAGCTGGCGATAAGCTCCGCCACCGCCGTCAGGGACTCTTCGCGATATAGTCTTCACTGCCCAACTGGATAGTCCGAGCTACCCAGTTGGGCAGTTCGCATTACCCGGGCGGATTCTTCGCGCTACCCAGGCGGATTCTCCGCGCTGCCCGGGCGGGTTTCTCGCGCTGCCCGGGCGGGTTTCTCGCGCTGCCCGAGCGGATTTCTCGCGCTGCCCGGTCGGGTTTCTCGCGCTACCCGCAGGTGTTAGGCGGGCTGAAATTTGGCCGCGTGGCGGGATTTTATTACCTTCGCGCCCGAGAAGCCCCCGCCGCGTGGGCGGAGACAGACGCGAAAACACAGACATGAGAATCATAGAGAAACTGAAGGGACACCCCCACGTGAAGGCGGAGACGGCCTTCGCCGTATTGTTCGCCGTAGGCTTTTGCCATTTGCTCAACGACATGATGCAGTCCGTCATCCCGGCCATGTATCCCATCATCAAGGACCACCTGGGGCTCACGTTCGCCCAGATAGGTGTCATCACGCTGGTGTTCCAGATGACCTCCTCTATCTTCCAGCCCTTCATAGGGCTTTACGCCGACCGCCACCCGCGGCCCTATTCCCTTTCCTTGGGCATGTGCTTCACGCTGGCGGGGCTCCTGGCCCTGGCTTTCTCCGACCATTTCTATGCCATCCTGCTCTCCGTGGCCTTGATAGGGTGCGGCTCCTCGGTGTTCCATCCCGAGGCCTCCCGCGTGGCGCAGATGGCCTCGGGCGGGCGCAAGAGCCTGGCGCAGTCCATCTTCCAGGTGGGCGGCAACGGCGGCAGCGCCATCGGGCCGCTCTTGGCGGCCGTCATCGTGCTGCCCCATGGCCAGCGCGCCGTGGGGTGGTTTGCCGCGGCGGCCTTGCTGGCTTCCTTGATATTGGTGCGGGTAGGCGCTTGGTACAGCGCCATGTTGGCGCAGTGGGGGCGGATACAGCAAGCCCGCAAGGCCGCCGTCAGCCACCTCGCGGGGCGGCAGGTGCGTTGGGCGTTGTGGATACTGGTGGTGCTGATATTCTCCAAGTATTTCTTCAACGCCTGTATGACCAGCTATTTCACGTTCTTCCTCATCGAGCGCTTCCACATCTCCGTGCAGCAGTCGCAGCTCTGCCTCTTCGGCTATCTCGCCGCCTTCGCGGCCGGCACGCTCTTCGGAGGTTTCCTGGGCGACAGGTATGGGCGCAAGTATGTCATCCTCTTCTCCATACTTGGCGCCGCGCCTTTCACCATGCTGATGCCTTATCTCAACCTGCCGCTCACGATTCTGATGGCCATCCTTTCCGGCCTGATTATCGCCTCGGCCTTCTCGGCCATCGTGGTCTACGCCACCGACCTCAAGCCCGACAAGGTGGGCATGATAGCTGGCGTGTTCTTCGGCCTGATGTTCGGCCTGGGCGGCATAGGCTCCGCCTTCTTCGGTTGGCTGGCGGACAAGACCAGCATAGAGTTCATTTTCCATGTCAGCACGTGGCTACCCTGGCTGGGCGTCATCGCCGTGTTCCTGCCCAATATCCGCCCCGCCAAGGTGAATAAGGGTTAGCGAAGGTGGACTTAAACGCCAAATTGTTACGTGGGCAAACGTTTATGATACAGAATCGAAAGCCCGTTCAGCCTAAAAAACTTATCTTTGCATTCAGAAATACGTGTTTGGGGAACGCATCTCCAGACAGCGGATTTTTTGGACATTCTTAACAACAATCAACTATGAAATTACCTATCCTGAAAACAACACTTGCCTTGGCACTGGGACTGGCTGCCTGGACAGGGCAATCAGTCAATGCAGCCAACGCGAGTGATGGTGACATCACGCCCATCGGCACAGGTAACCCTTACCTGCCTTTGTGGGAACACTTACCCGATGGAGAGCCTCGCGTGTTTGAAGACCCAGACAATCCTGGCAAGTACCGCGCCTACATCATCGGTTCCCATGATGTCAGCGTCAATCAATACTGCGGCGCGGATATTCGCATGTGGTCCGCGCCCGTGGAGGACCTGACCCAGTGGAGGGATGAAGGCCCTATCTTCACCTACCAGGTGGACGGCCAGTGGGATATCATGTATGCCCCCGACTTGGTGGAAGTCAATCGTCCCGATGGCACCCGCGAGTATTATCTCTATCCCCACAGCCGCGGTCCTCGCCGCGAGGCCATGGTGTGCAAGGGCTCCAGGCCCGACGGACCTTTTACGCCCGTCAACCTGACCGAGGACGGCAAGAGCACGGTACCTGGCAGCATATTGGGCTTCGACCCCTCTATCTATGTGGAGCAAATCACCGACAAGTCAGACCCCGATTACAACATAGGCTTCCGCGCTTATGGCTTCTGGGGTTTCCAGCGTTCTTCCGCCGCGCAGCTTGACCAAAACACCATGTATTCCGTAAGGCCGGGCACTGAGATTATCCCTTATTTCATCCCCGCCAGCTTGCGTTATGGCGCGATTCGCGACCCCAAGGGCACCGAGTATCCCGCTCTCTACAAGGGTCAGAAGCCCGAGGACTTCAACTTCTTCGAGGCTTCCTCCATCCGCAAGGTGGGCAACAAGTATGTCATGATATTCTCTGGCTATTCCGGCCCTGACTATGGCTTGGGCAGCACCAACTCCACCTTGCGCTATGCTTATGGCGACAGTCCTTTAGGTCCTTGGCGCAGCGGCGGTGTATTGGTAGACTCTCGTGGCGTAGTGCTCAGCGAGGACGGCAGCCAGTTGGTTTGCACCAACGCCGCTCACAATACTCACGGCAGCTTGCAGGAAATCAATGGCCAGTGGTACGTGTTCTATCACCGTCCTCCTCGTGGTTTCGGTTTCGCTCGTCAGGCCATGGTGGCTCCGGTTAAGATAACCTGTGACGAGAAGCCTGTAGCGGAAGGCGGTAAGGTGACCATCACGGGTTTTGATCCCTATGCTTCCGACCAGGTTTGGCAGGCCAAGGCAACCAATGGCGACACCTATACAGGCGCAGAGGTTACCTCCGAGGGATTCCAGGTATTCGGTATGGACCCCTATAAGTATTATTCCGCGGGTTACGCTTGCTACCTTTCCAACGTGGGCAGCCAGCAAGACTCTTGGGACATCTGGGACAACAACATGCCTATCTTGATGAAGGGCAACGACATCGTGGGCTTCAAGTACTTCGGTTTCGGCGGCTTGGACAAGGCCACGCTCGGCCTGAAGCCTTTCGCTGGCGTGAAGGCGCACAAACAGACTATCTTCAATCTCTTCCTCACGCCTACCACCGACAAGGCATTCAAGGTGAGCGTATGGCTGGATGGCCCATGGGACAACGCCACTTGGAAGGGTAAGAAGCTCGGCGAGATTAGCGTGCCCGCCAATGCCAAGAAGGAACTCACCGCTTATACCCTCGACGTGACCAAAGCCTTGAAGGGTCTTGACAAGAAGCACGCCATCTTCCTGAAGGTGGAAGGCGACGGAGCCGAGCAGGCTTGTGTGTTCCATGGCTTGGGCTTCAGTGCGGATGGCAAGAAGATGACCTATCCCGCTCCGCCCACGGTTAGCATCCAGGTGGATGGACAAGAAGTGGAAATGCCCGCTACGCCCGTGCGCTTCACCCATGAGAATGGTTATCCCGGCTACGACCAGTATGAGGTGAACTACAAGTTGCCCGCCGGCACCAACGTGCCCAAGGTGACCGCTAAGGCTCAAGTTCCTGGTGGTACTGTCAAGATTAGTGTAGAGCAGCCCGCCACCAGAACAGGCAAGGCCATCGTGAAGTTCGATTACAAGGGAGTGGTGAAGACCTACACCGTCAACCTGACGGAGTAAGAGTAAGGGATTCCCCGACCGATAGATTCCCTACATTTTATATATAAGATGGGGCAAGAAGCACTTGGCTTCTTGCCCCATCTTTGTTTTCCTCTTTTCAGGGCAGACGGAACGCGATATACTTGGTGGAAGCGGGAAGAGAACCGCAAGAAGCTGCGCTTTAGAGTCACGAAACGACTCTTATGTCGCTGTCGGCATGGGGCTTATCCTTAACGTGGATTCGACGAGCTCACGTTACCTTATATAATGATGAAACGCTTTTAAGAAAAGGACAAGCCCGTTGTCGGCACTGGACCGCGGGGAGAGTTCCTTTCTTGGGAATAAAGTCTCAATAGAGCAGTAGTAGTCCCGCCACGGCGGCGTAGACTATCATGCGGATGGGGTTGATGTGCATTACCTTGGTGCCGATGAACGTGGCCACGAAGAGTGCCACGGAGATGAAGAACTGCCAAGGATGGTTGAGGTCGCTGAAGTTCTCGGCGGAAAGCAGCAACAAGGTGGCCGCCGCCAACAAGCCCACCACGGCCGGGCGCAAGCCCAGGAAGAGGCTTTGTACGAAGTGGGTGCGCATATACTTCATGAACATCTTGCTAATCAATATCATCATCACCACCGATGGCAATACCAGCGCGAACGTGGCCGTGGCGCTTCCCAGTATGGACATGCCAGTGGAAAAGCCCGCGTTGTGCACGGCGGTATAGCCGCAATAGGTGGCCATGTTGATGCCCACGGGGCCAGGAGTCATCTGCGAGATGGCCACCACGTCGGTGAATTCACCCATGGTCATCCAGTGGTGCAGGCTCACCACTTGTCCCTGGATAAGGGAAATCATGGCGTATCCGCCACCGAAGCCGAACAAACCTATCTGGAAGAAGGTGAGGAATAGTTGCAGGAATATCATCTTTTCTCTCGGTTAGTGTTCCGTGGGTTGTATGAATTGTCCATAGATATAGCCGCCGATGGCCGCCGCGATGATGACCCAAATGGGATTCACGCCCACAATCCAGATAGCCAAGGCGCAAAGGATAGGTATCCAACAGTTGGCCAGGTTTATCTTCGCGCTTTTGGCCAGGTTGAAGGTAGGCACGGCTATCAGTGCCACCACGGCGGGGCGGATGCCGGCAAAGGCCGCCGCCACTATCTTGTTCTCGCTGAACTGGTGGAAGAACATGGCTATCAGCAAGATAATGAGAAAAGAGGGCAAGGCTGTGGCCACGCTCGCCACGATGGCGGCTGGTGTCTTGCGCAACTTGTAGCCTATGAAGGTGCTGATATTGATGGCGAAAACGCCAGGGCAGCTTTGCGCGATGGCTATCAAGTCCAGGAACTCCTCTTTCTTTACCCATTTGTATCGGTCTACTATCTCGGCCTCTATCATGGGTATCATGGCGTAGCCACCGCCAAAGGTGACCATGCCTATCTTGAAGAAAGTCTTGAACAGGGCAACGTATAGGTTGCCCTGTTCATGATTAGCGGTTTGTTCCATTATGATTTCTTCGCGTGTTTCTCTACCCACTTGCGTGCGTTGACGAAGGCCTCTATCCAGGGTGTCACCTCGTCTTTCTTGCGGTCAGCGGGATACCAGGCGTTCTGCCAGGGGAAGAAAGCGCGCTCCAAGTGGGGCATCATGCACAGGTGACGGCCGTCAGCCGAGCAAATGCCCGCCACGTTGTAGTCGCTTCCGTTGGGATTGCCTGGATACTCCGCGTAGTTGTATTTGGCCACGATGTTGTAGTGGTCTTCGGGTTCGGGCAGGTAGAAGCGTCCTTCTCCGTGGGCCACCCATACGCCCAGCTTGTTGCCGCTCAACGAGCCAAACATCACGCTGTTGTTCTTGGGAATAGAGAGTCCCAGGAAAGCGCTCTCAAACTTGTGGCTGGTGTTGTGGCAAAGGTGGGAGCGGTGTTTGTGCTCCGGGTTGATGAGATTCAGTTCCACCATCAGCTGGCAACCATTGCAGATACCCAGTGATAGCGTGTCCTCGCGGGCGTAGAACTTGTCGAGCGCCTCCTTGGCCTTGGGGTTGTAGAGGAAGGCACCTGCCCAACCCTTGGCGCTTCCCAGCACGTCGGAGTTGGAGAAGCCGCCGCAGAAGACTATCATGTTAATGTCTTCCAGTGTCTCCCGACCGCTGATGAGGTCGGTCATCATCACGTCTTTCACGTCGAAGCCCGCCAGATAGAGCGCGTAGGCCATCTCGCGGTCACCATTGGTGCCTTTCTCCCTGATGATGGCAGCCCTTACCCCAGAGGGTTTGCGGCGGTTCGCGTTGATGCCGTAGCTGGACAAAGTTCCCTTGAAGTTGTCGTTGAAGCATACCTCCAGCGGCTGTTTCTTGTAGTTGGTGTAGCGTTTCTTCGCCATGCCGTTCATGCTTTGCTTGCGATCCAGCAGATAGGAAGTCTTATACCACTTGTCTCGCAGCCCGTCGATGTCGAATGCCACTTCCTGCTCGTTCTTCTTCACCACCAGCTTGCGCTCCTTGGGCGTGGGATAACCTATCTTGGCGTAGCCCACTCCCTCGTCGTCCAGGAACTTCTTCAGTTCTTCCTTGTGCTTGTCGCTCACCTGTATGATGACGCCGGGGTTCTCGCTGAAGAGCAGCTTCACTAGGTCTTCGCCCTCCATGTCGTGCAGGTTGACCTTGATGCCGCCTTCCGTGTTGGAGAAAGTCATCTCCAGCAGCGTGGTCACCAGTCCGCCCGCGCTGATGTCGTGGCCTGCCATTACCCAGCCGCGGTTGATGAGTTCCTGTATGGCGTTGAAGCAATCCACGAAGTAGTTGGGGTTTTTCACCGTGGGGACATCGTCGCCCACCTTGCCCAGGCTTTGGGCGAAGGCGCTGCCGCCCAGCTTCATCTCGTCGAAACTGAAGTCTATATGGTAGAGGCTGGAGTTCTTGTCGTTCACGATTACGGGGCTTACCACCTTCTTCACGTCGGAGACCTCGCCGCCCGCGCTCACGATGACCGTACCGGGGGCGATGATTTTCTCGCCGTTGGGGTATTGCTGTGTCATGGAAAGGGAGTCTTTTCCCGTGGGCACGTTTACCCCGATGGCGCGACAGAAGTCGCTCAACGCCTCCACCGCGCTATACAGGCGGGCATCCTCGCCCTCTTGCGAGCGGCAAGGCCACATCCAGTTCGCCGAGAGGCTGAGGCTTTGCATGCCGTCAGCCAAGGGAGCCCACACGATGTTGGTCAATGCCTCGGCCACGGAGAGCACGCTTCCTGCCTGCGGATTGGCCAGTCCCGCTTGCGGGGCGTGGCCCAGCGCGGTGGCGATACCGCTCTTTCCACGATAGTCCAGGGCTACTACGCCACAGTCTGACAAAGGCAATTGCAGGGGGCCTTGCGCTTGCTGGCGGGCTATCTTGCCCGTCACCGAGCGGTCTACCTTGTTGGTCAACCAGTCTTTGCAGGCCACTGCCTCTATCTGCAACACCCTCTCCAGGTAGGCTTGCAATTGCGCCTGGTCATAGGAGACGCACTCGTAGTGACGCTCCACGCTCTTGTCTACCATCACTGTCTTGGGTGAGTGGCCGAACATCTGGGCCACGTCCAGGTCGAAAGGCTTCACGCCGTCAGCTTGCTTGAAGCTGAAATGGGCGTCGCCCGTAGTCTGTCCCACTACGTACATCGGTGCTCTCTCGCGCTCGGCGATGCGCTGCACGTGCTCTATGTGTTTCTCGTCGATGAGCAGTCCCATGCGTTCCTGGCTCTCGTTGGCGATGATTTCCTTGGCGGAAAGTGTCTTGTCGCCAATGGGCAGCTTGCTCATGTCTATCTCGCCGCCGCACTCCTCCACCAATTCGGAGAGGCAGTTCAGGTGGCCAGCGGAGCCGTGGTCGTGGATGCTCACCACGGGATTGGTGTCTTCCTCCACCAGCGCTCTCACCAGGTTGTAGGCTCTTTTCTGCATTTCGGGATTGGCGCGCTGCACGGCGTTCAACTCAATGCCGCTGCTGTAGCGTCCCGTGTCCACGGAGGAGACCGAACCGCCGCCCAAGCCAATGCGGTAGTTGTCGCCGCCTACCACCACTACCTTGTTGCCGGGTTGCGGCTCTTTCTTCAGGCAGTCGCGTTTCTTGCCGTAGCCCACGCCTCCTGCCAGCATGATGACCTTGTCGTAGGCGTACTTCTCGCCGTTCTCCTCATGCTCGAAGGTGAGCAGTGAGCCGGTGATGAGGGGCTGGCCGAACTTGTTGCCGAAGTCGCTGGCTCCGTTGGAGGCTTTGATGAGTATCTGCTCGGGAGTCTGGTAGAGCCATTGGCGTATGGGCATGATGTCTTCCCAGTCCCTTTCCGTGTCCGTCTTTCCGTTGTCGTCCTTCAAGCGGGGATAGGCGGTCATGTAAACCGCCGTTCCAGCTATAGGCCATGAGCCTGTTCCTCCGCCCATGCGGTCGCGTATCTCTCCTCCCGTGCCCGTGGCGGCACCATTGAAAGGCTCCACTGTGGTGGGGAAGTTGTGGGTCTCAGCCTTCAGGGAGATGACGCTCTCTATGTCTGTCACTCGGAAGTAATCGCTGGTGCTTTGGTCTTTCGGGGCGAATTGCTCCACGATGGGACCCTGCGCGAAGGCCACGTTGTCCTTGTAGGCGGAGAGTATCCTGTTAGGATTCTCCTGCGTGGTCTTCTTGATAAGGGCGAAAAGGGAGCTTTCCTTCTCTTCCCCGTCTATGATGAAGGTTCCGCCGAATATCTTGTGGCGGCAATGCTCGGAGTTTATCTGGGCGAAGCCGAATATCTCGCTGTCAGTCAGCGGGCGGCCGTTCTGTTTCTCCAGCTGGTGCAGGTAGTCCATCTCCTCGGGCGAGAGGGCCAGTCCTTCCTCCTCGTTATATTTCTCCAGATTGTCTACGTACTTGATGGGTTCAGGCTGGTGGTCTACGGTGAACACCCGCTGGTCTATTCCCTGGTACATGCGTTGCAGCATGGGGTCATGCTCCGCCTCGGCCGAGTCCACGGGGAAGAATTCCTCTATGCGGCTGATGCCCTTGAGGCTCATGTTTTGGGTGATTTCCACCGCGTTGGTGCTCCAGGGGGTGATCATCTCCCTGCGCGGTCCCACGAAGTAGCCTTCCAAGGCTTGCGCTTCCTCCAGTTTCGCGTCGCCATAGAGCCAGCACAGCTCGTCTATCTCGGCTTGGCTGGGTTGGTGGTCAATCTCCGTGGCGATGACACTGCGGTTTGAGGTTCTGAAGAATAGTATCATGTCTTTTGCGATTAAGGGTTATATTTACTCGCGAAAGTAGTGATTTTCGCGTAAATGGCCAAACATTTCCCCCGATATTCGCTTACGGCCCGCCTTGGGCTTGCGCTTCACGGCGCGGACGCTTGCTTTTGCCTTGCTCGCGGAAGATGGGAACGAAATGTTTTTCACTAAGGAATGAAACGGCTTTTATATAGTGTCGAAGTTTCAAGAAGCTAGTTCCTAAATCTGTTCCACGTCGTGAAATAGCTATTCCACGACGTGAAACAGCTATTCCACGACGTGGAATACATATTTCACGACGTGGAATGCGGTTTTCTGCTATTTGCGTGCGGTTTATATGCTGTGTGGAAAAGATTTGTTTCCTATGTTTTTCTAGCGGCGTGGCCATGTGGAGGAAGCAGGCGGCGCGAACGGGCGGATAGGGGTCAAGAGATATGATCGGTCGCCTTTGCTTGAGGCTTCTATACGAAAAAAGCCTGCCGTCCAAGGCGGGCGACAGGCTCAACGCGTGTATGCGTAGTTAATTCGGCTGCTCCACAAAGGGGGCAGACCGGTAGAGACGTTGCTTAAGGTTGCTTGCCGATGTAGGCCAGGATGCCTCCGTCTACGTAGAGCACGTGGCCGTTGACGGCATCCGATGCCTTCGAGGCCAGGAACACGGCGGGGCCGCCCAGTTCCTCGGGGTTGAGCCAGCGGCCTGCCGGGGTCTTGGCGCAGATGAATTGGTCGAAGGGATGACGGCTTCCGTCTGGCTGCGGCTCACGCAGCGGCGCGGTCTGTGGCGTGGCTATATAGCCGGGGCCTATGGCGTTGCATTGTATGTTATAACCTCCATACTCCGAGCAGATGTTGCGCGTGAGCATTTTCAGTCCTCCCTTGGCGGCGGCGTAGGCCGATACGGTCTCCCTTCCCAGTTCGCTCATCATGGAGCAAATGTTGATGATCTTGCCCTCGCGGCGTTCCATCATCTCGGGCAACACGGCCGACGCGCAGATGAAGGGACCTACCAGGTCGATGTCTATTACTTGTTGGAACTCGGAGCGTGGCATCTCGTGCATGGGCACACGCTTGATGATGCCCGCGTTGTTGACCAAGATGTCGATTTGCCCTACTTCCTGGTGTATCTTCTCCACCAAGGCCTTCACGTCATCTTCCTTTGTCACGTCGCAAAGATAGCCATGCACGTTCTTGATGCCTGCCTCTTGGTAATTGGCCAGTCCCAAGTCCAGCGTGGACTGGTGTCGGTCATTGAAGATGATGTTCTTGGCGCCAGCCGCCACGAATGCCTTGGCGATGTTGAAGCCTATGCCGTAGGCCGCTCCAGTGATCCAGGCGTTCTTGCCTTCGAGTGAGAAATCTTTTAAGCTTTCCATAGTTTAAGTAATTTGTTATAGGTTGGATTGGTTTATTTCAAGTCTGTGATGTCAAAGAAGTCTTGGTCTCCATAGTCCAGGTTCTCTCCTCCCATGCCCCAAATGAACGTGTAGTTGTGGGTGGCGGCGGCGGAATGGATGCTCCATTCGGGTGAGAGTACGGCCTGTTCTCCTTGCGTCCAGATGTGGCGAGTCTCTTGAGGTTCGCCCATGAAGTGGCAAACGGCTTGCCCCTTGGGCACTTCGAAATAGAAGTAAGCTTCCATGCGGCGGCTGTGGACGTGTGCGGGCATGGTGTTCCATACGCTGCCGGGGCACAACTCGGTCATGCCCATTTGCAGTTGGCAGGTGGGGAGCACTTGGTTGACTAGCATTTTGTTGATGGTGCGCTCATTGCTCATCTCCAGCGAACCCATGCGCACGGTGACGGCATCCGCCTTGGTCACCTTGCGGCAGGGATAGGCCTTGTGCGCCGTGGTGCTGTTGAAGTAGAGCTTGGCAGGCCGTTCCGTCTCCTTGCTCTGGAAGGTCACTTCCCTTTCGCCCGCTCCTATGTAGAGGGCTTCTTTGTATCCCAGTTCGAAACACTCCTCGCCCACGTTGACGATGGCCTCGCCTTCGCCCACGTTGTAGATGCCCACCTCTCGGCGTGAGGTGAAATGGTCGGCTTTCAATGGGTCGATGGCCTCCAGGGACAGCTCTTCCTGGCAGGGCATGGCACCTCCCACTATCATGCGGTCATACATGGAGTAGACCATGTGCACCTCGTCGGCCACGAAGAGGGTCTCTATCAGGAAGTCGTCCCTTAGCCGCTCGGTGTCATAGTTCTTCGCGTCCCTGGGGTGGGCGGCGTATCTCAGTTGGTAATGTGTCTTCATTTTGCCTTTTGATGTTTTAGTCGTTTTTAGGTGTTCCTTTCGCGAAGATAGCGGATATTCGTGAGAATACAAAATAAATAAGCGCAAAAAAGCGCACGCCTTTATTGGGGCGTGCGCTTTTCTATGGGGTTGAGTGCTTGTTATGCCACTTTCTCCAGTCGTTTCATCACGGAGAAGATGAAGAGGGCAGCCAGCAGGCAGAGCGTCATCAGCGTGCCCCAAACCACCCACAAAGGTAGGTCGCCCCACAGCCAAGAGGCCACGGAGGTCAGGTAGTTGCCGATGGCGGTGGCAACGAACCATCCGCCCATCATCATGCCCTTGTATTTGGGAGGAGCTACCTTGGAAACGAAGGAGATGCCCATGGGCGAAAGCAGCAATTCGGCAAAGGTCAACACCAGGTAAGTGCTGATGAGCCAGTTGGGGGAGACGAAAGAGGCGGAGTCGCCCAAGGCTTCTTGCGCGTTAGGGGTGAGCAATCCGATGGAGCCCACTATCATCACCACGTAGCCCAAGGCGGCCACCAACATGCCCAAGCCTATCTTGAAGGGGGCGGAAGGCTCCTTCCCCTTGCGTGCCAGCGAGCCGAAGATGGCCATGGAGACAGGTGTCAAGGCCACCACGAAGCAGGGATTGAACTGCTGGAAGATAGGTGCGTCTACGGGAACGCTGCCCTCCATGGTGGCGTAACGATAGATGAGGAACGCCACGGCGGCCGCTCCTACCAGGAAAGAAATAAGCTGCGCCTTGCCCGTCTTTGACTGGAACAGCGAGAACAAGGCATATACCAGGATGATAACAGCGAACAGGTTGGCCACGCTGAACATCATGCTCTCTACACCCGTGGAGCTTTTGGCTGTGAACTCATCGGCGAAATAGGTCAGCGTCAAGCCGTTTTGGTGGAAAGCCATCCAGAAGAAGATGACCACGGCGAATACCAGGCACAGGGCCACGATGCGGTCTTTGGTCTCCTTGGGAGTCAGCTCCTCGGTGTGCGCCGTTTCCTTTTGGCTGGCTTCCACTTGTTTCGTGGTGCCTTCCACGTGGCGGAAGGTGGAGCGGAAACCGTAATAGATGAGCATGGAGACGATGAGCGAGAAGCATGCCACGCCAAAGGCGAAGTGGTAAGACTCGTTTACGGTGGCTCCCCAGTGGTTTTGCGCGTAGTTCATGATTTCCACGGCTGCCGTTGGGGCGAACAACGCGCCCAGGTTGATGGCCATATAGAAGATGCTAAATGCCGAGTCTCTCTTGGCGGAGTAGGCGGGGTCATCGTAGAGATTGCCCACCATCACTTGCAAGTTACCCTTAAACAATCCCGTTCCCATGCAGATGACCAGCAGTCCGGCGGCCATTGAAATCCAGGCGGCCAAGCCGCTGCCCAGCGGGAGCGCCAGCAACAGATAGCCCAGGAACATGCCGACGATGCCGAATGTCACCATTTTGCCATAGCCGAACTTATCGGCCATGATGCCGCCAATGAACGGGAGAAAATAAACCAACGCCAAGAAGGCGGCGTAGATGTTGCCCGCCGTGGCGGCGGACAAGTCAAAGTTGGCTCTCAGGAAAAGTACGAAGATGGCCAACATTGTGTAGTAGCCGAAACGCTCGCCGGTATTGGCCAGCGCCAAGGCGAAAAGACCTTTAGGTTGCCCTTCAAACATAATGTGTTAAACTTTAATGTATTAGTAACGTAATTAAATTTTTGACAGCAAAGGTACTAATTATTTTCGGTTCGCGACATGTAAAACCTCTCTTTTCTTCATTTTTACTACCCAAAAAGGCCAAAATCCCGCTATTGTGGTATTCTCTTTTCGTCTTTTAACATGCGGGAAAACGGAAAGAGCGCATATAAAGACCATAAATTTTAGCTTATCAAGATAAATTTTCGGCAAAACATTTGGTGATATGGCGGAAAAGCACTACCTTTGCAGCCGCAATTGTCCTATGGTGTAATGGTAGCACTACAGGTTTTGGTTCTGTCAGTGGTGGTTCGAATCCGCCTGGGACAACGCAAAAAGCGGCGCAAGTTCTTCAAGGGCTTGCGCCGCTTGCGCTTTATGGTCAGTAGACCTGCCCTTTTCCAATACATTAAATGTACATGCGCGAGGAGTGCGGTCGGGGTTGTTCTTTTTCCTACTTTCCCAGTCTTTTCTTGATTTCTTTGCCCAACAGTTTCGTGGCAGTTTTCGTCATGCCCTTTTGCTTTGCGTTGTTCATTATGTCTGCTGCCGCGGTCACGTCTTTATGTGCGCAGCCCTGTTATTGCCAAACTGTAGAGACGCATTCTTGCGTCTCGGCAAGCTGCCAAGTCTTCGCGATAGGCGATTTTATTCGGCAATCTTGCTTGCTGAGACGCAAGAATGCGTCTCTACACGTTGACCATGACAGATTATGTGCACAAGCTGAGATTCGTCGAACCCACGACGTTATATTATAATGTGTATCTCCCAGGCATTGCGGTTTACCTGCGCCTGCGTCGCTTTTTGCCAAACAAGGCACCCAGCACCATGCTACCCACTTTGCGCTCCAGTCCGCCACGGGTAGTGGGGATGCCCGTGGTGCGAGCCACTTTTTGCTTGAAAGCCGTCACGCCCAGTGCACGCTTCCATGAGAATGATAACCCAGGTATTTTCATCAGGTTCTCGTTTATATGTATATACGGTTTGTGAATGTCTGTGTTTGGCTTGCCTGCTCTCTTTTAGGAGGAAAATGCCTGTATGAGCGCCAGAATGATGACTACCCCTGCGAGGATGGCCCAGCCATGGGGCAGATCCAGGATTCGCTTCACTACGTAGGCGGTGCCCAGGGCCATGTACTTGAACATCTTGTAGATGAACATGAAACTGAACTTGATGACCCAGAAGAAACCATAGAAGACGCTGCCTATCAGGCCGCCTATTACGAGAAAGAATGCCCACATACGCTTTCCTGCAGACTGGTTACGTGTTTTTTGGTTGTCGTCATGTCGCTTGTCAAGATAGCTTTTTGTAACCCTTTGCCGCTAACGACGCGTTAATGTCATATAGGCAAGTGGTGTACAGCTCGTTTTGGGGACTGATGTAAAAGCTCTCGCCCTCTTTGGTTTCATAGCAAACCTTTGCCACGAGACCTGATTTCGAGCGGAACTCTTTCTCCAGGCTTTGCGGGGTGGATTTTCCGTAGATGCCAATTTGGCATTCGCCCCGGAACGAACGCACTTGGTCGAGTGTCAGGTCTGCGTCTATGTGGCTGATGCTCTCGCTTTTCTTGGCGCCTTGTGCGGTCTTCACGAGATAGAAGTTCAATTTCAGGTAGGGATAGTCCTCACCGAAATACTCCTGTATTTTCCGTATGGTCGTGCCGCCCCTAAGCGTGAGCGTATAGCCTTCGTTTAACTTGCGCTGCCTGGCTTCTTCCCTGGCCTTGGCCTCGGCGGTGGCTTTTTGTCTTTCGGCTTCCTTTATGGCTCGGTTGTATACCTCGACAACGGCTTGGTCGATGTCGCTCCATAGGTCACGGATGGCATCCATCATCAGGTCGATATATTTCTCCACGAGTTGCCCGCTCAGTGTATTGAGCGTGATCGTGAAAGAGGCTTCCATCGGTTCGTAAGCCAACCGCCCCTTGAGGCCAAATGAGTGGGCGAAGCGGTCTGCCAGCTTCTCGGCGGGCTCCTGTGGCAGCGCGATGGTGTTGTAATAGAACTTGCAGTCTATGCCGCCAGATTTGTTGTGGCGGAAATCTATGCCGAAGCCCCACAAGAAGTCTCCGCCTTTTGTACTATTGGCTTCCGCCTCGGTGTAGACACGCTCCTCCGAGACGTGAATTTCCTTGAAGCATTTGTATAGCCGCAGCTTGTCCTTGATGGTCTTGGCCGATACGCCGTTGAAGTCAATGGTCTCGTCGGGGTCTTCGGGTATCCCCGCGTCGGTATACACGGCCAGGGCGGTGGCACGGATTTGCCGTATGGCCTCGGCTATGTCCTTGGACTTCGTGGTGTCTTGTGGAAGGTGTTTCCATATATAAAGCTCGTCGCACCCAGACTGATAATGGTATCCCTTGAGGGCGGCTTTTGACTTGGGGTCTTGGAATGGCGCGTCATGGCGGATGCGCTTGGCGTAGATGGTGTAAGTTAGGTCGATATCCTCCTCGGTGAGACGCAATGACACTTCGCTTTTATAGCGCAGGTTGTTGTCCGCGGGGAATTCGCAGGAGGCGTATTTCTTGTCGTCAGACACCTTGCAGTCATATCCCAGCGAGTGCATGGCTTTCTTGATGGCACTCATGCGTGGGTCTTGGTCGCCGCCCAGCATGCTTTTTAGGGAATTGAAGAAATTTTTCATGATGTTGTATGGTGTTTTGATGATGTTTGTTGTCGCTTTTCCTGTAGATGCTTGCGTGTCAGATGCTGACAACGCAGTAATAGAACGTTATGCCGTTGATGGTCTTTGTGTTCCATTCTATCGTGTAGTCCCGCTCCAGCGTGAAGTCGGGGCGGTTTTGGGCGGACTTGCTCTCGGGGGCCTTCCAGGCTTTCCTCGCGGGATGCGTGCCGGCTGACATGCTGAAGGCATGAAAGTTCGACATGGCCCTAGGCTCTTTTGTGTAGGCCTCGTCATTGGTCATGAACACGGCCAGCCCACCCTTTACGTTCGTGAAGTGCTTGCGGACAAGCTCGATGCGCCTTATGTCTTTCCAAAAGTCATACCTCCCGTGATCTTGCGCGCCTTGGTTTTTCATCACTTCATGCTGCCCTTCAAGCTTTACCCCGAAGCGCGAGAGGCTGACGCGCGCATTCATGGTCTTGTATTTCAGTTCTACGGGCACGAACTCGCCGTCTTTTTCCACCACGATGTCCAGGCGAAGCTGCTCCTGTTCCCATATATAGTCAGGCTCAAGCGTGGCTTGGGGCACGTAATACTCCAGGCTGATGTCATCGTAGGAATTATCGGATTGCCCCAGCCATACGGCGAGCTGCGTTTGGAAGTCTCGCTCGTTAAAAAGCAATTTCTTGTTGCTTGCGATGAAAGCGGCGATGTCTGATTTCACTTCGTCAATAGCCAATGTTTTCATCTTATGTATAAAAAGTTGCCAATCCAGTCTACCGCAAGGCGGAAAAATAAAGCGAGCGGGTAAAGTATTATTGCCTTGAGGCGTGGGTGCGGCCTAGCCTCTTCACGTTCTTGTGGGTCGCCGCCTTGCGGAGCGTGGCTCCTGGCGGTTCGTCCTTCATCTCCTGTCTGTGGTTTACCCGTTTGTCTTTGTGGTTTTGCTTGCCGTATTTAGGTTTGCGATAAAGAAGGTCCAAGTCTGCTCGCGACAGACATCGACGACTAGCTTGGGATGAAAGACTTGCGATGCCGTGGTTTTTCTCCTGGCTTCCATGTGGTGCGGCCTCCCATCTAGGCTATTTTCTTGTCAAGAAGCCCTTGGCTTCCAGTCTCTGGTCTTGACGCACCGTCATGTCGGCTGGTCTCGCGGCATTGTGGCAATATTTGTCCGCCTTACAGGTAGACGTCACAAAGTTAGCGATTTTTCTCGGATTCCATGCCTATCGCTTTTTCCTTAACCTTTTTTAGGACTTGTTCGTAGCCATAAAAAGGTGGGGCAAAAGCGCGTTCCGCCGCATTTGCGCAGAAGAAAGAGCGGGTTAGCGACCCCGCGAAATTCTGGCCTTGGGGAAAATAACTTGTTTCGTTATCCAAAATAACTTGTTTTGTTCTTCAAAATAACTTGTTTCGCTCTTCAAAATAACTTATTTTGCCGACCAAAACAAGTTGTTTTCGTTGACACAAAAAACTCACGCGCGCATATATAATAAATGTACGCGCGCGTGAGGCTATTGTGATGATGGATAAATCTATGCGTAAAGGGGGCGGGAACTAATCCTTCACGGTGATGAGGAAATAGTTCTTCTTGCCTTTCTGCACCAACAGGTACTTGCCGTCTATTAAGTCCTCGGCCGTCACGGTGCGGTCGAAGGCTGTGAGTTTTTCCTTGTTGAGTGACACGCCGCCGCCTTTCACCAGCTTGCGCATCTCGCTCTTGCTGGGGAAGATGTCCATGCCTTCTTGGCAGAATACGTCTATAGCGGGCTGACCCAGCTGGCTCTTGTCCATCTCGTAGTGGGGAACGCCCTGGAATACATCCAGCAGCGTGGCCTCGTCCAGCTTTACCAAGCTGTCTTTGGTGGCTTTTCCGAAGAGAATGTTGGAAGCCTCCTTGGCCATGTCAAGGTCTTCCTGGGAGTGAACCAACAGGGTTACCTCCTCTGCCAGGCGTTTTTGCAGCACGCGGCGGCCTGGATCTTGCTGATGTTCAGCCACCAGGCTGTCGATGGTAGGCTTGTCCAGCGAGGTGAATATCTTGATATACTTCTCCGCGTCATCGTCGCTCACGTTGAGCCAGAACTGATAGAAGGCGTAAGGAGTGGTGCGGTTGCGGTCCAGCCATACGTTGCCGCTCTCCGTCTTGCCGAATTTCTTGCCGTCGGCCTTGGTGATGAGCGGGCAGGTGAGGCAGAAAGCCTCGTTCTCGTTGCCCAGCGTGCGGCGTATCAGTTCCGTTCCCGTGGTCATGTTGCCCCACTGGTCGTTGCCGCCCAACTGCAGTTTCACGCCCTGGTGTTCGTAGAGATAGAGGAAGTCGTAGCCTTGCAGAAGCTGGTAGGTGAACTCCGTGAAGGAAAGGCCGTCGCGCGCCTCGCCGTTGAGGCGTTTCTTCACGCTGTCTTTCGCCATCATGTAGTTGACGGTGATATGCTTTCCCACCACGCGGGCGAAGTCCAGGAAGGTAAATTCCTTCATCCAGTCATAGTTGTTGACCATCTCCGCCTTGTTGGGAGCGTCTGTGTCGAAGTCCAGGAACTTGGCCACCTGGGCCTTGATGGCCTCTTGGTTGTGGTAAAGTGTATCCGCGTCCAGCAGGTTTCGCTCTTGACTCTTGCCCGAGGGGTCACCTATCATGCCCGTGGCTCCACCTACCAAGATGAAGGGCTTATGGCCGCAGCGTTGCAAGTGGCGCAGCATCATGATGCCACAAAGGTGGCCTATGTGGAGAGAGTCTGCCGTGGGGTCAGTGCCCAAATAGGCGGAGACCATCTCTTTTTCCAGCAATTCTTCGGTGCCAGGCATGATTTGGGCCAGCATGCCGCGCCATTTCAGTTCTTCTACGAAATTCTTTGCCATCGTTATGTTTTTGTTTTTTGATGTTTTTTCTAGATATACATAAATTGGAATAAGTCAAGGAACGGGGTCATAGCCCGAGCCTCCCCAGGGATTGCAGCGCAACAGCCGCCAAATGGCCAAGGCCAACCCCTTGACGGGACCATGCTTGATGAGCGCTTGCTTGGCATATTCGGAGCAGGTAGGGGTGAATCTGCATGAGGGTGGGGTATAGGGGGAGACGCATCGCTGATAGAAGCGGATGGGCAGCACAAGCACCCAAACTAGAATCCTGGACAACCAGCGAAACAATCTCATATGCGTTCGCTCAATTTCTGTAACAGCCGTGTCGCTTTTTCTTCCACGTAGGCGGAGGACAAAGGCTTGTCTCCCTGCCAGATGAAGGCCACGAGCAACGTCTTGTCTTCCTTTTCCCGCATCGCTTCCCACAACAACTGCTTGTGCTTGCGATACGCCTCTCTCACTTGTCGCTTTGCCCGGTTGCGGTCTATGGCATGCTTGAAATGGCGTTTGGATACGCTGACCATCATCTTGGCTGGGACTTCTCTTGGCTGCCTAGGTATCAGTAGCCACACCGCACGCAGAGGGAAGACGGTCATGGAATGAGCTTCGCTGCCAGAGAAAAGCCTGGAGGTGAGCCTTACGCCATGCAGGCGTTCTTCCTTGGATAGGGTGAACTTAGCGTCGGCATCCATGATGGGAAGGGGATTATTCGTTTTGCTTGCGCAGATAGTCCCTTAGCGCGCTCGTCATGGAAGGGAATTTCTCGGAGGGAGCCTCCAAGTCCAGCCGCAGTCCTTCTTCTGCTATGGTCTTCGCGGTAGCTGGGCCAAAGGCCGCGATGCTGATGTCTCCCTGCTGGAAGTTGGGCAGGTTTTTGCGCAAGGCCTTTACGCCCGTGGGGCTGAAGAATACGAGCATGTCGTAGTTGAAGTTCTCGGCCTCCTCGGGAGTGAAGTCATTGCTTACCGTGCGGTACATCACGCATTCACGATGGATAAGCTTTTTCTCGTCCAGCTTGCTGGCGATTTCGTCGTTGTGTACGCTGCTCAGCGGCACCAGGTATTTCTCGGTCTTGTGTTTTACCATCTGGGGCAGCAGCCCGTCTATTTTTCCCGTGGTGCCAAAGAACACCTTGCGCTTGCGGTATTGCACATATTTCTGGATGTAGAGAGCCACGCTCTCGATGACGCAGAAATATTTCATCTCTTGCGGGATTGTTACGCGCAACTCCTTGGCCAGGTTGAAGTAATTGTCTACGGCATGGCGCGAGGTGAATACCACGGCCGTATAGTCCAGCAGGTTGAGTTTTTGCTGTCGGAACTCCTTATTGGAAAGACCTTCTACCTTAAAGAAAGGGCGGAACACGCATTCCACTCCAAACTCTCGTTCCAAGTCGAAGTAGGGTGACTTCTCGCTTGTGGGCTTTGGCTGAGACACCAAAATCTTCTTTATCATCGTAGTCAAAAGTTTATTCTCAAATATTGGCTCACCATGCTGAGGCTTCCAGCGAGCGCAAGCAAGGGTATCACTTCAAGGGCGCAAAAGTACAAAAAAATTTGCAGAAAAACCCCCGTTTTCTTGAAAAAGATGGTTTTGCACTTATAAATTGACAAGATCTTGATGAAAATAAGGATAAAAGCCACACAAACACCTGCTATACGCGTGGGTAACGAGAAGTAGGCCACGAGCATGATGACAGGAAAAAGCAACGCGCCTTCCAGTGCCACCAGGAACAAATATGACTTCAGCCACTGTTCGTTGTCCCTGCGATCAAAAAACACGCTGTTCACTATGGCGAAAAGAGAGAATTTCAACAAGAAGTAGGCCATCACTATGGCCACGCAGATGCCCATCACCCAATATTCGGGCAAGACATAGGTGGCGGGGCCGCTACCTTGGGAGTAGAGAAAGTAACCTATACCTAACATCAGGCAGGTGACCACTACGAAAAACAGCTGGTAGCGGAACTCCTCAGAGGTCTCGTTGAGGGTCAATTTCTCTGAGCTGCCCGTAGGGAAGAAACGTTTTACTTGTTGCGCGATCAGCTGGCGGGAACGTGAGATGGCCAGCGATGCCAATATGAAGCATAGTATCAATACGCTGGATACCCAGCTGTCTCCCGCTACGGTATAGGGAACAGGGTCGCCGGAAACACCTTGCGACCTGCCCGCCACTTCTGGATGGAACATGGAGTCTGTGGAGAAAAAAGACTCGGTGTAGTATAGATGGGGAATGCTGAAATCTTCCAGGGTCTTCCCCTTGGAGTGCCCAGGCAAGTGCAAGGTGTCCGGGCATTTGCTCCAATGGGTGATAGGCTCAGGGGTGATGTTCGCCCTTACCGCCGAATCTTGTTGGGCAGGCGTAGCGTCCGCTGGCAACTGCTCGATGATGTCACCCGCAGTAAGCGGTCTGCTGTTTTTTGCCTTGACCGCGGGGGCGGCGGGAATGGGTGACACTTGCGTCACCGTGTCAATGAGCGAAGTCATTTATGCCAGTCCGAAAGCCTGCTTGAAGGTGTCTACCAAGTCTAGCTTTTCCCAGGTGAACAATTCCACTTCCATGGTCTTGTTCTCGTTGTAATGGCTGGTGAAGGCTTTCTTCACTATCCTGTTTTCCCTGCCCATGTGTCCATAGGCGGCTGTCTCCAAGAAGATGGGTTGACGCAATTTAAGCCTACGCTCTATTGGCTTTGGTTTCAGGTCATACAGCTCTTGTATGCGCTGGGCAATCTCGCCATCGGTCATGTTTACGTGGCTGCGTCCATAGGTGTTGACATAGACGCTTACGGGTTCGGCCTTGCCGATGGCGTAGCTCACTTGCACGAGCATTTCGTCCGCTACGCCAGCGGCTACCATGTTCTTGGCGATATGTCTTGCGGCGTAAGCGGCAGAACGGTCTACCTTGCTGGAGTCTTTTCCCGAGAAAGCTCCTCCGCCATGGGCTCCCCTTCCGCCATAGGTGTCTACGATAATCTTTCTGCCCGTGAGGCCCGTGTCTCCGTGCGGTCCGCCTATCACGAATTTACCCGTGGGATTTACCAGGTAATGCTCTTTGCCGTCGAATAACGCCAATACTTTTTCGCTCAATTGCGCTTTCACCCTGGGCATGAGGATGTTTTCCACGTCTTGTCTTATCTGGTTGAGCATGGCCTCGTCATCGTCGGAACCGTCTTCTTTCTTGATGAAATCGTCGTGTTGGGTGGAAACTACGATGGTGTGTATGCGGCGGGGTATGTTGTCGTCGCCATATTCCACGGTCACTTGGCTCTTGGCGTCCGGGCGCAAGTAAGTCATTTGCTTGCCTTCCTTGCGTATGGCGGCCAGTTCCCGCATGATGAGGTGAGCCAAGTCTAGCGATACGGGCATGTAGTTGCTGGTTTCGTTGATGGCGTAGCCAAACATCATGCCTTGGTCTCCCGCTCCCTGTTCCTCGTCAGTTTCTCTGTCCACGCCGCGGCTTATGTCGTCGCTCTGTTCGTGGATGGCGGTCAGGATGCCACAAGACTTACTGTCAAATTGGTATTCTGCCTTGGTGTAACCGATGCGTTCTATGGTTTTGCGGGCTACGGTCTGCAGGTCTATATAGACTTGGGAGCGCACCTCTCCCATTATGATTACTTGGCCAGTGGTGCAAAAGGTCTCTATGGCGCAACGGGCTTGTGGATCGTAGGCTAGGAACTGGTCTAGCAGGGCGTCAGAGATTTGGTCACAAACTTTATCGGGATGTCCTTCCGACACGGATTCTGAAGAAAACAAATAGGGCATATCTTTTTTGCGCGCAAAGTTAGGCATTTATTTCCATATCACCAATAATTCCCGTTAATTTCGTGAGTTATCTTCTTCCCTTTTGCCAACATCCTTATCATGTCGGTAGCGAGGGTGATGCCCCAAAATCTCCCGTCTCAGGTCGGAGGTCTCCATGTGTGTGTATATCTCGGTAGTGCCTATGTCTTCATGTCCGAGCATGTCCTGGATGGCCCGCAGGTCGGCTCCGCCCTTCAGCAAGGCGGTGGCGAAGGAGTGGCGCAGCGTGTGGGGGGAGATGACTTTCTGTATGCCTGCCTCTCTCGCTTGCTTCTTGATCATGATGAGTATCATTACCCGGGTGAGGTGGGCACCGCGGCGGTTGAGAAACACGTAGTCTTCCTCGCCAGGCTTCACTTGCATCAGGTTGCGATCCATAAACCAATAGCGTAATTCCTTGATGGCACGCTCGGAGATGGGTACCAGCCGTTCTTTGTTTCCCTTGCCTATCACTCTCACGAAGCGTTCTTCCAGAAAGAGGTCGCTTAGCCGCAGGTTGACCAATTCCGAAACACGCAGTCCGCAAGAGAAGAGCACTTCGATGATGGCTTTGTTGCGTTGTCCCTCCCATTTGCTCAGGTCGACGCTGTTTTCGAGCATGTCCACTTCCTCCAATGAGAGATATTCGGGCAAGTGCTGGCCTATCTGGGGAGAGGGGAGCAACTCCGTGGGGTCATCTTTAATATATCCGTCCAGTTGCAGGAAGCGGTAGAAGGAGCGCACGCCGCTCAGTATCCTGGCCTGTGAACGGGCGGAGACGCTGTCGTGCAGGCTGGCGGCGAATCGCTCCAGGTCTTCCAGCCGCATGTCCACCAACCTGATTTCTTGCTGGTGGCAATAAGTGGTCAGGTAGCTCAAGTCGTGTTGGTAGGCCAAGAGCGTGTTCTTCGAGGCGTTGCGCTCCAGTTTCATGTAGCGGACGTATCGCTCCAGCATTTCCGTTTCCTCCCCTCGCGGCGGATTTCCTATGTGGTTCGTCTCTTGTGGCATGGTTCTGCGTGTGTTGGCCGAGAAGGGCATTTGTCCTTGGACGTATGCCCTTGGGCGCGAAGGTACGAATTCCTTCCGACGTGGCAAAGACATTTCCTGGGCTTTTCGCTTGCCGTTCCGAAAAATATGCTTAACTTCGCGATGACATACCAACAACCAAACCGAGCGATGAAGATACAAATCATCAATGGTCCCAACTTGAATCTGTTGGGCGTAAGGGAGCCGGGCATCTATGGCAGCGATTCTTTTGAGAGCTATCTGCCTAAGTTGCGCGAGAAGTATCCCCACGTGGAGATAGAGTATTTCCAAAGTAACTGCGAGGGAGCCTTGATAGACAAGATGCAGGAAGCGGGCTTCTCATTCGACGGCATCGTGCTCAACGCTGGCGCTTATACCCACACCAGCGTAGCTTTGCACGACTGCATCCGCAGCCTGCGCTGCCCCGTGGTGGAAGTGCATATCTCCAATGTCCATCAAAGGGAGGAGTTCCGTCACCATTCTTTCATATCCGCGGCCTGCAAGGGAGTGATCTGTGGCTTCGGCTTGGCTTCCTACGACTTGGCCATCGCGGGTATCCTGGCTGGGAAATGACATGACCGAAACAGAACAATTAGACCATTACATAGAGAGCCATATAGAGTCTGAGGGCGACTATCTGTATAGGCTGTGGCGCGCCACCAATATCCACACCATCCACGGGCGCATGGCCAGCGGACACATACAGGGCAGATTGTTGCGCATGCTGGTAAAGATGGCTCGCCCAAAGAACGTTCTCGAGGTGGGGACTTTTAGCGGTTACAGTGCTATCTGCCTGGCCCAAGGATTGCCCGAAGACGGCAAGCTCTACACTTTCGAGATAAACGACGAGATGGAAGACTTTACCCGTCCGTGGATAGAGGGCAGCGACGTGGCCGACAAGATAGACTTCCGCATAGGCGATGCCATACAGGAAGCCCCCAAGCTGGGCGTCATTTTCGACATGGCATTCATTGACGGCGACAAGCGACACTACGTGGAGACCTACGAGATGACGCTGGGCGTGTTGCGCCAAGGCGGTTTCATCTTGGCGGACAATACCTTGTGGGACGGCCACGTGATAGACCCCGCCTACGACCATGACCACCAAACCCAGGGCATTCGTGCCTTCAACGACCTGGTGGCCGCGGATTCCAGGGTGGAAACCGTCATCCTTCCCGTCAGGGACGGTCTCACGTTGCTGCGGAAAAGGTGAGGAAACGTTTTTCTTGTTGAGAAAGGAACGGGCATGAGCAATTCTATAACAATCAGGCAAGAGAGGGAACAGGACTTCGGGCAAGTGAGAGAGGTTGTCCGCCAGGCTTTCCGTGACGTGGCGGAAAGTGACCATACGGAGCACTTGCTTGTCGAGAGGCTGCGCGCCAGTGCCACTTACGTGCCGGAACTTTCCTTGGTGGCAGAGGCGGAAGACGGCCAAATCGTGGGTCATATCCTGTTGACGGAGGTCGAGGTGGTATCCGCCGGTCAGGTGTTCACCGCGTTGGCGCTCGCTCCGTTGTCTGTTTCGCCCGCTTTCCAAGGGCGAGGAATAGGTTCCCGACTTATCCGCGAGGCGCATGCCCAGGCGGCGGCACTGGGATATGGCTTGGTCGTGGTGCTTGGCCACGCGGGTTATTATCCCAGGTTTGGCTATCGGCGAGTCTCTTTATATGGCATCGACTTCCCCTTTGACGCTCCCGATGGATGCCGTATGGTTGCGGAGCTGACCGGGGGAGGATTGGAGGGCGTGCATGGCATGGTGCGCTATCCCGACGCTTTTCTCGTCTGATGGGCATGTATTTATAGTTCCATAACCCATCGGCAGAATTAAGTGTGCACTAAATTAATTCCACTAACTGGCAATAAGACATTGAAATTCACGTTTTTATAAATATAGGACTTAAAATCTAGTCAATTATGAAACAAAACCTGAATAGGCTGTGTGTCCTATTGCTGTTGTGCGTGTTCACTTCATGCCTGTATTCCCAGACAAAGCTCGTTTCCTCTCGATACCAACTGGAAAGAGTCAGTATGGGGAAAAAGGCCGACAAGAAAGAATGGTATGCTTACCATCTGATAGACGATTATCGCGCTTTCCAGAAACAGATTTCAGACAATCATCTTGAAAGATTGTCTGCCGACAATGGCGTTTTTCTCTCTCGAGACGCAAGGAAAGCATTTGGAAAGAGTGTTTTGAGTGTTTTGGACAGGGAACTCTCCAACAAGGAAAAAGAGCGATTGGCTGAAAATAAATACTGGATATTCGTTTATATGTCCGTAGATGCCAATGGAAAGATTCTTTTTGTAGAGCTGTCCTCAAATTGGTTGATGGAAGAAGTGATAAAAGCCAAGCACATGTCCAACATATTGCGTCAAGTAAAAAACATACCGATGAACGATATGAGGCCTTTCCCAGAGAATGGTTATATACGGTATACTGTAGTAAGGAGATGATGGAATGTGTTAGATGGGAATTTGCCTGGATTTTTAAATAATTGAGTATGAGACTTGTCGGAAATCATCTTGTATTAGTATTAGTCGCTTTCTTCTTGCTTTTTGCCGGACACTTAACATTAAGCAGCCATCCTTGCTATATTGGCACGGAAGAATGCAATATTGTTTTAGAGCAGAAGGACAGCGTGTTGTGTGAGCGTGTTTCCGCAAACCTATTTGAGAAAATACGCATAGTGCACAAGGAGGAAGTATGTTTACGTAATTTAAAACAGTCTCCGTATTGGGAAATCAGTGAATATGGTCAAAAACAAAAAAGCATATTCAAGCAAATGAGATCTGACATCATAAAGCAAATTCCCGTCCCAACATTAAGCAAAAGCTTGGAGTATAAGTTTAATCCTATTATTTGCGAGTTGACAATCGCACCACATGAAGGCGTTGTCAAAAAGGTTTCATTCCTGATAAACCATGAAATATCATCAGATTTCACGGATGAAGATATTCTGGAACTTGAGAGAATTATATTAAACACACAATTCATCCCGGATTCTTCAATAAATGGTGATGTCTTGGTGTGTAATTACGCGATTGGTCGCAAGGCAATAAGGGAATATCTTGATTCCAAGAAATAACCCATAAAATATTGTAAAACATATATATTGAACTTAAATAACAGAGTATGAGACTTGTCGGAAATCATCTTATATTGATATTGTTTTTTGTCATTTATCCTCTTGTCTCCCTAGGTCAGACAAGTTTTCAGATGACATATAAAGAAGGAGGGTATTTCATCACCACGTCCATAAACAACCATGACAATATAGAAATATTTGTGTCATCAGGCTTTCCTGGGATTATCGTCAGTGAAGATGACTATGGCAGGTTGTTTGTTGACTCTTTATACCAAACCGTTGATTCAGACATCACTGGGATTAAAGACTTCTATAGAAGGCATCCTGTCAGCAAAGTCAAATATGGCAAGGTCTCTATTGGGGACTTAAGCTATCAAGGCAATATCTATGTGGTGGATAAATGGAGTAAGATAAATATTCCTATGTATCTGCTGAAAAACGAGAAGGATACAACAGCTCATTTGGTGCGCCTGGATTTTAAGCAAGGAACACTCGATTTTGTCAGGCAAGAGGCCATAAGCAAAACAAACATGCATCAATACAAAATGGTGGAATCGTCTCCCCTGCCTATCATCGAGACAATATTGTTCCTCTCAGATACATACGGACATTTGGGCAGCATTGAAGGGAGGTTTCTTTTTAATCTCAATAGTGGTTCTCCGCTATATCTTTGCGTCAGGAATCCCTCCGCGCTAAATTTCATAAGAAAGAACAAATTTAGGATACTTCCCGCGAAAGACACGTCTGGTAACGATATCGGAAAAGGAATCTTTGCCGCTGTCTGCCAAGTTGGAGAGCGGAAAAGAAGAAAGGTCTCAACCGGAGTAGGCGGGAGAATAAACTTGCCAAATGTTCTCGGGTGTATAGGCCCTTCGATGTTTCGCAAAAGCTATGTGGTCATTGACTCAAAGAACCATATTATGTATTACGAATAAAAGCCATGTCGTCTTGTCTCTTTTCATTAACGGGTAAGGTCTTGGAACATCGGTTGATATCCTGTTTTGCAAGATTATTAATCTTACAGCGTGAAGATTAATAATCTTACAGGGAACGAGGTAATATGGGGTCAGCAAGAAAATGTGTCAGAACATATCCCGGATACGTACCGGAAGATGGCGGGTAAGGTTGTTGAGACGCATATTTGCGTCTCGGTCGGCAAGATGGTTCCCGGTAAGCATGGCAATCCTGGTGTCGCTTGGCGTTCTCCCTATTGTCCCGCACTATAGTGTCAACTAGCCGGAATCCAAAACAACTTGTTTTGAAACCCACCTGTCTTTTCCTGACGAAAACAGGGGCGCACGTCACGCGTGCGCCCCTGCGGGTGATATGCGTATAAAGAGTAGGCTTTAATCTGCCTGTTCTGTCTCGTCGGCCTTTTTCTTGCGGATGGAGCGGCGACGCTTGGGCTTTTCCTCGTCGGCGGGTTTGTCTGCCTTGACACCTGCCAACTCGGGGTCTATCAAGATGCGTCCGCAATACTCGCAGACGATGATTTTCTTGTGCATCTTGATGTCCAGCTGGCGCTGGGAAGGTATCTTGTTGAAGCAACCGCCACAAGCGTCACGCTGCACGTAGACGATGCCCAAGCCGTTGCGGGCCTTCTTGCGGATGCGCAGGAAGCTGGAGAGCAGGCGCGGCTCTATCTTCTTCTCGTAGTCCTCGGCTTTCTCCTTGAGCTTCGCCTCTTCCTCGCGGGTTTCCTGCAAGATTTCGTCCAGCTCGCCCCGCTTCTCGTTGAGGTCTTCCTGACGCTCGGAGATGAGCGTTTCCGTTTGCTCTATTTCCTTGAGCTTGCTTTCCACCATTTCCTTGGCCTCGCCTATTTTCTTGTTGCAGAGGTCAATTTCCAGTTGCTGGAACTCTATCTCCTTGCTCAACGTGTCATATTCGCGGTTGTTGGCCACTTCTTCCAATTGCCTTTGGTAACGTTCCAGAGTGCCGTTGGCCACTTCTATTTCCCCTTTCTTTTGGGAAATGGCGGAGTTGAACTCGTCTACCTCGGTCTTCAGCTTGTCTACGCGTATTTTCAAGCCTTCTATCTCGTCTTCCAGGTCTTGCACTTCCAAAGGAAGCTCACCTCTCAACGCGCGCTTCTCATCGATGGCGCTCAATGTTGTCTGTAGTTGGAACAAAGTCTTCAGCTTGTCTTCAACTGACATTTCAGTAGGGTCTTTTTTAGCCATGTTCTTGAAGTTTATAGGATTGTTGATGATTTACAAATAGCATATGGGGTTGGTGTCGATATCGCTCATTACGCATCTCACGCCAGGGCAGTGGCCTTGAATGATTTCGCGGAATATCTCCGCGGTATATTTCTCGCTCTCGTAATGGCCTATGACACATATCTGTATCTCTTGCTCATGGCCGAAATACTCATGATAGCGCATCTCGCCGGTGATGAAAGCGTCCGCTCCGGCGGCGATAGCGTCTTGCAACAGGAACGCGCCAGCCCCGCCGCAGACAGCCACCTTGCTGACAGGCCGCTCTAATAGCTTGTTGGCATGGATGTATTTCACGCCGAAAGCGCCGCGCACCCTCTTCATGAATTCAAGGGAGGAGACTGGCTTTTGCCATTGGCCTATTACGCCTTCTCCGCCTATTACGCCTTCGGCCTCCTTGGTCTTGCCAAAAAAGCGCAAGTCTTCCAGTCCCAGCTTTTGGGCTATCTTGTGATTTACGCCGCCTAGAGCCTCATCCATGTTCGTGTGCATGGAAACGATGGCCACGTCATTCTTGATGGCCTTGATGATGGTGCGTTGCACGTAGTCCGCTCCTGTCAGTGAGCGCAGCTTGTGGAAGATGAGTGGATGGTGGCTTACGATAAGATTGCAACCTTTGGCAATGGCTTCGTCCACGACGGCTTCCGTTACGTCCAGGCACAATAATGCCCCTGATACATCACTCGCCCATGTCAATCCCACTTGCAAGCCGGCATTGTCGAAGTCTTCTTGCAGGGGCAGGGGCGCGAATTGTTCAAGGGCATGGATTACCTCTTCTATTTTCACGCTTTACAGCCTCAATATGTCATTTATGCCGCGAAGTTAGCTAATTAATATGGTATAAACTGACTGCCGGGGCTTATTTTAATGTTTTTTAGTACCAATCATCCAGATTGGCCTCCGCTTCCACCTTGGTTTCCACGTCATCGGGAAGAGCAGGGAAGAAGTCCAGGCCCGTGATTCGCTCTACTTGGTCTACGGTGTTTACGTAATCTCCCTTAGGCCTGTTGCCATCGGTGTTCCTATAGATAAAGCCTATGGCTTTTGGAGTTCCTCGCATGCATAGCACCACTTTAAAGAAGGCTTCGGGCACTACTACCTGGTTTTCGCCAATGGTCTTGTGCGGCCCCTTGTACAGGACTGGGCCGCAGACGATATAGATATCGCCCATTTGTCGCGCCCACTTGCGGCATTGTTGCTCCATCTCATTCCAGTCTCCTCGATTGAGTCCATGGTGTTGCGGGCAGGCATTCGTGAAATAAAAGCTTTCCCATTGTGCGTCCGCGTCCCATTTGTTGTCGCCTGAGGGACACATGTGGCCTCGGTCGTAGCCAGAGCCTTTGTAGTCATTGTCCGTGGCGCGGGGTTCGGGGACATCCTCATCTTCATGGAACTTCATGCCTCCACGGCTGTGGTTGCCGTCTACATGGTTTGCCGTGAGATGCCATGCCACCCAGTTGGGCAACTTTGTCGAGGGGTTATAAGAAGTTGTGTAGGCCTTGCGCTTCAATATCATCTCATCGCCATTGGCTATTGGGGCGGGAATCTCCAGCTTGTCACTGATGTCGTCAGCTTGTCGATTCTCGTCTTTTCCCCGGGAACCTGTGTGTTCACCGCTACTTCTTACGGCATCGTGACTTTCCCTTTGCTCAGTGTAAAGGTTCTCGGGTTCCTTTTCCGCTTGGTCGCCACAGACCTTTACGGCCACGATTAGCAGCGCGATGACAATGAGATAATATTTCAGTTGTTTCATGGGTGGGAATTTAAAACTTATTATTCCATATCCAGCAGCGGTGCGACCAGCACTTTCTCGAAAGCCACTCGCTTGCCATGTCCTTCATAGTAGACGGTGCCGCAGAACGAGAATCCCATGGCGGAAAGCGGTCCGATCATCTCCGTGTTCTCGTTGGCGGTATCAACCTTGATGCTTTTGATGCCCTCCGCCTGGCACATCTCTATCACGTTTTCCAGAAAGAGGCGGGAAAGCCCATGCCCTTGCAAGGATGGCTGGACTGCCAACCTGTGGATAACAACATAGGGATAATCGCTTTGCCATTTGCCTTTTATGTTCTCGTAGACAGGTTCCCCGTTGAATGCCACTACGCCAAAAGCGGCAATGGTGTCATCGGAACAGAGCACGTATCCCGTTTCGTTCTCAATGTCCTTGCGGATGATTTCCTCAGAAGGGTAAGTGGCTGACCATTGGGTGCGTCCTGACGCTAACATCTTTTCACGCGCCTTGTTCACCACTTCCCAAACAGCGGGGAAATCATGCAGGGAGGCTTGCCGGAATTGGAAGTAGGGCATGGCAGGTTGACAGGAGTTGTTCTCTGGCATGGGCGTGAAAGATTAAAAGTTCATGCTGCCGTCAGAAAGAGGGATGTTGCCATCAGAGACCTCAGTGGTGAAATTCAGTTGGGTGTTCTCCGAGAAAAGTTCGCCCGTGTAGATGGTTCTTTTTCCTTGTTCCAACTTCACGTCCTTGAAGTCCAGGTGTTTGAGGGCTTTCTCATTTTCGCCTAGAATGTCAAGCGCGATTTCCACGTTATTCTCTATGGTATTGCCAAGAAGGGTGTAGAAAGTCAATCTTCTCGTTTCCCCCGCCTTGTCTGGATCAAGTTCGACAATGCTGGAATATTCTTGGGCATTCGGGATAAAACCCGTGGCGGGGTCATATTGATAGTTGCAGTGCGATTTAAAAGTGGCTTTGATGGCTACTACTTCTTTTGGGGAAAGGTCGGTTGATTGCAACGTAAAAGCGGTCATGATGCGTTCCATGCCACAAGCGAATGTTTTTGAGGGGCTGGTTATATCGACAGACTTATTGAAAGCTACCATGTCCGTAACCTTGGTGCCAGGGAATGTAACCAAGTTCTTTCCTTCGATGGTCACGGGTTCCTCTCCTTTGTAAGCTAACGCGACAATTTGATATTTTCCTAATGGCAAGTCGACAGTCAGTTTGCCAAAGTCTTCTTGGGAGTTTATTTGGTAGTATTGTTTTTCCTCGCCCACTCCTTCTATGGGGAAGATGGCTACGCTCAACTGCGTGAAATAGTTGTCTTTCTTTAGATCGGATTGACTGTCGTTTGTTTCCTCTCCCTTTTCGTCAGCTCTGCTATCCGTAGGGGTTACCATGTCTTCCGTGCTGACATCGAAAAAGGTCAAACTTACAGGTACCGTTGTTTGGGAGGTTGGGGGAGTTGTAGTGGAACCATTATCATCAGTAGTGATGTCTGTCATGCTTTTCTCGCAGCTCGTAAGTACAACCAGCGATATGAGAATGAAATAAATAACCTTTATCATGTGTGATTTTCGTTTCTGTTTTACGATTTTCGCGCAAAGGTATAAGATATTTTTAAAATATTAAAGAATTTGCAATCTTTTTTCGAACCAAAGGTATAAAAATGTTATAATCGCAACAAGTTTTCCGAAATCCTTACATGTTTCTCCGGATTATTCGCTATATTTGCGTTGTAATCTTAAAAGCTACAGGAGGATTGCATATGAAGCGCTGGAATCAATTCGAATTTGAGGCAGAAGCTTTGGAATTCGAGAACATGTACAACGAGGAGAACGACCGCCGTGGTGGGCGGGAGCTTTCTTCCATTTGGTATACGTAACAGACAAAGCATAACCTGAGTGGAGTGGGAGCGCACTTTATGAGTGCGCTCCCACTGCGTTTTAATCGCCCAGTATCTGGCGGGCGTGTTCTTTCACCTTGATTTCCTTAGGAGTGAAAATGCGTTGCACAATCCCGTTCTCGTCGGTGATGAAAGTCGTGCGGAAAGTTCCCATATAGGTGCGGCCGCACATCTTTTTCTCACCGAAGATTCCCAGTTCGTTAACCAATTGCTGTTCTGTGTCCGCTATCAAGGGAAAAGGCAGTTGGTGTTTTTCTATGAAACGCTTGTGCGATTTTTCGTCTTGTATGCTGACGCCTACTATCGCGTAACCTTGCGCGAGAAACCGTTCATAGTTGTCTCGCAGGTCACAAGCCTCGCTGGTGCAGCCAGGCGTGGAGTCCTTTGGATATGCGTAAAGAACGAGCTTTTTACCGGCGAAGTCACTTAACCTGATTTCTTTTCCGTCTTGGTCTTTTCCCAATATCTCGGGTAGTCTTTGTCCTATTTCCATCTTTCAATGTTTTAAGGTGATACATTAATAATGAAATCGTTACGCAAAGGTAACATAAATTCCGTATTTTTGCGCATTTTAAGGGAGCATTTCTTGCCCATGAGGCAAAAATAATGTATTTTTGCATGCGGATTAACTCCTTTTTGGTGTAAATCCATGTGTATGCGCATAACATTTATTTAACACAATATCTAATATGAGTTTGAAAATCGTTGTACTTGCCAAGCAAGTACCTGACACAAGAAATGTGGGTAAGGACGCGATGACAGCAGAAGGCACGGTGAATCGTGCCGCATTGCCCGCTATCTTCAACCCAGAAGACTTAAATGCCTTGGAACAAGCTCTTCGATTGAAAGAGCAGAATCCAGGTTCTACTGTAGGTGTGTTGACGATGGGCCCTCCCCGTGCGGGAGAGATTATTCGCCAGGGACTCTATCGTGGCGCTGATACAGGTTGGTTGCTTACAGACCGTTTGTTCGCGGGCGCTGATACTTTGGCGACTTCTTACGCCTTGGCGACTGCCATCAAGAAGATTGGCGATGTGGATATCGTGATAGGCGGTCGTCAGGCCATTGATGGTGATACTGCGCAAGTAGGCCCCCAGGTAGCTCAGAAATTGGGGCTGAACCAAGTTACTTATGCCGAAGAGATTTTGAAGATAGAAAATGGCAAGGCGACAATCCGTAGGCATATCGATGGTGGAGTGGAGACTGTTGAGGCTCCCTTGCCCGTGGTGATTACCGTGAATGGCAGCGCGGCTCCTTGTCGTCCTTGCAACGCCAAGCTCGTGATGAAGTATAAGTATGCCACATGTCCTATGGAACGTACCGGCAATGAGCCTTGGACACCTCTTTATGAGGAGCGTCCGTACTTGACGCTTAACCAATGGAGCGTGGCAGACGTAGATGGTGATGCCAGCCAGTGTGGCTTGAGTGGCTCTCCCACCAAGGTGAAAGCAGTGCAGAATATTGTCTTCCAGGCAAAGGAAAGCCGTACGCTGACCAGCTCGGATGAGGACGTAGAGGGACTCATCAAAGAATTGTTGAATGAAAAGATCATTGGTTAATCAGTAGGAACTTGGATTTATGAATAACGTATTTGTATATTGTGAGATCGAAGGCACTACTGTTGCCGAGGTCTCCCAGGAATTGCTCACCAAGGGTCGCAAGCTCGCAACCCAACTGGGAGTGGAACTTCATGCCGTAGTCGCAGGCTCGGGTATCAAGGGTAAGGTGGAAGACCAGATATTGCCCTATGGCGTTGATAAATTGTTTGTCTTTGATGGTGAGGGATTGTTCCCTTACACATCTGCCCCACATACCGATATCTTGGTAAATCTTTTCAAGGAGGAACAGCCTCAGATAGCCTTGATGGGCGCTACGGTCATAGGCCGTGACTTGGGTCCCCGTGTTTCTTCGTCATTGACATCTGGTCTGACAGCAGACTGCACGCAGTTGGAGATAGGAGACTATGATGGCAAGAAAACGGGCAAGCATTATGATAATTTGCTCTATCAAATTCGTCCTGCGTTTGGTGGAAACATTGTGGCTACCATTGTCAATCCCGACCATCGTCCACAGATGGCTACCGTGCGTTCTGGCGTAATGCAGAAGGCACTCTACCAAGGCCAAGCAAAAGGAGAGGTGGTATATCCTGATGTAACCGCTTATGTTCCCGTAGAGGACTATGTGGTGAAGGTGATAGACCGTCACGTGGAAGAGGCCAAGCATAACTTGAAAGGCGCGGCCATTGTCGTGGCAGGCGGATATGGTGTAGGCTCCAAGGAGGGCTTTGACCAACTCTTCCAATTGGCTAAGGAATTGCATGGAGAAGTCGGCGCAAGCCGTGCGGCAGTAGACGCGGGCTGGGTAGACCATGACCGCCAGATAGGGCAAACGGGTATAACCGTTCACCCCAAGGTATATATCGCTTGCGGTATTTCTGGACAAATACAGCATATCGCTGGTATGCAAGACTCAGGCATTATCATCTCTATCAATAACGACCCCAACGCGCCCATCAATAAGATAGCGGATTATGTGATCAATGGCACCGTGGAAGAGGTTGTTCCCAAACTCATCAAATATTACAAGCAAAATTCTAAGTAACGTCATGGCAAACTATTATACAGACCACCCAGAGATAGGTTTTCATTTGAACCATCCTCTGATGAAACGTATTGTGGACCTCAAGGAACGCAACTACGAAGATAAGGACAAGTATGAGGACGCTCCCGTAAACTACGAGGACGCCATAGAGAACTACAAGCGCATACTGGAGATTACCGGAGACGTGGCCGCCAACATCATTGAGCCTAATTCCGAGAGTGTGGACCAGGAAGGTCCCCACTTGGAGAATAACCGTATGATATATGCCAGCAAAACTTACGAGAATCTCGACGCGACTCGCAAAGCTGGCCTTTGGGGTATCTCCATGCCTCGCCGCTATGGTGGCTTGAACCTGCCGAACACCACTTTCTCCATGCTTAGCGAGCTGATATCCGCCGCGGATGCTGGTTTCCAGAACGTTTGGAGTTTGCAGAGTTGCATCGATACTCTCTATGAGTTTGGCAATGAGGAGCAACGTGCCAAATATATTCCTCGTATCTGCGCTGGGGAGACTATGAGTATGGACTTGACAGAGCCTGACGCTGGTAGTGACTTGCAGCGCGTGATGCTGAAAGCTACCTATGACGAGGAAAACAAGTGCTGGAGGCTGAACGGCGTGAAACGTTTCATCACCAACGGAGACTCTGATATCCACTTGGTGTTGGCTCGCTCAGAGGAGGGGACAACTGACGGCCGCGGCCTCTCTATGTTCATTTATGACAAGAGAGATGGCGGTGTAGACGTAAGGCATATTGAGCACAAGTTGGGTATTCATGGTTCTCCCACTTGTGAGTTGACCTACAAGAATGCCAAGGCTGAACTTTGCGGTAACACCCGTTTGGGTCTTATCAAGTACGTAATGGCTTTGATGAATGGTGCCCGTTTAGGTATTGCCGCACAAAGCGTAGGTGTAGAGCAGGAGGCTTACAATGAAGCGTTGGCATACGCCAAAGAGCGCCAGCAATTCGGGCAGAAGATTATAGAGTTCCCCGCGGTATATGACATGCTTTCCCGCATGAAGGCGAAGTTGGACGCAGGGCGTTCATTGCTTTACCAAACAGCCCGCTACGTGGACATCTATAAAGCGTTGGAAGACATAGAGCGTGACCGCAAGCTCACTCCCGAGGAGCGTCAAGAGATGAAGAAATACACTCGTTTGGCCGATGCCTTTACGCCGTTGGCGAAGGGAATGAACTCAGAGTACGCCAACCAGAACGCTTATGACGCTATTTCTGTGCATGGCGGCTCTGGTTTTATCATGGAGTACAAGAGTCAGCGCCTCTATCGCGACGCTCGTATCTTCTCTATCTATGAGGGTACAACCCAGTTGCAGGTGGTGGCAGCTATCCGCTATATCACCAACGGCACTTATCTGGGTATTATCAAGGAGATGCTTGCCCAGGAGGTGAGCGAGGCCTTGAAGCCTTTGCAGGCTCGTGTGGCCAAACTCGTAGAGATGTACGAGGAGGCTGTCGCCATGGTGAAAGAGGCTGGCAATCAAGAACTGCACGATTTCTTGGGTCGCAGACTCTACGAGATGACAGCGGACATCATCATGTCTCTGCTTATTCTTGATGACGCTACCCGTGCTCCTGAGCTCTTCCAGAAGAGTGCCAACGTGTACGTGCGCCACGCTGAGGCTGAGGTGAACGCCCATTATGTTTACGTGAAGAACCTCAAGGCCGAAGACCTGGAAGCTTTCCGTGCCGCTCAAGTTGCTGAGAGCGCGGAGTAAGGTCGCGGTCTTTAGTACGTAATTTTCTCCATAGACTTATCCGCCCGCCTATATATATAATGTATAGGCGGGCGATTTTGTTTGAGATCTGCGCATAGGGTCAGGATGTTTGAACCGCTTAGTTGAGGTAATCCGCTCGCTTATTTACTTTTTCCCCGCTAATGCGTCGGTATTTCGAGGAATATGTGTAACTTCGCGAATAAATAATAGCGTGGCATGATGAGGTTGAGAATAGGAAACCAGATGATATTGACGGGATGCGTACTCATATTGCTGGCACTCTGTTATCTCAGTGTGCGCCAGTCCGTAGAACTTCCTGTTGATCACCAGGGTGGAGAAAATCTGGAGGTACTTTCCGACTCCTTGTCCATGCTGGATGAACGGCAGTCACCAAAAGGCCAAACCTTTAACCAAGACGTGTCCCCTGATGAGAAGAAGGGTGAGCGCAACTAAACCAAAAGACAATGACGGAAAACGTTAATCCAACATCTTCGCCCGTTTCCATGGTCAAGGCCAGGTTGATGATACGTGTGGGATATAAGTCGCTGAGTTTCTCGGTAGTGGACGGTAGCTGTGAAGAGGGTGTGAGGTATGAGCCTTACACGGTGAAGAGCGGCATATCTATGGCCGCCAATTTGCGACAGGCTTTCTTGGACAGTGAACTTCTTTGCCAAGGATATACCAAGGCGGGAGTGCTGCTGGATGCCCCTTCCTTGCTGGTGCCTGTAGAGCAATTCCAGGAGGAAGACCTGCCTGCTCTCTATGGCTACACTTTTGAGAAGGGCGACTCTTCCACGCTCATCCAGAAAGTGATGCCTGCCCAAAACGCTGTGGCGATATTCCCTATCAACAAAGACCTCAAACTGGTCATCGAAGACCATTTCCAAGAGGTACGCTATTCGCCCGTTTGCATGCCTGTATGGAATTATTTCCAGCAGCGGGGGCTGCAGGGACAAAACCGGAAACTCTATGGATATTTCCACGACAAGAAGCTGGACATTTTTTGCTTTGACAAGCAACGCTTCCGTTTCTCCAACAGTTACGAGGTGGCTCATGGAAAAGACGCCGTTTATTTTTTGCTTTACGTTTGGCAGCAACTGCAGTTCGATGCCCATAAGGATGAATTGAACATCGCGGGGGACTTGCCCAATCGTGCCGAGACGCTGGAACAGCTGAAACGTTATGTAAGGAAGGTATTTCTGCTGAATCCAGTAGCCGAGTTCAACCGAGCTCCTGTCACCCGCGTCAAAGACTTACCTTTTGACTTGCTTACTTATTTCTTGCGCAGATGAGAATCATTACTGGAATATACAAGGGAAGACACTTTGAGGTGCCCCGCTCTTTCAAGGCGCGGCCCACGACAGACTTCGCCAAGGAGAACATCTTTAATGTCTTGCGAGGTTATGTTGATTTTGAAGGAGCTACGGCTTTGGATCTCTTCGCTGGTACGGGTAGCATTTCGTTGGAGTTGGTGTCTAGGGGATGTGAGCGGGTCGTGAGCGTGGAAGCCGATCGCGACCATGCCAATTTCATTCGCCAATGTTTCCAGAAGATAGGTTGTGACAAGGATGTGCTCATCCGTGGAGACGTGTTCCGTTTCTTGAAATCATGTGGCCAGAAATTTGACCTTATCTTCGCCGACCCGCCTTATAGTCTGCCGGAACTGCCCACTCTCCCTCAGTTGATACTGGATAGAGAGCTGTTGACCAGCCAAGGCATCTTGGTGTTTGAGCATGGCAAGCAGCATGACTTCTCTTCTCACGCAGACTTCTTGGAACACAGGAGTTATGGCAGCGTGAATTTTTCCCTTTTCCGTCCCGTGAAGAAAGAAGAGGGGAGGGAGGAAGAGGCACCTGCGGAATAAATTATCGGAACCAGGTTTTCACATAACCAGAAAGCATGCGAAAGTGCGCATGCCTTCTGTGTTTTCTTGTTTGTATGAGGCGATAGCAAACACAGTACTACTGCTTTTTGATTTCAGTACTACTGGAATTCTCTAACATTCATTCCAAGTTTTAAGTAAACTCGGGACTGTAGAGGAAATGAATCAATGGGTCGGGGTACTCGAATATCTCCTCGGGCTTAAAGAAACGGCGTATTTCTATTTCCGCGTTCTCCACGCTGTCTGAGGCGTGCACAATGTTCTCCTGTCCGCTCATGCCATAATCTCCGCGGATAGTCCCAGGAGCGGCCTTGCGGCCATTTGTGGCTCCAGTGATGGTTCTCATTACGGTCACGGCCTCTGTCCCCTCTGCGCAGATGGCGATGACGGGAGCTGCCATCATGGCATTTTTCAGCGTGGGGAAGAACGGCTTGTCAGCCAAGTGGGCGTAGTGCTCATTCAGAATGGCTTCGTTGAGTTGCATCATTTTCATGCCTATGATGCGCAATCCTTTGCGCTCAATGCGATTGATGATTTCACCCATCAGTCGCCGCTGTACGGTGCAGGGTTTCAGCAAGATTAAGGTTCTCTCCATGTCTTTACGGGTTTAGTGTTTAGTTGATATCAGGTTTAAAGTCTCAGTCAGGTATGTATGCCCTACAAAAGTAACGCTTTTTCGTTGAATGACAAAATAAACCGAGAAAAAACAGCGCATTATCCCGCTCTTTTGGAATATTATTAGTACATTCGCGTAAAGAAACGAACCTGCTATGAAACAACTCATCTGTCCTAAATGTGGCACTGCTTTCCAGGTAGACGAGGCCGACTATGCCGCTATCCTCAATCAAGTAAGAAACTCGGAACTCCAGCGAGAGGTGGAACAACGCATGCGTGAGATGGAGCGCAGGCAGCAGGCTGTTATGGAGGTAGAAAGGTTGAAAGCGCAAAAGGCTTTTGAGGAGAAGATGGGACAGAAAGCCGCTGAGTTGGGCAAGAAAGATGAGGAGATTGCGTTGCTGAGACAACAACTCGATGGTGTCGCCAGGGAAAAGCGACTGGAGGCGGAGGGAGAGTTGATGAAGAAAGAGCAGGCCATTATCCAGTTGAAGGCCGCTTTGGCGGAAAAGGAACGTGGCGAGCAGCGGGTTGTGGAAGAGGAGCGATATAAGGCCAAGGAGAAGCAAGCCGACTTGGAGAAGGAAATCGTCCGCCTGCAAGGCCAACTTAACGCTGTCCGCGTGGAAGAGCAAAACAAGGCCAAGGATAACCTCCACCAAATGGAAAACCAAATGCGGCAGCTGGAAACCCAGCTTATCACGCAGAAAGACCAAGCGGCGTTGCGAGAGAATGCCATCCGCCAGGAATACGCGACCCAGTTGAAACAAAAACAAGAGTTGGTGGAATATTACAAGGACTTAAAGGCCCGTCTTTCCAACAAGATGGTGGGCGAGAGCTTGGAGGCTCACTGTGGCAACGCTTTCAATAGCGTGCGCGCGAGTATGTTCCCACTCGCTTATTTTGAGAAAGACAATGACGCTAGCCATGGCAGTAAAGGAGATTTTATTTTCAGGGATTTCGCCGATGGTATGGAGTATATATCCATCATGTTCGAGATGAAGAATGAGATGGAGGACTCCGTCAACCGGCATCGCAACGAGGATTTTTTCGCCAAACTGGACAAAGACCGTAAGGAGAAAGGATGTGAGTATGCCGTGCTCGTGTCGCTCTTGGAGCCCGACAGCGAGCTATACAACCAAGGTATCGTTGACGTGTCCTATCGCTACCCCAAGATGTATGTGGTGAGGCCGCAGTTCTTCATGCCCCTCATTTCGCTGTTGACGCAGGCGGCCCGCAACTCCCTAGGTTATATGCGGGAATTGAGAGAGGCTCGCCAGCAGAACGTGGATGTCACTAATTTTGAAACCAAGTTAAATGAGTTCCGTGACAAGTTCGGGAAGAATTATGAATTGGCAGGCCGCCGTTTCCAAGAGGCCATCGACGAGATTGACAAATCTATATCTCATTTGCAAAAGACAAAAGACGCGCTCTTGGGCTCCGCCAATAATCTGCGCCTGGCCAATAACAAGGCGCAAGACCTGACTATTCGGCGGCTTACGCACAATAACCCTACCATGAAGGCGAAGTTTGAGGAAGCCCGCCAGCAAGAACAAGCTACAGACCATGTTTGACATCCAAAGATATTCCCCTGAAAGAGAAAAGGAATGGAATGGCTTGGTGGCCAGTTCCAAGAACGCCACTTTCCTGTTGGATAGAGGCTATATGGACTATCATGCCTATCGGTTTCATGACTGCTCGCTGATGTTCTATAAAAACGGGCGGCTTTACGCTCTCCTGCCTGCCCATGCCGCGGAAGGCACGCTTGTTTCCCATCCCGGTCTTACTTATGGCGGACTTGTCCTGGGTGAAGACGCGAGAGGCGCGGAGGTGGTAACGCTGTTTCAGGAGATGAACGACTGGTTACGAGGTGAGGGTTTTCGTGCCGTTACCTATAAACGTATCCCTTGGATATACCACAAGATGCCAGCGGAAGAAGATTTGTATGCCCTTTTCCGCGTCTGTAAAGCCAAGTTCGTTTGTCGCGATATCTCGTCGGCGATAGATATGGCACATGCTCCTCATTGGAGTCAAAACCGCCGTTGGGGACGTAACAAGGCTTTCCGACAAGGTGTGGAGGTGACAGAAAGTCAGGATTTCCCTACTTTCTGGAAGATACTTTCCGACAATTTGCGGTCGAGATATGATACCGCTCCCGTACATAGCCTGGAAGAGATACGGCTGTTGCATAGCCGTTTCCCCCAGTCCATCCGTCTATACTTGGCCTATAAAGACGAAGAGGCTATAGGTGGGACGGTTCTCTATGTGACTCCCAAGGTGGTGCATTCCCAATATATATCCTCTTCACCGCGAGGTAAGGAGTTGAATGCTGTCGACGCAATCTTTGAGCGGGTGCTTCACCAAGACTTTGCCCGTCATGCTTATTTCGATTTCGGGAAGTCAACGGTGGGAGACGGAAGGGAGCTCAACGCTTCGCTCTTGGCGCAGAAAGAAGGCTTCGGTGCCCGCGCTCTCTGTTACGATACCTACGCTTGGGAACTCTAAAAGTGTCTATTTCTCGCTCTTTCCATCCTTGATAAGGAAATATTTATTACCTTTGCAGCCATGGCGAGGTTTCGCCACATCCCTAACAATGCCAAAGAGATGAAGATAGAGATAAATCCAGCCTACGAGAGTGAAAGGGAATTGCTGGTTCGCATACCTGAGGAGCGTTACGCCGCGGAGCAAACATTCTGTTGTGACCGCAATACAGTGGTAAGGGTTAGCGTCGGGAGCCATGAGTATGTGGTGAAACGCTTCAAGGTGCCTCACCTCATCAATCGTTTCGCTTATACCTTCATCCGGAAAGACAAGGCGTTGCGGTCTTACTTGAACGCTTTCCGTCTGCGTGAGGCTCACTTCGACACCCCAGAGCCAGTGGCTTACATGGCTATCTACAAGCAGGGGCTGTATCACACTGGCTACTATGTCTCCCGCTATTATCCCTCAGAGCGACTGGATGAATTGATGAGGCGGGATATGGATGCCCGACAGCGCGATAAGCTATATGATGAGTTTATTGACTTTACCTATCGCCAGCACCAAGCGGGTGTCTATATGAAGGATTATAATCTTGGCAACGTGCTCGTTACCTATGACGGGGAGCATTACCATTTTGCCTTGGTGGACATCAATCGCATGAAGTTCAATCACTATCCTTCTTATCGGGAGGCCATGACCTCCTTTGATCAAACGGGGCTTCCCATTCCCCAGTTCTCGGTGCTTATTCCGCTTTACGCCAAGTTAGTGGGTGAAGACCCGGAGCAGGGCATTTACCTGATGTTGAAAGAGCGCAACCGCCGTTGGCGCAAGATAAGGACCCGCGCCGTCTTCAAGCGTCTTTTCCCCTGGCTGTGACGGGCGTTCGACTTCGCAAGGCATATTTTTTGTGGAGGAGTGCATGGAATTGGTCGCTTTGCGTATCTTTTCCTTTGTGGATGACACACTCCAAACCAGTCAGGGACTATGCCCCCTGAGTAGGCTTAAGGGAACACCCGCAACAGCATCCTATGATACATGCCCAAGTATCCAAGGATACTTAGGCAAGTACCCAAGGGAACTTAGGCGAGTACCCAAGGATGCTTAGGCAAGTAAGCGAGGATACCGTTATGAGGGTTGTGTGAAATCGTGTGAATTGTTGTAGTCCCTTTTTCGCGGTCACAATAGTGGGGAGAGCAGCCTCACCACGCCTTCAAACAGCCTGCGGGTAATGGGACGGTTGAGCAGCTGATTGGGCGTGAGCGGCTCGCAGTCTTGCAGGTCGCTGAGGAAAGCGCACTTCAGTCGCAAGGCCATGTCCTCATCGTAGAAGAAGGCGTTGGCCTCGAAATTGTTCTCGAAACTGCGGAAATCCACGTTGGTGCTGCCTACGGTGGCCACCAAATCATCGCTTACCATCATCTTGCTGTGGTTGAACCCCGCCCCGTAAAGGTAGACTTTCACGCCTGCGTCCATGGCTTCCAGCAGGTAGGAGCGGCTCGCCCACTCGGCCAGCTTGGCATCGGAACGTCTTGGCACTATCAGTCTTACGTCTATTCCTGCGTGGGCGGCCGTTTGCAGCGCGAAGAGGATGATTTCCGTGGGCAGGAAGTACGGTGTTTCTATATAGACATATTTTTGCGCTTGTGAAATCATGCGGGCATAGCCTTGCATGATTTCCGGCCAGGGGGCTATGGGGCTGCTGGTAACTACCTGCATCACGCAGTCAGACCTTAGGTGCTCGGCCACGGAGGGATAGAACCTTCTTTGGGTGAGCAATGTGCGATCCACGAAATACCAATCCACCAGGAAGGCTCTTTGTATGGCGTAGACACCTCCGCCTTCTACGCGCAGGTGGATGTCGTGCCAAGTCTGCTTGCCGTCCCCTTTCACGTAGCGCAGAGCGATGTTCATGCCGCCGATGAATCCTGTATTCCCGTCTACCACGCATAGCTTGCGGTGGTTGCGGTAGTTTACCTTGCTGGTAAAGGCGGGAAATCTCACGGGCATGAAAGCGTGGATGTCAATGCCCTCGTCACGCATTCGCTCGAAGAAACGCTCTTTTACTTTCCAGCAACCTACGTCGTCATAGATGAGCCTCACTTCCACTCCCTCCCGGGCTTTCGCTATCAAGGCATCGGCGATGAGGTTGCCTAGCGGGTCATCCTCTATGATGTAAGTTTCCAGGTGGATGTGGCTTTTGGCTTGGGCGAAGGCCTTCAGCAGGGCATAGGTGAAAGCGTAGCCATCGCTGAGCACTTGGGTTTGGTTGTCTTTGAAAGGCAACGCCACATTGAGATTCGCGAACAGTCTCACCAAAGGCTCGACCTTTTCGGGTAACCGCAAGTCTCCTTGCACGTCATACTCCATCATGCTGCGTTTCGTGAGCTGGTCAATGCTGCGTTGGCTCATCAAGCGTTGCTTGCGTACATTCTGTCCGAAGAACACGTAGAGAAGCCAGCCTATCACGGGTATGAATATCAGTACCATGAGCCAGGCGATGGTCTTCGCGGGCTGTTTGTTGTCTAGCAGCACGGCGATGATGGTGGCCGCCACGATGACGATGTAAGCCACAAGGAGAATGTCGTAGACGTAGGTCATGGGCAAAGATGTGCTTCAGATGGTTTTCCCCAGTTGCTCGGCATAATATTTCTTGATAAGTTTCATGTCGTTGTATTGCGCCATGAGTGCCGCCATTTGGTCTGGGCTTTCCTGGCAGGCCAGCACTTGTTGGTATAGCTCGTTTACCTTGCGCTCGGCGTAAGTGTACCTGAACTCCATTACGAGTTTCTCGGTCAGTTGTCGCAGCCGCTCGGGAGTTTGCTCATAGCGCAGGCTGGGAGAGAGATGCCCCAGCTCGGCGCACAGCTCAGAGGCCAGCTTGCTCACTTCGGGGTCAGGATGGTTGACGAAATAGCTTTCTGTGTGGAAGCCTTCCTCCAGCAGGTGGTCGTTAGCCTCTTTTAATACGCGCTCATAGAGAGGTGAGGTGAAATGCAGGTTGTCGCTGGCGAGGTTGAGTGCCACATATTGCGCCAAGGCCAACGAGACGGCGTTGTCTTCGCAGTCTCTTACGGAAATGATTCGCTCGCCATATCTTATCACGGCTTGTATCAGCATGGTCTCGGTGTCCATGCCCTGTTTTGGGGCCTGTGGCATGCCTGGGGTTGGAGCGGACTGGACTTGGGCGGGGGTTTCTTTCAGTCCCGCCACTCTTCTTTCAGCTTTCTCTTTCTCGTCTTTTCCTTGTGTGATAAAGCGGTTGACCGCGCTGATGAGTGTCGCCTCCGACATGGAAAGCCGCTCAGAGCACTCTCTGATATAGGTGGCTCTCACGATTTGGTCTTGTATCATTGACACGCTGCGCATGATGTCGTTGATGGCCTCCGAGCGTTTGATGGGGTCTTTCACGCCATCCATCAACACCTGTGTCTTGAAGCGGATGAAATCCGTTTGGTGTTCCTCTATGTAGTTTCGGAAGTCTGATGCCGTATGGGTGCGGGCGAAGCTGTCCGGGTCATTGCCGTCAGGCAAAAGCAATACCTTGATGTTCATGCCCTCGGCCAAAAGCATGTCCGTTCCTCGCAGGGCTGCGTGTATGCCGGCCTCATCGCCATCATAGAGCAAAACGATGTTGTTGGTGAAGCGGTGGAGCATCCTGATTTGTTTCACGCTCAGGGCTGTGCCAGAGTTGGCCACCACGTTCTCTATGCCACACTGGTGCATGGAGATGACATCGGTATATCCTTCCACCATGTAGACAAGGTCTTCCTTGGCGATGGCCTTCTTGGCTTGGTAGATGCCGTAAAGGGCTTGCTCCTTGTGATAGATCTCGCTGTCGGGCGAGTTGACGTACTTCTGGCTTACGCCCTTGGTGCGGCTGTCCAGAACTCTTCCGCCAAAAGCGATGACCTTTCCGCTTACGCTCATCCATGGGAACATGGCCCTGCCATAGAAGCGGTCTACCAGCTCGCCATTCTCCCGCTCGACGCAAAGCCCTGTCTTCACCAAGAATTCTTTTTGGTATCCTTGCTTCAACGCGGCCGAAGCCAACGCTTCCCGTTGTCTCAGCGAGAATCCCAACTTGAATTTCTCAATGATGTCATCCCTGAAACCGCGGCTTCTGAAATATTCCATGCCAATGGCCTTGCCGTCGGTCTCGTTCAGCAACACGTTGTGATAGTAGCTGGCCGCCCATTCGTTCAGTATGAGCATTGACTCCCTTTGGCTTTCCGCCAACTTCTCCTCATCCGTGCGTTCCCGCTCTTTTATTTCTATATGGTATTTGTTGGCTAGCCATCTCAGTGCGTCGGGGTAGGACATTTGCTCCAGCTCCATCAGGAAGTTGACGGCGTTGCCGCCCTTCCCGCACGAGAAGCAGTGGCATATCCCCTTGCTCGGGGATACGGAAAAGGAAGGGTGGCTATCGTCATGGAAGGGGCAAAGCCCTATATAGTTGACACCCCTCTTTTTGAGTGTCACGAACTCCGATACCACTTCCACGATGTTGGTGGCCTCCATGATGCGATCAATGGTCTGCCTGTCTATCATGTTTGCAAAGATAGCGCAAATCGAAGACAATACAAAACAAAACCTCGTTTTTGTTTTTATTGTTGAGATGCAGCCTATCTTCTCTCCGAAGGAGAAAAGCGCGCAAATCGAAGACAATGCAAAACAAAGCCTCGCTTTTCTTTGTTGTAGTTGAGGCTTGATTTGCCCCACTTTTGAAAATAACTTATTTTGGAAAGTAAAACAAGTTGTTTTGTTCGGCAAGATAAGTTATTTTGTGGAGTAAAACAACTTATTTTTCTTCACGAAACAAGTTGTTTTGATGGGCATGTAAAAATCTTGGGCGAGAAACGGAGCAGTACTGCGATGGCCAGCGAGATACTGCCGCGTCGGGGAAGCGGTCATACTGGCCTTTTATGAAAATCCCCGTCAACTTGGAGTCGCTCTCTTCCAGTTGGCGGGGAAACATTGTGTAGTATTTAAGAAGGATGTTTATCTCTTGCGCAGTTGCTTGGCCCGTTTCTCATACTCCTTGTATTGTTTCTTGTAGAGGATCTTTTTCAGGCTCTTCTCATACTCTTTCCATCGTTTTTCCAGGTCTTTTCCAGGCTTCTTTCCGAAGGCCTTGGGAGGCACGGTGGCTTTGCCTTTGGTTCGCCAATTCTTGCGGGCGGGGTCATTGGGCTTGGCTTTAGGCGGGGCGGGCATGGTTATCGCCCCGCGGAAGAGGTCGGCGTATTGCAGGTTGAGCCTCTCTATCTGTTGGCGCTGGCTGGGAGTGAGTTCTAACAACTTGTTCCAATAGGCGACATGCTCCTTGGGCGACATGGGAGAGGGGTTGAGTCGCCAGTTGCGGCTGTCTGGCAGTTGCGCCATGGCTCCCTGCAGGGTGAGCGCGGCCAATAGTATCATCAAGAATCTTCTCATAGTCTAATGGTTTTTAGGAGTCGTATTTATCCATTAGACGAACGACAGGGGCGAAGGTTTAATCCTCTTTCCGTCGCATGCTGTATTCGCAGCCGCAATATTGCTGGTTGTAGAAGCCGTATTCACGGATGATTTCCAGGCGGCGCTCACTCAATCCGCCCTTGCGCCAGTTATGATCCCACCACGTGACATCGTCGAATTGGCTTGCGGCGTAACTGCCCGCGGCGTTGATTTGCTCCAGGCTTTTCCAGCGGGAAGACATCAGCGTGGTGGTGATGACCTTGAAGCCGTGCTCGTGCGCGTATCTGGCGGTGGACAGGAGCCGAAGCCTGAAGCAGGATAGACAGCGCGCTCCTCGCTCGGGTTCTTGCTCCATGCCTTTCATCTGTTGCTTCCACGCCTCGTGGTCGTAGTCCGCGTCAACGATGTCCAGCCCTAGAGCTTGGGCGTAGCGGGTGCATTCGTCTTTGCGGATGAGGTATTCCTCCAGGGGGAAGATGTTGGGGTTGCAATAATAGATGGTAGGGCGTACGCCGTGCTGCAACATACATTCCACGATAGCGGAAGAGCATGGGGCGCAACAAGTATGTAGCAACACCTGTTCCGCACCCAGTGGAACTTCAAACGGAATGGCCTTTCTCTTCATCGCAAAAACGGTTTAAATCTTAAAAAATCTTATAGTTTGATGGAAATGGGACAATTTTTCCCCAAGGAAGCGTGATATTTGAAATATTCGCGTTATCTTTGCGCTCGCTTAACAACGCTTGGGGCATTAGCTCATCTGGCTAGAGTGCGACACTGGCAGTGTCGAGGTGACCGGTTCGAGTCCGGTATGCTCCACTTCCCTTATACATATTTGCTGAAATCGGTCTTGCGCATGTCTCCCTCGCGCAAGAACGTGTCGTGGAACGCCAGTGCCGCCCGCATGTTCTCAGGCTCATGGCCTCGCTCGCAGATGCGCAAGTAGTCGCGCAGCAAGGGGCGGTAGTCGGGATGGGCGCAGTTTTCTATGATTTCCCGGGCACGCTTCAGCGGCCCTTTTCCCCTTAAGTCGGCGATTCCTTGCTCGGTAACTATCACGTCTACGTCATGCTCCGTGGAGTCTACGTGGGAGCACATGGGCACGATGGCCGATATGCAGCCGTTCTTGGTGGTGCTTTGCGTGGTGAAGATGGAGATGTAGCCATTGCGCTCATAGTCACAACTGCCTCCGATTCCGTTCATCAGTTTCGAGCCGCAGATATGGCTTGAGTTCTCGTTGCCATAGATATCGCATTCTATGGCGGTGTTCATGGCGATGACGCCCAGGCGGCGGATTACCTCGGGGCAGTTGCTTATCTCGCTGGGGCGAATGGTGAGGTGGTGCTTGAAATAGTCAATATCCTCGTAAACGTCACGCAGGGTGTCGTTGGTCACGGTAAGCGATGAGCAGCTGGCGTCCTTGATGCGCCCCTCGCGCATATATTTCACCACTGCGTCTTGCACTACTTCTGTGTAGACATTGAATACGGGCACGGCTGGATTTTGCCCCAACGCCTCCAACACAGCGTTGCTTGTTGTTCCCACACCACTTTGCAGAGGCAGGAACTCTGGCGGGATAAGTCCCTTCTTCAAGTCAGAGACCAGGAAGTCCGCCACGTTGTGTCCCATTTGTTCCGTAATGGGGTCGAGGGGCTTGAAGGCTCGCGCTTCTTCAGGGATGTCACATTCCACTACGCCTACTATTTTCTTGGGGTCGATAGGGACATATTCCGTGCCTATCCTGTCGCTTACCTGGCGGATGGGTATGGGCTCGCGTCGAGGGCACTCTCCTATCTCGTAGACATCATGCAAGTATCGGGAGCAGGGGTCATGGAAAGTATTGCGTTCCAATATCACCCTTTTGGCCATGCGGGCAATGGTGGGCACGATGCCACCGGCACTCGTGAGATAAGCTTTGCAAAGATTCTCTCCCTCGTCAATATCGCTTACCTCGATGATAGCCCAGTCTATCTCTCCATAGAAGCCTCTGCGCAACCGCTCGCCCATGTGTCCCAGGTGCATGTCCTCATAGTCTATCTCGCCCAGGTTGGTGTGGTTGCGGAAGTCCTTGTTGGTGGAAAAGGGTGTGCGAAACTTAATGGCTTTGGCCACGGCCATGTCTCCCTCTATGCTTTGGGAGGTGGAAGCGCCCGTGATGATACCTACCTGGAAGGGATGGCCAGCGTCGTGCTCGGCGACGGCTCGCTTGGAGAGTTCCCTGAAGATAGCTTTTGGCACTCCATTGGGCGTGAAGCCGCTCAGGGCGATATTGTCTTGGTCCTTGATCATGGCCGCCCCCTCGGCGGCGGTTATTCTGGTGTAAGCCATTTTGTCTCTTTGCTTTCTATTGATATGGTGTGTGAAAAACGAGGGCAAAGATACAAAAATATTTATAAACTATGGTTTTTGTGAGATAATATTCACCTAAATTCTTCTATTTATGCAAAAACATCCCCGAAAAGAAGATGTTTTTGCATATTTATTCATCAGTTGTTAAGAGTATAAAAAATAATCCCTACTCCAGTTCTTTTCTCAGGGCTTCTGCCATTTGGGCATATTCCCCATCGGTGAGATAGATGTTTTGCGGATTCATGCGGAACACGCCGCCGAAGTCGGGGCCTCCTGCGTATTTGGGCACTAAGTGGAAATGGAGGTGTTCCAACGTGTCGGAATAGGCACCATAGTTAATCTTGTCGGGATGGAAAAGTTTTTGCATGGCGCGAGTCACTCTCGCTACGTCATCCATGAAGGCGTTTCGGTCGTCGTCGCTCAGTAGATTGAGATCATCTACGTGGTCTTTGTAGGCCACAAGGCAACGCCCTTTGTAGGTTTGCTCCTTGAAGATGAACACTCGGGAAACGGAAAGCTCTGCCACTTCCACCATCAGGCTGTGCAGGGTCTCGTTGTTTTGGCAATAGAGACAGTCTTTTGGGTCACTTTTCATGATGTTTTTTGTTTTAATAGGTTAGTGTGTAGCATGAAAAAGGGCATGGAACCATGAAGTTCCATGCCCATAATGGTTTTATTCTTTGTGCCCGAAGATGCGCAGCAAGTAGAGGAAGAGGTTGATGAAGTCCAGGTAGAGTGTCAACGCTCCCAGAAGTGCCAGCTTTTGCGCTCCTTCGCTCATGTCGTATTGCGTTTGCAGCATCTGCTTGATCTTCTGCGTGTCCCATGCGGTAAGACCCGTGAACACGATAACACCGATATAACTCAGCACGTAGTCGAACATGGCGCTGCGCAGGAAGAGGTTCACCAGTGTGGCGATGACCAGTCCTATCAAAGCCATGAAGAGTATCTTTCCTATCGAACTGAGGTCTTTCTTTGTGGTGTAGCCATAGAACGCCATGGCGGCAAACATGCCAGCCGTAATGAGGAACACCTTGCCGATAGTGGCGATGTCAAACAGGATGAAGATGCTGGACAGCGTAACGCCATTCAGGGCAGAATAGAGGATGAAGAGCAACGTCGCCGTGCTCAACGATAGTTTATTGATAGCCGCGGAGATGGCGATTACCAGGGCGAACTCTGCTATCACCAAGCCCCAGATAATGCCTGAGCTGCTATAGATGGTGGTCAGCAAATTAGGGCTGCTGGCTACTCCATAGGCCGCTACGGCAGTGATGACCAGCGCCAATGTCATCCAGATGTAGACCTTTCTCATCAGGGCGGGCATTACGGAGTAGAGTCCACGCTCCTTTTCGCCTACCATGCGCTGGTCTCCGCGCTGTATGGCTTCATACAATTCTTTTTCTGTCATGTGTCTTGAAATGATTAGTGAATAAAACTAGTGTATATGCTCAATACGGCAAATCTCGTGCCATATTTTGCTTTATTTTGCGGGAATGTTCTCGAGAGTCTTTACTAACAGCAGCCAGAACTTCTCCGTGGAGGGCCAATAAGCGCGCTCGTTGGGCGTGTGGGGAGAGAGTAGGGTAGGGCCGAAAGAGCAGATATCCAGTCCAGGATACTTGGAAAGGATGATACTACATTCCAGTCCGGCATGTACCACTTGTACAGTAGGCTCCTCGTTGAAGAGTGTTTGGTAGATTTCCCGCATGTGCTTGATGAGTTCGCTGGAGGTGTTGGGCTCCCAACCTCCATATTCCCCGCTGCGCTCCACTTTCATGCCAGCCATGCCGAAGCAGCTCTCCAGTGAGGTGGCCAATTCGTCTTTCTTGGTTTCGCTAGAGCTGCGGCCCAGTATTTTCACTTCCGCATGTCCCTCGGCGATATCCACGATGGCCAGGTTGGAGGATGTTTCCACGATGCCGGGGATGCTGGGGATGTAGCGCCAAACGCCATCGTGGGCGGCATAGATGGCATCTACCAAGTTGTCTTGTATTTCTTGTGGAACCGCGCTCTTGGGCAAGGCGACTTCCTCTATGGTGAGTTCTATGCCGTTTTCTATGCCTTTGTATTCGTCGTTAAAGGTCTCCTGGTAGTCAGCCACCAGTTCCATGAGGTCTTCTTTGTTCTCTCGGGGGAGAGTGAGCACAGCTTCCGCCTCTCGGGGGATGGCGTTGCGCATATTGCCACCATGCCAGCTGGCCAGTTGCGCGTCATCTTCCGCGATGGCTTCTCTTACCAATCTCACCAGCATCTTGTTGGCGTTGCCGCGTCCCGCGCCTATTTCCAGGCCAGAGTGGCCTCCCTTGAGACCTTTCAGGGTAATGCGCACGGCGATATCTTCAGGGTCGGTCTCGGCTTCCTTGTACTCCAGCGATGCGGTGATGTCCACTCCGCCGGCACTGCCTATGATGAGTTCTCCTTCTTGCTCCGTGTCCAGGTTGAGGAGTATTTCCCCCTCCAGTTCGCCAGCGGGCAGTCCGTTGGCGCCATACATGCCTGTTTCCTCGTCGGCTGTGATGAGCGCTTCCACTGGGCCGTGCTTCAAGTCGGTGGCTTCCATTACGGCCATGATGGCGGCCACGCCTAGTCCGTCATCGGCTCCTAGCGTAGTGCCTTTGGCTTTCACCCATTCGCCGTCCACATAGGTCTCAATGGGGTCTGTCTCGAAATTGTGGTCGCTGCCTTTTTCTTTTTGCGGCACCATGTCCATGTGGGCCTGTAGTATCACGGTCTTCCTGTTTTCCATGCCTGGCGTGGCGGGCTTGCGCATCACGATGTTGCCAGCCTCGTCCTCAAAAGCTTCTACGCCCTTCTCTTGGGCGAAGTCCAAGAGGAAGCGGCGCACCTTGTCGAGATGTCCGGAGGGGCGGGGTACTTGTGTCAACGCATGAAAATTGCGCCAGATAACTGCTGGCTTCAGGTCTTTCATTTCTGTCATAGCTTATATATTATAAAAAGGTATATTGATTATATTTCTTGCCAAATCTCTTCCATCGATTTGCGTTTCTTGGGAGCGGGCTCTTGCGTAGGCATTCCCATGGGGATGATAGCCACTGGCTCCAAGTCTTCTGGCAGGTGAAGGGCTTCCTTGCAACGGGGCACGTCGAAGTTGCATACCCAGCAAGTGCCCACCCCCACGTTGGCTGCCGCCAAGCAAAGGTGCTCTATGGCGATACTCACGTCTACGTCGCCATGGTGTTTTCCGTCAGACGGCCTTGTCCAGGCTTGGCTCTTTCTGTCACAAGCCACTATATAGAGAGGCGCCTCGGCAAACCACTCCCTGTCATAGCAGGCGCGCAGCTTCTTCCTGGCCTCTTCCGACTTTACGGCCAGGAAGAGCCATGGTTGTTTGTTGCAAGCTGACGGCGCCAGCCTGACGCATTCTTGTATATAACTTATTTTGTCGGCGGGTATAGGCTCGCCGCTGTATGCTCTTGCCGAGAAGCGCTTTTCGCAAAGTTCCTTGAAGTCCATGTGTGTCACTTGTTATAGTAATAACGCGAAGTTACGCATTTACTTCGATATAACCTCGCGGGCATATGTTAATAATAGTTGGTTATTTGAAAGAGGTTTCAGCCTGGGAACGAGATGGAGAGCCGCTGGGTGTCGAAACGCAATTCTCCTCGCTCTATGTATCGGGATAGCGCGCCATTATCGGCAAGCTCTCGTGGAGTTCCTATTTGCAGGCCCTGTTTTTTGTCCATAAGCCACAGTTTGTCGCTTAGCCGCAAGGCCAGTTCCAGGTCATGCGTGGAGAGCATGATGGTCTTTTCCTCCTCGTGGGCTAAATGGCGGAGCAGTTGCAGCAGTTCCACCTTGCTGGGGAAGTCAAGGAAAGCGGTTGGCTCGTCCAGCAGGATGATGGGCGTGTCTTGGGCCAGCGCCTTGGCTATCATGGCTTTTTGCCGCTCGCCGTCGCTCAGGGAGTCTATCTTTCGGTTTCTTAGCCCATGGATGCCCACATGCCGCATGGCTTCTTCCGCCAGCCGTTTGTCTTCCTGGGAGAGTCTGCCCCAAAAACCCGTGTAGGGCTGTCGTCCCATCTCCACCACTTCTTGAACCGTGAGTTGGCTTGTTTCGGGACGTTCCGTCAACACCACACCTATCAACTTGGCCAACTGGCGCGGGCTAAGTGCCGAGAGGCTATCCTTTCCCTTGTCATTTGCCAACAGGATATCTCCTTCCAATAGGGGCAGTTGCCCCACCAAGGTGCGCAGCAGCGTAGACTTGCCCGTACCATTGCAGCCCAGCAGGCAAGTGAGTTCTCCTCGCTGAAGACTCGCTGTCAGGGAGCTGGCGACCTTTCGTTCGCCGCCATGTTCGCGATATCCTATCGCGGCGTTTTGTAACCATACAGTCTCTCGCATGGCGCGAAGATAGCGAATTTTCCCATATCTCGCGGTCTGATAGGCAGAACTTTTGTAACTTCGCGGTGGCTTATGAGACAACAAGAGACCGCTTTGGAGCAATTGTGCAGGCAGAAATTGCTGCTGCAACTGGAATATTATACCGAAAAAGAAGCTTTCCGCAAGCAGACCGAGACCATGGGGCTGCGCAGGAAGGTGAAGCGAGGCGATGCCTGGTTCCCGATTCGTGTGGGAAAGAGTTATTACAACTCGCTCAACCAATTGGTGGTGGAAGTGTTTCGCGGGGAAGAGGAGGATGTTGACCATAATTTCGAGTTCGGCCGTCCCGTGGTCTTTCTTTCGGCCGCCGATGACAAGGACTTGGGCGGTAAGTTACGCTATTTTTCTTTCACGGCTACGGTGAGCTACGTGGATGGCAATCGCATGGTGGTGGCCGTGCCCGACAGCGCTCCGCTGTTGGAACTTCAGTCTTCCTCTCAACCTTTAGGCGTGCAGCTTTCCTTTGACGAAACGAGTTACCGTGCCATGTTCCAAGCCCTTGACAGGGTAATAGCCGCCAAGAACGACCGTTTGGCCTATCTCCGCGAGCTATTCCATGGAGACCGGCAGCCCCAGCGATACGCTTTCGAGCCAATACGTTTCCCCTGGCTTAACCCCACGCAGGAGCAAGCCGTCAACGAGGTGCTGCGGGCCAAGGACGTAGCCATCGTGCATGGCCCTCCCGGCACGGGCAAGACCACCACGCTGGTAGAGGCCATCAACGAGACACTGATGCGCGAGAGCCAGGTGATGGTGTGCGCGCAGAGCAATATGGCCGCGGACTGGATATCGGAAAAGTTGGTGGACAGGGGCATCAACGTCTTGCGCATAGGCAATCCCACCCGTGTCAACGACAAGATGCTGGGCTTCACCTATGAGCGGCGTTTTGAATCCCATCCCGACTACCCGCAGCTTTGGGCCATTCGCAAGGCCATCCGCGAGTTGCGGCAACACCGCAAGCGAGGGAGCGACAGCTTCCACCAAAAGATGGAAAGGCTGAAATCACGGGCCACGGAACTGGAACTGCGCATCAACGCCCAGCTCTTCGGCGAGGCTCGGGTGATAGCCTGCACGCTGGTGGGTTCCGCCAACAAGCTCCTGGACGGACAGCGCTTCAACACGCTTTTCATTGATGAGGCCGCCCAGGCTTTGGAGGCCGCCTGCTGGATACCGTTGCGCCGCGTCTCACGGGTGATATTGGCGGGGGACCATTGCCAGTTGCCGCCCACGGTGAAGAGCCTTTCCGCCCTGAAGGCAGGGCTTGGCGTGACGCTCATGGAGCGCGTTACCGCCACCCAACCAAGTGTGGTCACCCTGCTCAAAGTGCAATATCGCATGAACGAGGCTATCATGCGCTTTTCCAGCGACTGGTTTTACGGCGGCCAGGTGAAGAGCGCGCCGCAAGTGAGGCACAGGGGCATACTGGACTATGACAATCCTTTCCTGTGGATAGACACAGCCCCGTTGGAAGAGGAAGATGACTCCCCCGTTTACCATGAGCAGTTCGTGGGCGAGAGTTTTGGCCGTGTCAACAAGGCGGAGGCCAATCTCACCATCAGCACGTTAAGGGACTACCTGGAGAAGGTGGGCAAGCAGCGCTTCCTGGATGAGCAAGTGGACGTGGGCGTGATATCTCCTTACAGGGCGCAGGTGCAGTATCTTCGCTCGCTCATCAAGGCCACGCCCGAGCTGAAGCCTTTCCGCCGCGCCATCACGGTCAATACCGTGGACGGCTTCCAGGGGCAGGAGAGAGACATCGTGCTCATCTCCCTTGTGCGAAGCAATGCCGCTGGCGACATCGGTTTCCTGAAAGACTTGCGCCGCATGAACGTGGCCATTACCAGGGCACGCATGAAGGTTATCATCCTGGGCGACGTGAAGACGCTCACCCGCCACCCTTTCTACAAGCGGCTTTGGGACTACGTGGAGCGCGCCCGCCAACATTATCAGGGGAACGAGAGGGAGAGCCTGGATAACGATACTAGTCTCGAAGGTCGTTGAGACTAGTGTCGTTGAGCGTCGAGACCAATATCATCGGGCATCGAGACTAGTGTCATGAAAAAGGCATGAAATATCCCTTGCGGGAGGGGCGCTTTCCGACCGTGAAGAAAACAAGTTGTTTTGCTGGGGAAAACAACTTGTTTTGCTCTTCAATTTAACTTGTTTTGCTCCGCGAAATAACTTGTTTTCATTTCCGGTTTAACTTGTTTTCCTCCCCAATGGGATTTTTGCGTGGGAAAAAGGAGTCCATGTTGCTTTTTTTTCGTATCTTCGCGCTATACCTATTATATATACTACTATGCTGTCACGAGACTATTTCCTGCGGATTATCCAAGAGTTCGCCGTCGCTCTCAGCCTTTTCCTGGAGAAGAAGGTGGGAGAGGACAAGCGAGACCAAGAACTGAAAGAGCTTTATGCCCAATACGTAGGCCCCTATGAGGTGTTGCGCAATCTCTCGTGGGAGGAAACGCTTGCCTACGCGGAGGAGCAATGGGATGAGGAGCAGCGGGTGGACAGGCTGGAGATGTTGGCTTTTCTGCTCGACGCGGAAGCTGGCTACAAGGCTTTGCCGTTGCGGGAGCTCTTGCTGGGCAAGGCGTTCCGCTTGCTAGACTACGTGGATGCCCATAGCTCCACCTTCTCCCTGAACAGGAAGATGAAGCTAAGCGCCCTGCGGCGTGCCTTGGAACGGGAGGAAGGCTAGTCGTCACGGAAGTCCAGCCACTGCTCCACCCATTCGGCCCGCAGTCCTTCGCCTTGCGGATTGGAGACCGAAAGCCCTAGTAAGCGGATGGGATGCTTCAGGTCATAGTCCACCAAGCGCAGCAACCGCTTGGCCGCGGGCAGCAGTTCCCGCTTGCTTACCAAGCATTCCCGTTGGGTGAGGCTGCGGGTGATTTGCGTGAAGTCGGCGTATTTCACCTTTAGCGTGAGCGTATGCCCGGCGAATTGCGCCTTGGCGACGCGCCTTTCCAACTCCAGCACCGTGTGATAGAGCGCTACGAGCACCGTGCTGGGCAGCGAGATGTCTTCGTCAAATGTCCTTTCACAGCCCACAGACTTCCTCTCGTGGCTCGCCTCCACGGGGCGGTTGTCTATCCCGCGGGCGAAATCATAAAACAACCGTCCCGCCTTGCCGAACACTTCCTCCAGGTGGCGCAAGGAGCAAGCCCTCAACTGCGCCCCCGTGAAGATGCCCATGTAGTGCATTTGCTTGGCCGTCTTGGGTCCCACGCCCCAAAAATCCTCTATGCCCAACTGGTCTATGAACGCTTGCGCCTTGTCGGGATGGATGGTGCAGAGTCCGTCAGGCTTACGGCAGTCAGACGCTATCTTGGCCAGGAACTTGTTGTAGGATACTCCCGCCGAGGCGGTCAGCCCCGTTTCCTCCTTGATGCGGCGTTTGATTTCCTTGGCTATGTCCACGGCCAGCTCCATGCCCACCTTGTTGCTCGTCACGTCCAGGAAGGCCTCGTCGATGGAGAGAGGCTCTATCAGGTCGGTGTAGTCTTGGAATATCCGGTGTATTTGGTTGGAAACCTCCTTGTATCGCCCATGCCTGCCAGGGATGACTATCAGCGCGGGACAGCGTTTCTTCGCTACCAGCATGGACATGGCGGAGCGCACGCCCCACTTCCTGGCCTCATAGCTGGCCGTGGCCACTACGCCCCGGTCGCTGTCTCCGCCTACGGCGATGGGTTTCCCTCTTAGCTCGGGATGGTCGAGCTGCTCCACGCTGGCGAAGAAGGCGTCCATGTCTATGTGTATGATTTTCCTGTAGGCAGTCATGCCAGTATCCTTTGCCGCGAAGTTACCATTATTTCCCGAGATAAAGAGAGGAAAGCTTGGGCGAATGAAATAAAAATGGTATTTTCGCGACATGATGAATACCGAGAAACCTAAGACTTACAACACGGGCGAGACTGAGAAAGACCTGCGCAGGGAATATAATCCCGAGGGTTCCGACCTGCGGAAAGCCCAACTTCGCTTGCTCGACATGGCGCTCTACCTGCGCGACGTGGCCAAGGAGATAGGCGTGCCCTGCAGGCTAGACGGTGGCAACGTGTTGGGAGCCTTGCGCCATGGCGGTTTCATTCCCTGGGACGACGACGTGGACTTTGTGGTGGAGTACCGGGACTTCCATCGCCTTTGCGATTACCTGAAGAGCCATCCCCATCCCCAATATGTCTTGCAAGACCACAGCACTGACCCGGGCTTCTATAAGGAGTGGGCTTGCCTACGGGACTTGAAGAGCCGCCACGTGAGCCACGACAGCCTCGACAGCAAAGACCGCCGCATGGTGGAGGCGCAGCGGTTCCAGGGACTCCATATAGACATCTTTCCCTACGAGGGACACATGATACCCTGGCTGCAACGCCTGGCCGGCAAGCTCTCGGTGAATGTCAACCTGCGGTGGGCGGGCAAGCGTCCCTGGCTGGCCGAGGTAGCTTACCGAACCCTCCACTACCTGGTCTTCCCGTTGTTCCGCTTGACAGGCAAGCTCTTCGGAGACCCCAACCTTTACATTCACTCCTACGGAGCGTGGTTCTACGAGCAAAACCCCAAGCGAGCCATGGTGCCCCACAAGCCTTTGACCTTTGAGGGCCATGTGTTTGAGGGACCCGCCGACCCCGACGAGCTTTGCCGCATCGCCTATGGCAACTACATGGACTTGCCGCCCAAGGACAAACGCGACCGCCACAAGGTGGACGTGGTATTCATAGACTAACCCCCTTTTACCCTACATGAACATAGCCGCTATCTTCGCCGGAGGCTCCGGTCTCCGAATGCACACAAAGTCCAGGCCCAAGCAATTCCTGGAACTCAACGGGAAGCCCATCATCATCTACACCCTGGAACTTTTCGACAACCATCCCGAAATAGATGCCATCGTGGTGGCCTGCATTGAGGACTGGATTCCCTTCCTGGAGAAACAGTTGCGCAAGTTTGAGATCAACAAGGTAGTAAGCGTCGTGCCTGGCGGCAAGACGGGACAAGACTCCATCTATAACGCTTTGCGCGCCGCGAGCGACTATGCCCAAGGGCAGGATGCCACGGTGTTGATACATGACGGCGTGCGCCCGCTCATCACCGAGCAGACCATCACGGACAATCTGCGCAAGGTGGAGGAGTGTGGCAGTTGCATTACGTGCGCTCCCGCCACGGAGACTTTCATCGTGAGGCAAGCCGACGGTTCGCTGGAGATACCCAGCCGCGCCGACTCACTGATAGCCCGCGCCCCGCAGAGCTTCCACCTGAAGGACATCCTGACGGCGCACGAGCGGGCGTTGGCTGAGGGCAGGCACGACTTCATAGACTCATGCACGCTGATGAGCCACTATGGTTACCGCCTGGGCACCATCATGGGTCCCATGGAGAATATCAAGATTACCACGCCCACAGACTACTTCCTGTTCCGCGCCATGGTGAAGGTGCATGAAGACCAGCAAATCTTCGGACTCTAACCTATTTCCCGATGACCATGAACAGCGTATTGCGAGAAGATATCCGCCTCTTTGCCGAGCGATTCCCCCTTTGGCAATCTCTTCAGGGGCAGACAGTCGCCGTCACGGGTGCCACGGGCTTGTTGGGAGCTTGCGCCGTGCGTTGCCTCCTGGCGCTCAACCAGCTCCACGATGCCCGGATAAGCGTCCTGGCCGTGGTGAGGAGCGAGGAGAAACTACGCCAGGTATTTGGCGCGGAGGCCCAGGATATACCTTATTATATATATGACTTCTCTGCCGAGAAGCCTTTCCAGCCCCCAGTTCCTGTGGACGGACTGCTCCATTTCGCCAGTCCCACGGCTTCCCGCTACTTTGTTGCCCATCCAGTGGACACGCTTTTGACAGGCGTGCGGGGCACCGATGCCATATTGCGCTATGCCCACCAGGCCTGCTTGCGCTCCTTGGTCTACGTCTCCTCCCTGGAGGTGTATGGCGAAGTAACTGATGACAGCATCCCGCTCACCGAGGAGCGGCAGGGCTATCTGGCCGTCACCGATGCCCGCTCCAGTTATCCCATGGGCAAGCGGGCCGCCGAATGCCTCTGCCATGCCTACGCCGCGGAATATGGCGTGCCTGTCAAGATAGCCCGCCTGGCGCAGACGTTTGGGGCGGGAGTCTCCCCCGATGACGGCAGGGTCTTCGCCCAGTTCGCCCGTTGCGCCCTGAGGGGCGAGGATATCATCCTCCACACCACGGGCGAGCTTTCCCGCTGCTATTGCTATACCACCGACGCGGTGAGCGCCTTGCTCTATCTGCTCCTGGCGGGCAAGGATGGCGAGGCCTACAACGTGGCCAACCCCGACACTTATATTTCCGTGGCCGACATGGCCCGTCTCGTTTGCCGTGAATTCGCTCCCTCTTGCCGTCCCCGCCTGGAGCCCAAGGAGGGCATGGGTTATTCTCCCACCACTCACCTGCGCCTTTCCACGGAGCGGATAGAGGCTTTGGGCTGGCGACCCCACTATGACTTGCGGCAGATGTACCATCGTCTTATCCTGTCATTGAGGGAGGATATCGCCCATGAGTAACCCTTTGCGCCGCTGGGCGGACAGCTTTTTCCACGTCTATCAAAAGACCGACCTCACCTCTTGGGAACACGCTCCTCAAGACACTCGGCCTATTTATGGCGTATACCATGTTTATTGCGCCCATGGGTGGCAGAGGTTGGTCTCCGCCCAGTTGAAGACGCTGCGCGAGAGCGGCCTCTTGGCGGCCACTCGCAAGTTGTATGTCAGTATCATCGCCCCTGGTGAGGAGGACGTGGAGGCTTTCCTGCGCCTGGCCGATAGCGACAAGGTGGAGTTGGTGGCCATCCACCAAGACCCTTCCCGCTATGAATATCCCGCCCTGGAGCATCTGCGACGGGTGGCGAAGCGGGAAGACTGCCTGCTCTACTATTTCCACTCCAAGGGCATCAGCTATCAGAGCGTGGAGACGGGCGACCGACTTTACCGCTCCTTCCTGCGCAAGATCACGGCCTGGCGGGAGATGTTGGAGTATTTCGTCTTTGAGGAATGGCAGGTGGCGGTCAACGCCCTCTCGGCGGGCTATGACACCTATGGCTGCTATCAGTGGCCGCCCAAGGCGTATACCATGTTCTCAGGCAACTTCTGGTGGGTTACTTCCGACTACGCCCGCCGCCTGCCGTCTTTCGATCCAGCGGTTATCTCGCATGACAGGTTCTACTCAGAGGTGTGGCTTTACCAGTTGCCCCACCGCGCTTTCTCGGCTTTCGAGACCATCGCCGACCTTTATTTCGTGCGTATGCCCCGCGAGCTTTATCGTGAGTCTCATCCCTCTTTCTGGAAGGTGCGCCTGCCCTTCGTGTTGACCTACAATTGGCGCAAGCTGCTCAAACACGCCTTTGGCATCAACTACAAGAAGCGTTGCCAGCGGCGATTCCAGCGGTTGGTGGCCAAGGGAAACGTAAACGCTTGACGATGGAGACACTGAAAGAGAAAACCGCCAAGGGCCTTTTCTGGGGCATGATGAACAACGGCACCATGCAGTTGCTCAATATTGTGCTGGGCATCTTCTTGGCGCGCCTGCTTTCCCCTGCCGACTACGGACTGGTGGGCATGCTCGCCATCTTCACGGCCATAGCCAGCGCACTGCAAGAGAGCGGCTTCACCGCCGCCTTGGCCAATAAGCGCGCCCCCACAGACAATGAGTATAACGCCGTCTTTTGGTTCAGCATGTTGGTCAGCCTGTCTCTTTACGCGATATTGTTCTTTTGCTCGCCGCTCATAGCCGCGTTCTTTCACCAGTCGGAGTTGACGGACTTGGCGCGGGTGGTGTTTCTCACCCTGCCAATTTCCGCTTTGGGCACTGCTCCCACCGCCTATCTTTTCAAGCGGATGGTGGTCAAGGAGACCACGCTCTTGCGGGTGAGCTCATTGCTGCTCTCAGGAGTAGTAGGCATCACGCTGGCCTTGCGCGGGCATGCTTACTGGAGCTTGGCGTGGCAGCAACTTACTTATGTCACGCTGACCAGCGTGGGTCGCTTCTTCCTCATCTCTTGGCGACCGTCCTTGCGCATCGACTTCAAGCCTGTCCGCGAGATGTTCGCCTTCAGCTACAAGATTTTGATTACTACCATTGTCAATACGCTCTCCCAAAACGTGTTGACCGTCATCTTCGGTCGCCTGTTTCCCGCCAAGACTGTGGGCAACTTCTCCCAGGCCTTCAAGTGGGACACCATGGCCAGCTCCTTCATCTCGGGCACGGTGGCCCAGGTAGCCCAGCCCGTGCTCGTGGAAATCCGCGATGACCAGGGACGGCAGGCGCATGTCTTCCGCAAGATGCTCCGCTTCACGGCCTTCCTTTCCTTTCCCGCCATGTTCGGCTTGGCCATGGTGAGCCATGAGTTCATCCTGGTCACCATCACCGATAAGTGGATAGACAGCGTCCCCCTGCTCAGGGTGCTCTGCGTGGGAGGAGCTTTCCTGCCTTTCTATACCATGTACCAGAACCTTGTCATCAGCCGCGGCAGGAGCGACATATATATGTGGTGTACGCTGGCGTTGATAGCGGCGCAAATAGTGTCAGTATTGTTGACGGCTCATTATGGTGCCATGGTGATGGTGGCCGTTTACACCCTGCTCACCGTCCTGTGGCTCTTGGCGTGGCATTGGTTTGCCCATCGTCTCATAGGCCTGCGCCTGCTCGATGTGCTGCGCGACCTTCTTCCCTTCTGCCTGCTGTCCCTGGCCGTCATGGCCTTCACCTATTGGATCACCCGTCCCATACACTCTCTCCCGCTCTTGTTGTTGGCCCGTTTCCTTTTGGCGGGCATCCTCTATTTGGGCGCTCTTAAGGTTCTTCATGCCCAGGTACTGGAAGAGTGTCTCGCTTTCGCCAAGAGGAAGAGGGGGAAGGCTTAAAATGGAGAAAACCGTTATTTAACCACTTTCTGATACCTGACCCAATTAATCTCGTGATTTTTAAATGATAGCACATATGAAACAACAAACCATGAAACCATTATCTCCGTCTGCGGCATGTGCCGCGAAATGTTTGTTTGCCGTGATGAAGTATATGAAAGTCAATGGTGGCACGATGGCCACAAAGGAAATAAGGAACTTTATCCAAAATAATGTTGAGTTGACTCCCTGGGAGGAGGAACATGCAGGCAAGATGCAAAGCGTTAGGTGGTGGACAGTGACACAGTTCTACTCCATTGACTATAACAAAGCGGGCTATATTCTCAAAAAGCAGGGAGCTTGGTATCTTACCTCCGAGGGGGAAGAAGCTATCAAGCTTGGTGCGGAGCAGATATTACGCAACGCCAATGCCGCTTATAGGAAATGGAAGCGGGAAAATACTATGGAGGATGAGGATACTGAGGAGGATGCCGAGGAGGAAACAGCGAAAGAGACCCTCATCAACATTGAGCAATTAGAAGAGTTGGCCAGCGAAGGAATCCGTCAGTATATCAAGGCCAAGAACCCTTACGAGTTTCAAGACATGGTGGCGGCCTTGCTCCGTGCGATGGGCTATTACACCCCGTTTGTTGCGCCAAAAGGCCGTGATGGAGGTGTCGATGTCATTGCTTATATAGACGCTCTTGGGGCAAAGACCCCGCGTATCAAGGTGCAGGTGAAGCATAAGCCGGAAGAAAGTATTCCTCCTAAAGACATCCGCAGTTTGCTGGGCATCCTTCGAGATGGCGACATTGCCTTGTTTGTCACTTCAGGTACTTACTCATCGCAAGCTCGTGCGGAAGCCTTGACCAGCAAGACATATATCAAGCTGATAGACGGCGAGGAGTTTATCCAGATGTGGTTGGATAATTACGGGAAAATGACCGATGAAGACAAGAGTATGTTGCCGTTGAAACATATCGCCTTTTTAGGAACTAACGAGTGACGTGCTGGACTTTCCGAAAGCTCTATTGAAGCCTTTCCAAGTGATCTATAGAAATGAGGTCAAGTGAACTATAGAAATGGAGAGAAGTGCTCTATAGAAACCATGACAAGTGTTCTATAGAGCACTTAAACTGCCGCAAGAAAGTGTGATAAACCATACGGAAACGTGCTTATCCGCAAGAGAGTGAAACTCTTGGAGGGGGATGTTATTCATGGAAAAAATGCGGCAGTCGTTGCGGTTTTATGTGACGGATAGCAGAATACATTCCTTGGAAAGAGGAATGTGACCGCCTAAGTGATAAAATTCTTATATTTTCCGCTTGTTTCTCGGATTATTTCGCGTATATTTGTAGTTGATATCGCTTCTCCCACCTAAACCTATACCTGAGCCCATGCGGATACACGAAAACAAACTTATAGCGGAATATACGTCTTACGACTTCAAGGAGATGCTGGAACGTAAGAAAGTGAAGTCGTGGCTCAAGTCCGTATCGGCTTTCGCCAATACGGATGGCGGCAGCTTGTTCTATGGCGTAAACGATGAAGGTGAAATTGTAGGATTGGAAAATCCGCAAGTGGATGCCGACTTTATCAGCGAAATGATAAAGGCAAGGCTTGACCCTGTACCGGAAGTGCAGCTTATACCGATTGAGCACGAAGGACGCACCCTGCTTGAGGTGAAAGTTAAGGCCGGAGTGCTGACACCTTATTATTATTACCAAGACGGAACGCGCACGGCTTATGTAAGAGTGGGCAATGAAAGCGTAGAGTGCAATGCGCAACAACTTCTCTCGTTGGTGCTGAAAGGTACACACATGACATGGGACTCGCTCCCTACACAGGTGGATGCCAACAAACATTCCTTTATCATTCTTGCCAACACATTCCGCGAGCAAACCCATCAGGAATGGAACGACAAGTATCTTGAATCGTTTGGGCTGATGACTTCTGACGGAAAACTTACCAATGCCGGACTTCTGTTTGTTGACAACTGCACCGTATTCCAATCCCGCATATTCTGTACCCGTTGGACGGGACTTTATAAAGATGATGCCATCAGCTCCGTGGAGCATCGTGCCAATCTTGTGTTGCTTCTGAAATATGGCATGGATTTCATCAAGAACTACACCATGAGCGGCTGGGTGAAGATGCCCAATTACCGCCTCAATCTGCCCGACTATTCCGACCGTGCTATCTTTGAAGGATTGGTAAACCACCTTATCCATCGGGATTATACGGTGATGGGCGGCGAGGTACATATCGACATCTACGATGACCGTGTGGAATTGGTTTCGCCCGGCGCGATGCCTGACGGCACACAGATTCAAGACCGCGATATTTACAATGTTCCGTCCATACGTCGCAACCCCGTCATTGCCGATATGTTTACCCAGCTCGACTACATGGAGAAACGTGGCTCAGGTCTGCGCAAGATGCGTGAACTGACCGAGAAGCTGCCCAACTTCTTACCTGGCAAAGAACCTCTCTATAAAACCGAAGCATCCTCTTTCTTTACGACATTCTATAATCTGAATTGGGGCGAGAATGGTAGGATACCCGTAGAAGAGGTAGCCGACAGGGTAAACAGTACCCTCAAAAAGTACCCTGTAAACGAAGGAGCTTCGGAGAGAAAGTTCGGTGTAAACGATAAAAGTTCGGAGAAAAGGTTCGGAGACTCCCCTGTAAGTTCGGAGAAAAGGTTCGGAGAGGTTTCGGATAAACCTAAAAACATCGGGAAAACAGCACAGAAAATCATTGATTTCGTCATCTCCGACCCTTCAATATCGGCCGAAGCTATGGCTTATAAAATTGGAATAAGTTCTCGCGCCGTAGAAAAGCAAATAGCAAAGTTACGTTCTATGGGTATTTTGTCTCGTGAAGGAGCTGATTTCGGTGGCTATTGGCGTATTATTGTAAAGTCTGAAAAAGGAGAGGGTAATGTATGGTGATTGTGGTATTTGTAAAATTTTAATTGAATAGAATAGATATGAATAATACACTCATAGATAATTCCATAGAAGCACTTTCAATGACGGCAACATTGAAAAAATGCTTAGCAGCTGATGGTATCAAAACTATCAGTATTGCCACAGGTTATTGGGATATTCCTGGTTTAGCTTTACTGCAGGATGATTTGAGGTCTTTCATCGAAAAAGAAGGTACAATGCTTCGCCTACTCATAGGTAAAGATCCTTATATATACGCTAATCAGTTGAAGTTGCCTAAATATAAAAACGCAAACTATCCTCAGGATTTTATCAGAACAGACATCCATGAACTTGATGTTGTTGATGAATACAAAGCGGCGATACGCCTGCTCCTTGATTACTGTACAGATGATAGAAATTCGAAAATCCAGATTCGCGTATATCGGAAAAATGAGAATGATGAAACACAGTTCCTGCATTCTAAATGTTACATCTTCGATGGCAGACAAAAAGGTATTGGCATAGGCATCGTAGGAAGTACCAATTTCACACAGAAGGGCTTACAAGGTAATGCGGAGTTAAACTACATCGAGACTGCTCCTAATCAAGTACTGTCACTCGATGCCATACCTGGCAATAAGTCTCATCTGCTATGGTTCAATGAAAAATGGGAAATCTCTGAACCATGGAACAAGCAATTCTTGGAACAAATACTGAAAACGGCTCCCATTACAGAGGAAGTTGAGAAAGAACGTGAAAGCGAACAATTGCCTTTCACTCCATACGAGCTGTATATCAAATTACTACAAATTAAGTTTGGCGACATTGTAGACAAATCACTTGGGCAACAGATAGAAACTTATCTGCCAGCGAACATCCACAAATTGGAATATCAAGTAGAAGCGGTAAAGAGATGCATCGGTCTTATGCACGAACATGGTGGCTTTATGTTGGCAGACGTGGTTGGACTTGGCAAGACGATTATTGGTACACTCATCATCAAGCGTTTTTTGTCCGTACCAGAAGATGATGGACGAGAACGTAAAGTATTGATCATTACTCCTCCTGCCATTCAATCGGGTTGGAAGAAAACTATAGCCATGTTTGACAAAGATTCTGACGAGAAGATTGCACCATACATTGACTTCATTACAACAGGACGCATCGAAAATATTACCGAAGATGAAAACTGTAAAGATGACTATGACGACAGCTGCGATTCTGGAGATTTTGATGGAACACTCCAAGAAAAAAATTATGGTTTTATTGTCATTGACGAAAGCCATAAGTTTCGCAACAGTACCACATTGATGTACCAGTCTCTTGATGAACTGATACAGAAGATTTGTTCTAATACAGGGGTATATCCATATGTGGGCCTTCTTTCTGCCACACCGCAGAACAACCGACCAAACGACTTGAAGAATCAAATTTATCTTTTTGAGAGAAACCACAATGACAGCACTTTAAAGAAGGCAGAAAGTGGTAATATCGAAAGGTTCTTTGCTGATGTTAACCGTGAATATGAAGTGTTGATAGATAGAAGCAACGACATACCAACAGATGAGCGCCGCCAACGTTTGGATGCTGTATCAAAGAGACTGCGTGACTGTGTGCTAAGTGATATTTTGGAGCGCCGAACAAGGACTGACATTGAGAAATATTACAAGGATGATATGGAGTCACAAGGTTTGATATTCCCCAAAATTGTTGGACCTAACAACCTTGAATATATTATGGATGATGAGCTGGCTCAATTATTCTCTGACACTATGACAATAATTGCTCCGACTGAAGCTGAAAAGTTACAGACTGATGAGTGGCTAAAATATTTCCGCTATCGTGCCATTGAATATTTTGCTGACCCTGCCAACGAAAGAAAACATACAGGTCGAGGCAACCGTGGCGTTAACGATGTTGCTAAGCAACTTGCCACCATCATGCAGATTCTTCTTGTAAAGCGTCTTGAAAGTTCATTCACTGCTTTCACCCAATCTCTGTTGAATCTGCGGCGTTACACAGAGAACATGATTAAGATGTGGGAAAACGACACAATTTTCGTTTGTCCACAAATTGACGTGAACAAAGAACTTGATTATGAAGCCAAAACATTGAAACGTGGTAAACGCGTTTCGTTCACTGATTGTGTAGAAGATATCAGAGCCAAGATAGCCAAGTTGACGGAACAAGGGCGTAACGAGAAAGGGCAGAATGCAGAATATAAGCGTAAAGACTTCAAAGAAGAATACTATATCCAACTCAAAGAGGACTTCCGCCTTATTTCTAATCTCTATGATCGATGGGCAAAGAACCCACAAGACCCGAAATTCGACGCTTTCAAAGAGAATATTAAGCCAGAATTATTTAATCCACAAAAGAACACCTCTGGAAAATTAGTTATCTTTTCGGAAGCTATAGACACAGTACAATCGCTCGCAAGAGCGGTAAAGGCAAAGGGCTATAAGGCACTTGTCATTACTGCTGCCAATCGTGATGAGATGGAACATACGATTGAGGAAAACTTTGACGCCAATTACGAAGGTATCTGGAAGGATGACTATAATGTTATCATTACAACAGAGGTTTTGGCAGAAGGTGTAAACCTCCATCGTGCCAATGTTATTCTAAACTATGATACTCCATGGAACTCCACTCGCTTGATGCAGCGCATAGGTCGTGTAAACCGTATAGGTAGTAAAGAGCCATTTGTCTATGTCTATAACTTCATGCCAAGTGCAGAAGGCGATGCACAGATTCAGTTGGTTCGCAAGGCACATACCAAGTTGCAATCCTTCCATGTTCTGTTTGGTGAAGACAGCAAAATTTTCTCAGAAGAGGAAAATGTGGTACATTACGATATCGCAAAAGCCGTTGACGGTGAAGAATCACCTTTGCAGAAGTATGTATATGAACTGAAACAATACAAGAATACTCATCCAGAACGTTATCAACAAATAGAACAAGCTAATAAAGACTGGCAGATAGCACAAGCTGCTAGTGGAACGGCATATTTCATAATAAAAGCACCACGTTCTGCAAGGCTTGCAATTAGATTGCGTACAGAAGCTGAAGGTCTATATAACGCCAAAATAATTTCTTTGCTTGAACTGCTTGAAGATATGCGTGTGGAAGAAAATGCCAAACGTGTTCCATTACCAGATAACTGGCAACAACTTTCTGCAGAAGCCATAAAGACTTATAACCAATACTTTGTCCGTATCAACAAGTCAAGGGCTGGCGATAAAGCTACAGCTGCAAAAGAAATCTTGGTAAAGATAAACAATACATCTGGTTTATCTCCACAATCCAAGATTTTGTTGAAAAATGCTCGCAGGCTTATTGACAGAGGAAGCTTTGATATTATTAAAAAAGTATTGGCTATTGGCCAGGAATTAGAAGAGCGGGAGGCACGTCTTTTTGCCATAGAGCAACAAGATATTGACGAGATTCTGGAACGAGAGATCGGCAAACTCGTAGCCCATGTGGAAAGTAAGCAAGGCGAAGCTTCTATTATATTAGGAACCATTAAGTAAACAAACACCCTATGAATAAAGAATCATTAAAAGAATATTTAAGCAGCCGATACCAAGGCTGGAGTTCGTTTCTCAGCAATGTTATTTTTCCCATTTTCGGTGAAGATGACTTTGAGGATGGGTTTGAAACAGAGCTTTTGGAGAGTCAGCCTGAACGAAGGCAACTGGCAGAAGCAACGGGAATACGCAGCATCAAGCAAATTGGAATGATGTATGTTGGCGTTGAACCTTTGCAGATTTTCGACGTGACAGTCAGCAACCGGGTTATAATGGAGCGTAACCGTGTGAATATTCAACGGCTTATCCGTACTGTTATGGATCAGTTCTCTTGTGCCTTCATGTTGTTCCATTACGAGGATGATACTCGTTGGGATTGGCGTTTTACCTATTGCCGCAAGAGGGGAAACAAAGAAGAAGCCTCCGACAGCAAACGTTATACGTTCCTGCTGGGTCCTGGTCAGTCATGCCGCACGGCTACTGATAACTTCATGGCTTTATACGACAAAAGGAATTCTCTTGAAATTAAAGACATTGAAGATGCGTTTAATGTTGAGGCTCTTTCTAAAGAGTTCTTTGAAAAGTATAAAGCTCAATATGAGGCTTTTGTCAATTACATGGTTAATCCTGCCAACGAAATGCGCCAACACTTCATTGATACAGACTTTGACCATACAGGTATGGCAGCCGATAAAATTCGTGACCGGGAGGAAAAACCCATTCGTGATTATGTGAAGAAACTTCTTGGACGCATTGTGTTCCTGCACTTCCTCCAAAAGAAAGGCTGGCTTGGCGTTCCCGCAGGCAAGGAATGGGGCGAAGGCGACCGTGATTTTATGTTGAATATTTTCAAAAACGCGAATGAAAATCAGAAGGAAAACTTCCTTGACGATATATTGGAAGACCTGTTTGCAGAAGGCTTAGACCGTAATCGTTCGGATCAAGATGACCTTTATGACACAAAAGTAGAAGGCTTCCGCAATTGTCGTATTCCATACTTGAATGGAGGTCTGTTTGAACGTGATATTCTTGATAAAAATCCCTGTCATTTTCCTGCCAGCTATTTTGATGGTTTGCTGACAATGCTTTCGCAGTACAATTTTACCATCGATGAAAATGATCCGAATGATGCAGAAGTGGGTGTTGACCCCGAAATGCTAGGACGTATCTTTGAGAATCTGCTGGAGGACAACAAGGATAAGGGCGCATTCTATACACCGAAGGAGATAGTACAGTATATGTGCCGTGAAAGCCTAATAGCATATCTGCAAACAGACATAAGGGAAGAAGACAAGGAATGTGTACGTCAGTTTGTAACTACACACGATGTAGAATTACTCGGTGAATTGAAAGAATACGTTGACCAGAAACTTCGTGATGTGAAAATTTGTGACCCCGCAATAGGTTCTGGTGCTTTTCCTATGGGTTTGTTGCGTGAACTATTCTTCTGCCGTTCTGCTATAGAGCCTAATATAGTAGAGAATGCAGCAATTATCAAACGTCACATTATTCAAAATAACATATATGGTGTCGACATAGAGCGTGGTGCTATAGATATAGCTCGACTGCGTTTTTGGCTCTCTTTGATTGTAGATGAGAAATCACCAGAGGCTCTGCCTAACCTTGATTTCAAGATTATGCAGGGAAATTCACTTTTAGAACAGTATAATGGTGTAGACCTTTCAACAATGACAGAGAAAAAGGTAGGTGCAGACCAGAGCGTCACCATCTTCGACAGTATGTTAGATGTTTATCGAAAGAATCTACGCGACAAACTCGCAGAATACTACGCTTGCCCTGAACATAACAAAAAGGTACAGTTGAGAAAGGACATCGCAGAGATTGTAAAGCAAGAGCTCATTGAACAAGGTATTCACATCGATTTTGGAGATATGGACTTGTCTGCTAATACTCAGTTTTTTCTTTGGCATACTTGGTTTTACGACGTTTTCTCACGACCCTCAAAAGAGGGCTTCGATATTGTCATTGGGAATCCACCATACGGGGCTAAATATGACAACCAAACAAAACGATATTATAAAAACACCTATGTAACGGCGAAAACCATTCGAGGCTTACAAAAGGGATCACTTGATACATACACATTATTCATAGAATTGGGATACAATCTGCTTCGGAAGAATGGCAGTTTTGCCTATATCGTTCCAATATCCTTGACATCAAGCGATTCCCTCACAGGCGTACATCGTATTTTGATGGAGAACTGTGATGCCATACACATATCATCATATGCAGTACGCCCAAAGCCTGTTTTTGAGAACGCTACGGTAAACACTTCAATACTACTTTTTAAGAAAACAGAAACACCTTGTCAGCATCTTTATTCAACAAAAATGCACAGAAGGGGAAATGAGTTTGATTTACAGAAACTTATTGATAATTTGCAATTTGTTGACGTGAAAGGACTAACACTTTATGGTCGTATTCCAAAGATAGGTTCTGAAATAGAGAAAACTATCCTAAGCAAGCTCTTCAGGCATACAAAGTTGGCGGAACTCATCAAAACTTCTGGGAGTCCAATCATATACAGGTTTGCAGGAGGCCGATACTTCAAAGTCGTAACAAATTATAGTATCGGTTCATCAGCCGAGCGAACTATCTATTTTGCTAATTCCAATATCGCAGACGCTGTTGGCTGCATACTCAGTAGTAATTTGTCATTTTGGTTCTATCAGATTTTTTCTGATAATTTGAATTGGAAGACATACGAGATAGAGAATTTTACAATTCCACAGCTTTCAACTGAAAATATTGAGTATCTTGACAAGTTATATTCTCGCTATCTTTCAGACATAGAGGCTAAAGCTAATATCAGAACAACATCTAGAGAGTCTACATATAATGTTGATTCATTTAAGGAATATAAAATTGTGCGCTCAAAATCAATCATTGATGAGATAGACGATTATATCTGTCCGCTATACGGATTGATGCAAGAGGAGACCGACTTTATAAAGAATTACGAATTGGAGTTCAGACTGGCAGGAGAATAAATGATAATTGGAGGGGAATACCCTCCAATTATCATTTGGTTTTACTTTTCTTCATTCGTTTATATATCATATTTTGAAGCATATCTTTTATGTATGCTTCTTCTTGCTCTAATCCAAAATATTTAAACACAATAGCATCCATCATGCGATGTTGTGCATCATTAAGTGTTACTGAAATATTCGTGTCTATAGGCTTTTCTTTAACCGCCATATATAGAGATTGAATTTCGGAAGGTCTACTAAAATTGAAGCAGATAGGTATGCTTTTCAAATCCGTCGCTTCTGCCTTCAACATTCCTCCACCTAAGTTAGTTCTACCTGTTATTTCTCTTAAAAGCCAAAACAATGACGAGTTACAAAAGAGCCATATGTTTAAGGTCTCTTCATGAGACAGGTTCCCATAAATCTCAACATAACTTGATGTGTAGCCAGAGCATTCGTTTATACTACAAAAATGTGTTCCTATCCCTCTTGGCATTATAAGAAGAGGCTTCTTCCTACTAAGAGAAATATCGTCATTGCGGACATAGTAAGACGAATTATTCCAACTGTAGGTAGGTCCAATTGCTGATGTGTAATAAGGGAATGTATTATTGGTTTGGTTGTAAACAATATGACTTTTAGTAAGATTAAGACCTTGTCCAATACTTATCTTAGAGGAAAGGAGTTTATCTTCTAGTTTACTTATGACATCAATAATTCTTAATAGCTTTTGTTCCGCTCTAATTATAACTCCCCATTTGTAGTTCTGCAATAATAGGTCGCTTGATAAGAATAATTTCAAAGAAATATTTTCTGTATCATGGATAGCGAATGTATTGCATGGGTATTTTTCAAGACTTCCGTCACAATGGAAGAATTTAACAGGAAGTGGACTATTTGTATCATTCCTGTTCTTAATTATAGTAATGATTGTATTAATATCGGCAGTTTTAAAGTATTTGTACTCCGAATCGATAATTGCATGAACCTCACACTTCTTTAACAAAAAATTCTGAAATAATTTCCCATAATCTGTGGAAAGCCATGAATTTTCCGTGATAAAAACATTGTATCCGTTTTTGTTCAATAACCTCAACGATAATTCATAGAAGAAAATCAATAAATCGGCTCCGCGAGGGAATGCCTTTGAATTAGATTTTCTTCTCTTTTGAATTTCATCTTGTAGCTTCACTTTTAATGATTCTGAAAAACTAGGATTTCTTGATTCTAAATACGGTGGATTCCCAATGACAATATCGAAGCCCTCTTTTGAGGGTCGCTTTTGTAGTACATAGATATTAATGATAGATGCCATATTCTTCCCATCCTTTCTGTTGGCAATTTATTGGTAAATGAAGCCCTGTATAAACAAGATAACGATAAAATGTTGTTTTTGAAACTTTTAATTTTTTGGAAATAGTGGTCTTTTCAGTACCTTTTGTTAATTCTTTTATAATATAATCATGTTTTTGGGCGCATTTTGGATTAAGTCTGCAGCGAAAGCCACGACGATGCCCAAGCGTTGCTCCCTCCGCTTTTTTCCTCGCCAAAGCCTCTTTTGTTCGTTGACTAATAAGATTACGCTCAATTTCTGCAGATAAACCGAAAGCAAATGCAAGAACCTTACTTTGTATATCTTCTCCCAAACGATAATTATCCTTTATAGTCCAGACTTTACATTCTTTGGTCATACAAATATTTAATATCTCCATAATCATAAAAAGATTACGCCCCAAACGAGATAACTCGGCACAGATGATTAGATCATCCTTTTGCACACGCTTCAACAATTTGCCCAACTCTCGTTTGTTGTATGATTTTGTTCCACTGATGGTTTCCTCAATCCAGCCGTCAATCACCAATTTATTACGTTCACAAAAATTGTTTATCTCAAAACGCTGGTTCTCTACAGTCTGTTTGTCGCTGCTTACTCTAATATATCCGTAAATCATAATTTTTAGAATTTAATTACGGTTCATCCGACATTTTGCGTGATAGTTTGCTAAAGAAGAAAACCGCTGAACAAATTGTATATTTGAATCACCACAAACAAATGTACAAATATGAACAGCAGTTTTCTATATCATGCTTGGGGTCTGTATAACCACGAATGCACCCGTGAGGAATACAAAGGTAACACAATTATCTTACATATTGAAACAAAAGACCGCAAAAAAGAATGTCCCAAGTGCGGCCATCGCCAATTGGTCAAGAACGGTTTCCGCGTTCGTGACTTTATAGGACTCCCGATAGGCGGCAAGAAGATTATAATCCGGATGAAAGTCCAGCGCTATAAGTGCAAGAACAAGGATTGTGATCATGGTCGTCAGGAGGGCATCCCCTTTGCCACGGGCAGTTGCGGTTACACCCACCGTTTTGCGAAGTACGTAGTCGACCTGTTAAGGGACATGACCTTGAAAGACGCGGCCAATTTCTTGGGCGTATCCTGGGATACCGTCAAGGATATCCACACCCGTCACCTTGAACACCATTACGCTCCCCCCTTCCCTTGAAGGGGTGGACAGCGTTGGCATAGGTGAATTCGCTGTCAGGAAAGGGCATGTGTGCAAGACGATCGTGGTAGACTTGAAGAGCGGACGCATCATCCATGTCGGTAACGGCAAGGGGCAGACGCACTGGGTACACATGTTTGACTATTTCCATGTGGTAAAGCTCATGAGTGAGCCCCTGTCGCAGGCATACTGCCTTAAGGAACAGCTCAGGGGAATCTGGGCGCAGGTCAACAAGGAAGAAGCCGAAACGATCATGCTGGATTGGGTAAGGCAAGCCCCGGAGAGCAAGGTGCCGCAACTGGTGAAGATGGCTGCCACGGTAATGGCATACAGGTCAGGCATACTCGCATGGTACGACTGCCATATATCAACAGGGGAAGTAGAAGGTATCAACAACAAGATAAAGGTCATGAAAAGAACGGCATACGGATTCAGGGATGAACGATACTTTGAGCTGAGGTTATATGCACTACATGATTGTCGCATCACGCGAAATGTCGGATGAACCAAAAGTCACAGGGTTAACCCTGTGCATGAATAGCAATAACAAGAGTCAACCCATACTACGAATAAGACTTAAAGTAGTCAACCTTTTATACAAAGCTACACTTCCATTCAGTACCGATTTTGGTACCACTTAGCTGGTACTGCAGTACCAGCTAAGTGGTACTGGCGTACCAGGTAAATGAAACTCGAGTACCAGTAGGCTGATACTGGAAAGGATACTGTACTTCTGGCAACATGGTATTTACTCCCCAGTCGTGGTTGATTAGCAGCTTCACCTGTATGGCATGGCTCCTTCCAGCAGCCTTCTCTGTCTTTTGCGACCATGATAGTGGCGTAAAGGCGCGTGATGATCCCTCAACAGCGCGCCATTTCCAGTTTTGCGCCTGTGGGCACTTTGCAACCAGGTTGCGGGGAAAGCGATGTAACTTCGCGGCAGATAAACTAAAAACAGAGAACGTTATGGGAAATCATCATCACGAGCATGGGCATGCCCATGAGCACCATCACCACCATGAGCATGGCGGGATGAGGGGAAAGATTTGGCTGTTGGTCATCACTGCGCTGCTATTGGTGGCAGCGGTCTTGATAGAGAAGAATTGTGGCCTGGAGACGTGGCAATTGCTCTTGGTCTACCTGGTGCCCTACCTGCTGGTAGGCCGCGAGACGCTGGGCGAGGCGTGGGAAGGCATCATGCGGGGCGACGTGTTCAATGAACACTTCCTCATGAGCGTGGCTACCATCGGCGCGCTTTGCGTTGGCTTCATGCCTGGAGCGGAGACGGAGTTTCCCGAGGCTGTCTTCGTGATGCTTTTCTTCCAGGTGGGAGAACTCTTCGAGGGCTATGCCGAGGGCAAGAGCCGTGACAGCATCAAACACCTGATGGAGATTCGCCCCGACGTGGCCAACGTCTTGAGGGGAGGCGAAATACTAACCGTCTCGCCCGAGGAGGTGAAGACGGGTGAGGAGATAGTGGTGAAGCCCGGGGAGAAAGTGCCCTTGGACGGCACCGTGACAGAGGGAACCTCCGCCCTCAACACCGTGGCCCTGACGGGTGAGAGCTTGCCTCGCGACATAGGGGAGGGGGATGACGTGATGTCGGGATGTGTCAACCTGTCGGGCGTGATTCGTGTGCGGGTGACCAAGAGCTTTGGCGAGAGCACGGTGTCGAAGATTATCCACCTGGTGGAGAGCGCGGACGAGAGGAAGTCGAAGAGTGAATCTTTTATCACCCGTTTCGCCCGTGTCTATACGCCCATTGTGGTCATTGGCGCGTTGCTGTTGGCCGTATTGCCCCCGCTGTTTACCGCGGGGAGTTTCATGGACGTTTTCCCCACGTGGCTGGAGCGAGCCTTGGTGTTCCTGGTGGTGTCTTGTCCCTGCGCCCTGGTCATCAGCGTGCCGCTCACTTTCTTTGGTGGCTTGGGCGGGGCTTCCCGCAAAGGCATCTTGGTGAAGGGCAGTAGTTACATGGACACCTTGGCCCAAGTGGGCACCGTGGTGTTTGACAAGACGGGCACACTTACCTATGGTGAGTTCGCGGTGACGGCTGTCCACCCCGATGATTTCAACGAACGGGAGCTGTTGCACCTGGCGGCTCACGTGGAGCATTTCTCCACTCACCCTATAGGGGAAGCCTTGCGGGCGGCTTTTCCCAATGAGGCCACGGACGGCTGCAGGCTTGCCGGCGTGGAGGAGATAGCGGGTCACGGCATACGGGCCACGGTGGAGGGCCGGGAGGTATGCGTGGGCAACACGAAGATGATGGACAGGGTAGGGGCCCGGTGGCATGACTGCCATCACGTGGGCACGATCATACACGTGGCCGTGGACGGGAAGTACGCCGGCCACATAGTCATCAATGACAAGGTGAAGGAAGACAGCGCGTCCGCCATCAGGGAATTGAAGCGACTGGGCGTGGAGCGCACGGTGATGTTGTCGGGTGACCGCGAGGCCGTGGCCAAGAGCGTGGCCGAACAAGTGGGCGTGGATACCTATCACGCCGAGCTGTTGCCCGCGGACAAGGTGGAACATGTGCGGCGCATGATAGAGCGTGAAGCCCAGGGAAAGCGCCTGGCCTTCGTGGGAGACGGCATCAACGACGCACCTGTGTTGAAGTTGGCCGACGTGGGCATCGCCATGGGCGGACTGGGCAGCGACGCCGCCATAGAGGCGGCAGACGTGGTGCTGATGGACGACAAGCCCACCAAGGTGGCCACGGCCATAAGGATAGCTCGCCGCACCATCCGCATAGCCCATCAGAACGTGTGGTTTGCCATCGGCGTGAAAGTAGCCGTCTTGGCCTTGGCCACAATGGGCTTAGGCACCATGTGGATGGCGGTGTTCGCCGACGTGGGCGTTACCGTTTTGGCCGTCTTCAACGCCATGCGGGCGTTGCGGTAGGCTACTTCAGCTCCACCAGCTCATATTCCTGGCTGCCCAGTCCCAGTTGCTCGGCATAGTCTAGGATATGGGTGCCGTGGCGGGAGTCTATGCGCTCTATCAGGTGAGACTTGCCTGGGTCATCGGAGTTGCGCACCATGTCCACGCAGGCCTTGTCCAGGGCCACGGGATCCAGTGAGGCCAGGATGCCGATGTCTTTCATCTTCACCTCCTCGGGAGTGGCTACGCAGTCGCAGTCCACCGAGAGATTGTTGGCCACGCTGATATACAGGATCTTGTCGCCAGCGTGGTCTATGATGGCCTTGCATGCCTCGGCCATGGACTCCAGGAAGTCATCCTGCTTGGGCAGTTGGCTCCAGGCCTTGCCCGCGCTCTTCACCCGTCCGGCAGAGTGGATGTATCCCTTGCCGTCAGAGGAGGCGATGCCGATGGAGATGTTTTTCAGCGCGCCGCCGAAGCCCGCCATAGGATGTCCCTTGAAGTGGGAGAGTACCAGGGTGAAGTCGTAATCCAGGTAGTGCTTGCCTACGTAGTCCTCTTTCAGATGCTTGCCGCCCTTGATGGGAAGGGCCACGTCTCCGTCAGCGTCCATGATGTCCACCTTGGCGATAGCCGTGAACCCATGGTCTGCGGCGGCTTTCAGATGGCTTTGGGTATTGCCTCTCCCGCCGCCATAGGCTGTGTTGCACTCCACGATGGTGCCATTCACCTTCTGCACCAAGTCCTTGATGAGATTGGGATCCAGGTGGTTGTCGTTGCCTGGCTCTCCCGTGGAAAGCTTCACGGCCACCTTCCCCTCGGCCTTCCTGCCCAGCGCCTCATAGATCTTCAGCAGGTTCTGGGAGTTGATTTCCTTGATGAAATACACCTTGGGGAGTTGCGCCTCCTTCTTCGCGCCGCTCTCCTCGGGGGCTTGGCTGGTCTTGTGGCTCCAAGCCGATGCTGTCAGCGTCATGGCAGACGCCAGCATGATGGCAAATATTTTCTTCATATGCGTAAGGTTGTTGGTTGGTGTTTTCTTTTTGTCCTCTTCTTTTCTCCTCCATTGTGGCAAGCGCAAGAGGGGAGTCTTCTTTGCCGACAAAGTTAAGACCTTTCTGTCGAATGGCAAAGAAATTTTCCGAAAACTTGCGCCTTTTCTGCCAGTGCATCAGCCTTTGCGAACAGGTTTCAATTCTGTGTCATAAACGTCAATGAATTGTTTACACGTTTTATGGAGAAAATAAAAAATGGGAAATTCATTTTTCCACCAGCGCGGAGGCGATAATTTTGCCGGCGAAAACAAGACACATGGAAACGGGACGAAACAAGCCAACAAAAATAAGCGTGCGCCAGGCCTTTTGCCAGCGCGTGGCTTTCGGCGCGGATGGACTGAGACATTGGGTTATGAGGAACATTCGTGTGTTCATGGTAGTGATGATGATTGGGACAGTGGCCATGACGGCCATCGCTTCCGATACGTTGAAGGTGAAATTTCGTTCGCGTGCGCTTCTTGACGCTACTGCCTCGGGATACGGCAAGGATGAAGTGCAGGGGTATTATCGCCTGGAAGATTTCCGTGTCGGTTTCAAGGCCAATTACGGAAAGTTTGAGCTGAAGGCCGACATCGGTCTTGGCGGAGGGAAGGTGGCCGTGAAGGATTTGCTGCTGAACTACCACTTTAATAATAGCGTGATTTCCGTGGGAAACGGATATGAGCCGTTCTCGATGGATATGCTCATCAGCACGGCCGACTTGAGATTGCATCAGTCTGCGGCTTCGGTTTTGGCGTTCACCAATAGCCGCAAGCTTGGCGTGACTTATCATTACCATGACGATAATTGGTATTTGGCAACGGGCGTTTACACAAACAATGACATCAACAAGTTGGGCGATGAAAAGAAAAATTCTCTTGTGTCCACGTCACGTGTCGTATGGCGAACGCAAGACCGGCTACGCAAACGCTTACTGCATGTGGGAGGAGCCTTCTCTTTTCGTACGAAAGACGTAAACAAAGACAACCCCATGGGAAATGTGAGCAGCGACGGGGTGACATCCATGTTTCCTTCTCCGCTGCTCGAAGCCGAGATAGACAATATGGGAACTGAGTTGAAAGGTTTGCTGGAGGCACTTTACACGTCGAGGAAAGTGTTGCTGCAGGGCGAGTGTTTTGTCGACCGGTTGAATCGTTCTGGTGGTTTGCGTCATTACCTTGCCCATGGAGGATACGCTCAAGGGAGCTATCTTATAGTGGGCGAAGGATTCGATTATGACGAGATGTATGCGATACCGGGGCGGCCTTTGTCAGACAAGGCCGTGGAGCTGGTGGTGCGTTTTAACTATACCAACCTCAACGATGACAAGAGCGGAATCTATGGTGGCGAGGAAAAAGACCTGTCGCTTGGCGTAAACTGGTATCTGAATAAATATCTCGGTGTGAAGTTCAACGGCAGTTACGTATGGGTGGGCGACCACTGCGACTCTTTTTACGACAAGAATTTCTTCTTGTTCCAGGCTCGTGTCCAATATATATTCTGATGTACCCCCGAGGCGGCTTTCGGGCTTTCTGATATGAACAAAAAACAGGGCGCAACCTTTTGGGTTGCGCCCCGTCTATTGATGATATGAGAGAATCTGTTTACTTCACTTCCTCAAAGATAATTATTACTGTATATCAGTGTATTATATATAACTTGGTACAAATATGATTACTTTACTTCGTTTACTCTATATTTCAGCCTTAGCGAGAATAGAAAAGCTACCGCAAAAAACTTTAACCTAGTTTAACTATGCTGTTTTTGACGATTTCTATTTTCTCTTGTTTTCAGATAGTCTTCGATATTTTCTCTTATTATGCTTTTATTTTCATAAGCTATTGATTTGCAAAACGGTATATATTTTTTTCTTTCGTTTTTTATGAAAAAGTATTATACCTTTGCATTGAGAAATAAAAAACAATAGGCATGAAGCAAAAACAATATATACTCCATTCTTTGACAATAGAAGTCATTGCTGTGCTACTGGCTTCAATGATTGCGTTTCAAATATGCAATATGCTTTGCATACGAATGAGTCTGCTTCCGTTCGTTATGGCTGTTGGATATGTGATACTGAAACTTCTATATCATCTTTGCATCTCTGTAGCAAGATACATCATAGAAGCCCCTTTATCACATTTGACATTAGCCAATGAAGTGACAGATAAAGAGACATCGACTGTCACATCATTACATACCCAAGATTGTGTAGATGTACAAAAAAGGCGTATGGAATTATTCCATTATGAATACCAACATGAGCAACAACAATACAAGCAACAAAAAGAAAGAGAGGAAGACGAGAAATTAAACGCTATTCTGAAATACACACGAGATACATTCAAGCGTTTTAATTTGGACGAAACGGAGATTTTCCAGATTTGCGAATCTGTCCGTTATTTTGTGACTAATCGCCAAGTGCTTTCTATGACCGAGATTCATATTAAGAAACATAGTTCGCTCACACAAATCTCTTTAAAGAATTTTGCTTGGAACATCGCTTTCCAATATAATATAGGTGGAGATATAACTACATCATTTGTGATGGCAACATTTGCCGAATGGTTTACCAACTCCACGTTTGACACTGTAAGAAAGAATCTGCGGACTACTACTGGTCGACACAAAATTGAAATTGACGAAAATATCCTATCGAAATACGCTATTTAAGCCATTTTTCGCTTCCAGACAATAATTATTATCGGAAGTTGCTTATGTTATCAGACTATTTATATAAATTTGCTCTTGAATTAAAACATTTTACCTCATGGCTAATTTGAACAGACTAAAAGTAGTACTTGCAGAACAACAGAAAACAGGAAAATGGCTTGCAGAACAGATTGGTAAATCCAATTGCACAGTGAATAAATGGTGTAGTAATTCTGTTCAACCAGACCTCAAAACCCTTAATGATATAGCTAATGTTCTTGATATTGACGTGAAAGATTTGATTGTTAGCAGTAATAAATCCTAAAACAATTTATTATCATGGAAGTAAACAAGAAAGAACTCAAAGAACAAGAGATACGTACTTTGTTCATTACCCCTGCACTCCAACAAAAAGGCTGGGCGGTAAGCGTAAATATGCGTGAAGAGTATTATTTCACGGATGGGCGAGTACTTGTTGTTGGCAACCAACATTCAGTAGCAGAAGGAAAAAAGGCTGATTATCTGTTATACCATAAAGGTAAGCCCATTGCAGTAGTAGAAGCCAAAGACAATAAACACGCTGTTGGTGGTGGTATTCAACAAGCTATGGATTATGCCCAAATCCTTGACTTGAAATTTGCGTATTCCAGTAATGGAGATGCTTTCTTGGAACATGATTTTATCACAGGGAAAGAAACCGAAATCAAGTTAGAAAATTTCCCGACAGAAGAAGAACTATACAATCGTTATCTTGCATCCAAGAACTATACATCGGATGAACTTAACATAATAGAAACACCGTTTTATTATGATGCCCATAGCCATGAACCAAGATATTACCAACGTATAGCGGTTGACCGTACAGTGGAAGCCATTGCAAGAGGACAACAGCGTGTACTTGTCGTAATGGCTACCGGTACTGGTAAGACTTTCACTGCTTTCCAGATTATCCATCGTCTCCATAAAAGCGGAGCAAAGAAAAAGATTCTTTATCTTGCAGACCGAAATATCCTCATTGACCAAACAATGGTGCAAGACTTCAAACCTTTCAAGAAGTTTATGACTAAGATAACTTCTGTTGGAGAAGGTGAAGAAAAAATTGATTCATCATACGAGGTATATATGGCTTTATACCATCAACTAGTCGGAAAAGAAGGTAAGCCAGATCCATTCTTAGAAGTGCAGCCAAACTTCTTTGATTTGATTATCGTTGACGAGTGCCATCGTGGTAGCGCAAAGGACGATTCTGCATGGCGCAAAGTATTGGAGTATTTCAGTTCGGCTACCCAAATCGGTATGACTGCTACCCCGAAAGCTGATGAAGGAGCAAACAACTTGGATTATTTCGGAGAGCCGGTATATACCTATTCCCTTCTTCAAGGAATCCAAGATGGTTTCTTGGCTCCATATCGGGTTACTGCCGACTTCATCAACGTTGATTTACAGGGCTGGACTCCCGATGAAGGTGAAATAGATTTGTTAGGAAAGGAGATTGAACAGAAATTATATCAAAGACAGAATATAGGTCGTGACCTTGCCATTAAGTTAAGGCGTAAAGTAGTAGCACACAGGATTACCCAAATGTTATACGACATCGGTCGTATGACAAAGACAATCGTGTTCTGTTCGGATATTGAGGAAGCTGCCGAAATGCGAACACTGCTTATCAACATGAATAGTGATTTATGTAAAAAATCTCCTTACTATGTGACACGCATTGTCGGAGAGGACAAAGAAGGGAAAAAGCAGTTAGACAACTTTATCAGTGTTGACGAACCTTATCCGGTAATTGTTACTACCTCCGAACTATTATCTACAGGAGTGGATTGTAAAACTTGCGGCTTAATCGTCATTGATAAAGAAATTGGCTCTATGACAGAATTTAAACAAATTATCGGGCGTGGCACACGGCTCAGGAAAGATAAAGGTAAATGGCATTTGGAAATCCTTGACTTCCGTAATGCCACAGCAAAATTCAAAGATCCGGCATTTGATGGCGACCCAGAACCACCAAAAGGGGGTGGAAAAAAGCCTAAACTATATCCGCCTGTTCACTCAGATCCTCCAACAGCTCACGAACCTCTTGAAAAGTATCTTATCAATGGTAAGGATATTCGTATAGCCCATGAGATAGTATCTGTATTGGGTGAAGATGGCAAAACCATGAGAACGGAAAGCGTTCAGTCATTCGCAAGAAAGCAACTGTTGCGACACTATCAAAGTTTGGATGATTTCGTACAAACGTGGACTGAAGCAGAACGCAAACAGGCGGTTATGGATGAGTTAAAGGAATATGCCATCTTGATAGACGCAGTACGTGAAGCAAATCCAGCATTGAAAGATGCCGATATCTTCGATGTGATATGTCACGTTGCATTTGACCAACCACCATTGACGAGGAAAGAAAGGGCTAACAATGTAAAGAAACGTAACTACTTCGGGAAGTACGAAGGCAAGGCTCGTGAAGTATTGGAGGCTCTTCTTGACAAATATGCGGAGAATGGTATTCTTGGTTTTGAAAAGGCAAACATCTTGGAAATTCCTCCATTCAACAGCATAGGGAAACCAACTAAAATCATAAAACTATTTGGTGGCAAAGTCGCTTTTGAACAAGCCATCAGAGAACTTGAATATCAAATATATAAATCAGCTTAGAAATGGCAGTAAACAATATCATAAAGCGAATCCAGAATATCATGCGTCAAGACGCAGGTATTAATGGTGACGCACAGAGAATTGAACAAATGACTTGGATGTTCTTCTTGAAAGTCTATGACACTCAAGAAGAAACATGGGAATACAAAGATGAGAATTATAAATCCATTATCCCGGAAGAGTTACGTTGGCGTAACTGGGCAATAGATAAAAAAGACGGTGAAGCATTGACTGGAGAAGCCCTACTCTCTTTCGTCAATGAGAAACTGTTTCCTACCTTGAAGAATCTCCCGATAGATGCCAATACCCCAAGAGCTAAAAGCATTGTTCAAGAAACATTTGCAGACTTGAACCAGTATATGAAGAATGGAACGCTTCTGCGCCAAGTGGTCAACATTGTAAACGAAATCGAATTTGACGATGCTGACGACCGTCACACATTCGGAGATATTTATGAGGGAATTTTGAAAGATCTGCAATCGGCAGGAAATGCCGGAGAGTTCTACACACCACGTGCATTGACTGATTTTATTGTGATGATGCTCGACCCGAAATTGGGCGAAACCTTTGGCGACTTCACCAGTGGAACGGGAGGCTTCCTCACCTCGGCACTTAAATATATGGGCAGGAATATTGGCTCTGCGGCAGATGGAGAAAAACTGCAAAATGCCGTTGTAGGTCAGGAATGGAAACCGTTGCCCTACCTTTTGAGCATCACAAACCTGCTGCTCCATGATATTGAAGCTCCCAACATAACCAACTGTGATTCGCTTGGAACGAATGTTACTGATTTCAAGGAAAGCGACAAGGTTGATGTTATCGGCATGAATCCTCCGTATGGTGGTAGCACGGAAGACAGCGTAAAAAGCAACTTCCCAGTACAGTACCGTTCAAGTGAAACTGCGGATTTGTTTATCGCCCTTATCATGTATCGCCTCAAAGCTGGTGGACGGTGCGGTGTGATTATCCCTGATGGTTTCTTATTTGGTACGGATGGAGCAAAACTTGCACTTAAAGAAAATCTCCTTCGCAAGTTCAATCTACATACAATCATCCGTTTGCCGGGTTCTATATTCTCTCCATACACATCTATTGCAACCAACATCCTTTTCTTTAATAATGAAGAAGCCGAAGGTTGCGAAGAAGGATTCAAGACCAAAGAAACATGGTTCTATCGTCTTGATATGCCGGAAGGGTATAAACACTTCTCTAAAACCAAACCTATGAAGGTGGAACACACGCTGCCTATTCAAGAATGGTGGAAAGATCGAAAAGAAATCATCAATGACGAAGTGGGAGAAAAAAGCCGTGTATTCACTGCCCAACAATTGATAGACTTGGATTGCAATTTTGATCAATGTAAGTTCCCGAAAGAGGAAGAAGAAATACTCCCTCCAGCAGAACTGCTCAAACAGTATTTTGAAAAACGTGCTGCGCTCGACCATGAAATAGACAAAACGCTTTCCGAAATTCAAAAGATTCTCGGCATTGACATAAAATCGTGTAACTGATAATTGTGAAGTGATATGAAAGATTTGACCATCTCAAACATAGAAAGACAAAATGTACTTAACAACCGTTTTGCGGTCAGCAAAGTACAGGAGCATCTTGACATTGAAGGAATGCTCTTTGAGGGAGAGTATCGCTTTACAAAAAAAATGGTTGCCGATTTCTACGAAGTAGAAGAACGAACCATAGAACGCTATTTGGAAAAACATTCAGATGAATTAGCAGCTAACGGTTATGTTTTATGTAAAGGTAAACATCTGAAAGAGTTAAAGTTACAATTTGCTCCCGTCATAAATGTCGGGAGCAAAACGACCCAACTTGGATTGTTTAATTTCCGCTCATTCTTGGATATGGGTATGTTGCTTACAGAGAGTGAGAAAGCCAAAAAAGTACGTAGCCTTATCTTGGATTTCGTGATTACCACCATCAATGAAAAGACGGGTGGCGGAACAAAATACATAAACCGCAGGGATGTACATTATCTTCCTGCTGCAATCACAGAAGAAAACTATCGCAAGAATCTCACTTCTGCCATCAATCAATATGTGGACGGACATCCCACATACAAATATCCTCAAATTACAGACTTTATATATAAGGCTGTATTCAAGGAGAATGCTAAGGAGTATCGGGAAGTATTGAAGTTAGATTCCAAAGACAATGTTCGACACACGCTGTATTCAGAGGTTTTATTGGTTATTTCTTCTTTTGAAAACGGTGTGGGGGCAGCTCTCAGTGAACGGTTTAAAGAAAATGGTGGCAGGTTACTTACCATTGACGAGGTAGAGCGCATTGTGAATGAACTTGCCGAACATCCGATGCAGAAACCTTATTTAAATGATGCCAGAACCAAAATGGCTTCAAGGGATTTCAGTTTCCGGGATGCGTATCATGGTAATATAGCAGATTATCTGCAAGCTGTTACTCCTGAAGAGTTTGAACGATTCATCGGTGACCAGTCTATTGATTTTGACCGTATCTTAGCGGACAATAAAGATGTGCTTAAACGCTTAAAGCAGGCAGAAGATGAGTGAGGAAATTGTTTATATAGACTACGATGAAGCCTTAACCATCTATGGCAAAATGATTGATGCTAGCGATGGTGGCTTTGAAGGAGTGCGTGATGAAGGTGGCATTCGTGCTACATTGGATTTTGTACAAAATGATTTATACTATCCGACCTTTGCAGAGAAACTGACCTATCTGATGTATAGATTCTGTTCTGGGCATTTCTTCAATGATGGGAATAAGCGTATTGCGCTGACTTTGGGAGCTTACTTCTTACACAAGAATAATTACTACTGGCACGCTTGCATCTGTATGCGTACATTGGAATCTATCATTTATCATGTGGCAGCATCGAATATCAACCAAGATTTGCTGCTACGCATCGTCAATAGCTTTTTGACAAGTAAAGATTATGACGAAGAACTGAAAATAGATATTGCCAATGCCATGAGCAAAGGAGAGTTAGGAATACAAGGGGAGGATTACGAAAAAGATTAAATATGAAAACTATAAAAATTATCTTATTACTGTTCTGTATTATTTTAGGAATTAACGCTAAAGCACAAACAGTAGGTTATACTTATAAAGCACTCGCAGCTGAAGGTTGCAATATGAAATACAGTGTGGCTAAGCAAGACACCATTTATTCTATAGTAGCCACAGTACGTTCAGACAGAATGAAATTCCTCACTAAACCAACCATGAAAATTAGAACATTCACAGGTAAATATCTAGAACTAAGAGGAACTGTGATTGGGAATGGAAGTCAATCTGCTGGTGTTATAAGTGGAAATATTGTAATACCAATCACAGAAATTAGTTCTACTGCTCAATTTAGAATTACTCCACAGCAGTTTGAAATTTTGAATGAAGGTGTGGCAAAAATTCGTTTGTCTATGACTCCTATGAATCATGAACGTACTTTCAAAAAAGATAAGATAGGGAAAAAGTTATATCAGTTCTATCTGAATGAAAAACAAAAAGACGAAAACTTCTAAATCAGTTAGAATAAGATGAACGGAAAACAATTAAAAAACAGCATACTCCAGTGGGCGATACAGGGAAAACTTGTACCGCAAGACCCTAATGACGAACCGACATCTGTACTTCTTGAACGTATCAGAGCCGAAAAAGCACGACTTGTCAAGGAAAAGAAAATCAAAAAGGACAAAAACGAATCTATCATTTACCGTGGTGACGATAATTCCTATTATGAGAAGTTTCTCGCCACCGGAGAGGTGAAGTGCATTGATGAGGAGATCCCGTTTGAGATACCTTCTTCTTGGGAATGGACACGGATAGGTAACATATTCAATCATACAAGTGGCAAACAGCAAAGTAGTAGCAACAAGAATGGAGGAACACCACAGAAGTTTATTACTACCTCCAATCTCTATTGGGGATATTTTGTCCTTGATAATGTAAAAGTGATGGATTTTACAGAGGAAGAAATCAAAAACAGCTCTGCTACAAAAGGCGATTTGCTTGTTTGTGAAGGTGGTGCAGGCTATGGTCGTTCTGCTATTTGGAATGAAGATTATGATATTTGTCTTCAAAATCATGTTCATAGATTGAGACCGCTTGTTGATGAAACTTGTGAGTATGTATATTACTTCATATATCTACAAAAGGAGAGTAATAATCTAGCTTCCGTAGGAACAGCTATGCCTGGATTATCTGCCAATAGACTTAAACATTTATTAGTACCATTACCGCCTATAGCAGAACAGAATCGAATTACAAAGAAACTTAAAGAAGTATTTCCTGTAGTCGAAAAATATAATAAGGTGCAAGATGAACTAAACCTCTTAAACTCTTCGCTCAATGCCATTATCAAAAAGAGCATTTTACAAGAAGCAATACAGGGTAAGTTGGTTCCTCAAATAGCAGAAGAAGGCACAGCCCAAGAGTTACTTGAACAGATACAGCAAGAAAAGTCACAGCTCATCAAGGAGGGCAAGCTAAAAAAGTCCGCCCTGTCAGATTCTGTTATCTATAAAGGTGACGATAACAAGTATTATGAGCAGGTAGGCAATGAGAATATTGATATAACAGAAGAAATACCTTTTGATTTACCTGATAACTGGACTTGGGTTAGATTTGGTCAATATATAAGAATGTCTATCGGAAAGACACCACCACGAGGAGAAACTAAATATTGGACGAATGGTAAATATCCTTGGGTTTCTATTTCTGATATGTCTGATTATGGATTGGTTACAACGACAAAAGAATCTGTTTCAGAAAATGCCAAAAGTTTATTTGGAGAAATATCTCCTGCCGGAACTTTAATAATGAGTTTTAAGTTAACGGTAGGCAGAACTTCTCTTCTAAATACTTCGGCATATCATAATGAAGCAATTATATCCATTTATCCTTTTGTGGATAAAATTTATCAAGCAAGAAATTATCTGTTTCACATTTTGCCGATTATATCTAATCTTGGTGATTCCAAAGATGCCATAAAAGGTAAAACATTAAATTCTAAGAGTTTGAATAATCTTTTATTGCCACTTCCGCCTCTAAATGAGCAAAGGCGAATAGTGGCAATGATAGAATTATTATTTGATAAGTTGAAATAAATTATTTATTTGACAAGCGATACGCTGCTGTTCTGCTAAAGGTGGAATACCAATAGGCAGATTGTAAAATAACTCTTTATTGAGGTGCGGAATAGCCGCACCTCTTTTTGAATTCCTCAACTCATCTTTATAGAACAAGATGAAAGCCAAGATATAAGGTTTCCACATGACTGAAGAAAGCCATAACTGTTTGAACGTACTGCCCATATATCCATTTTGTGGAACAGGGAAAACTTCTCCTGAATTTTCACCATCTACAAGAATGATATTGTCTCCGGCATAGACAAATTTTCCTTTCTCTACAATGCTCGCAGATGATTTACTACGCAAGTATTTTGCATCCAGACAAATACCCTTTCCGTTTCTCTTTTCTCCGTCTGTTAGTTGGCATACATCTTTCAAACGTAACAAAATCCAACTATTTGGATATTCTAAAGGAAGCTCAATTTCAACGGTTTGCCCGTTTATCCTCTCATAATACTTGCTAAATGCTTAATGATTGCAACGATTCGAGCTTGTTCCATTAGTGGTGGAAGTGGAACAATTGCATTCAGAAGGGTTCCTCTTGAAATACCGGGAATCATACTATTTGCTTGTCGTTGCAATACTTGGAGATTCGCACTTAGATAGTATTGAATGTAATTCAAATCCACGAAACTACTTCTAATAGCCATAATTTGTCGGGCAATGTGAATATCACCAATAGTATTAAATGCCATTTCTCCAATTGTACCTTTACACGTAATTAAAAGATCTCCTAACACAGAAATGACAATAGGCGTATCCGTCCATCTATTTTTAATCAAGATACCATTCTTAAAATTGCTTGCTCCAGTCATATATGGGATGCCATTTGAAACCGAATTGTATTGAGTTAGTTCTAAATCCCTTCCAGAGAGCAATAAGACAAGGTTGGACAAACGACACCATACCCAAGAATCTGGTATTTCAAATGGAATCTCGTCAGTAATATCTTTTTCGATTTTACTATTCTTCTCCCAATACTTGTTATCGTCACCTTTGAAGATAATGGAATCTGACAGGGCGGACTTTTTTAGCTTACCCTCTTTAGCGAGATTATGTTTCTCCTGCCGTATCTGTTCAAGCAGTTCTTTCGCTGTGCCTTCCTCTGGAATCTGAGGTACAAGTTTACCTTGTATTGCTTCTTGTAGGATGGATTTCTGTAAACTTCGTGCTAAAGAAAGCTCAAGTTCTGCTCTGTCTGATAGAAGCTTATTTAATTTTTGAGATAGTGTATGCATCGCTTTATATGTTATGCGATGGCGATAATCTTCCCATAATAGGAACTCAATGAATTTGGTAATACCATACATTATTATGATAACGAATTGTTTAACTAATAATGTATCAGACATGAACATTGAAATTTTTGAAACGTATCTTCGTCAAGGAAATATGGCGGAGAACACGATTGCGGCTTATCTCTACGCCGTAAAAGAGTATTATTCCCGACACAAGGAACTGAACAAGCGTAATTTGCTTGTGTATAAAACCTATCTTATTGAGAAATTCAAGCCTAAGACTGTGAATCTTCGTATTCAGGCAATGAACAAGTATCTTGACAGCGTGGGAAAATCTCGTTTGAGATTAAAATCCGTCAAGGTGCAACAGCGCAGTTATTTGGAAAATGTAATCAGCAATGCCGACTACGCTTTTCTAAAAAACAAACTAAAAAAGGAAGAAAACCAAGAATGGTATTTCGTAGTTCGTTTCCTCGCTGCCACAGGTGCACGAGTCAGTGAACTAATCCAAATGAAGGTGGAACACGTGCAGATGGGTTATTTTGACATCTACACCAAAGGTGGCAAAATACGCCGTATCTATATTCCTAAAACTTTACGCAAGGAAGCCACAGAATGGCTTGGTAAAGCCAACCGTATAACTGGCTATCTTTTTCTTAATCGCTTTGGTGAGCGTATCACTACAAGAGGGATTGCGCAACAGTTGAAAAACTACGCAGCCAAATACGGATTGAATGAGAAAGTGGTTTACCCCCATTCATTCCGTCATCGCTTTGCTAAAAATTTCTTGGAGAAGTTCAACGATATTTCTCTACTTGCTGACCTGATGGGACATGAAAGTATTGAAACAACTCGTATTTATTTGAGGCGTAGCAGTGCCGAACAACAAGAGATTGTTGATAAGGTCATAACATGGTGATGTATTTGGAAGGTTGGTCAATCCATCCTTCCAATTCCTTAAAAGAACTTCATATAGATTATCAATCCTCCCAATGTCAAACAGAAATACGCATACAATATCCAGAATCCGACAACGGCACATTTGGCTATTTTGCCATTAAGAGAAAACGAAGTTTCAGATTTCACACATTTATGGACTTCTTTCCAGTGATTCGTATGAAGTGACTTCAATTCTGTTATCTGCTTCTCAAATAAAGATTTTTCTTCTTCAATCAATTTATTGCGATATTCTGTAAGAATAGACTTGTCTTCATCGCTAAGTTTGACATTTATAACAGTATTCTCTGCCTGAATAATTGCACGGCTAATAGTATCAGGGATATTGTCGGATGTTTTCACTGCAGTATTAAGAACCTGTGCTGATTCTTCAAAAGTTAACACTGAAGCATCTACAAATGCTTTTATCTGTTTCAATTCTTGGATAACATCTTTGATGTCCTTAATCTGATTCGTGAGATTTACAAGCTCGGTTTCAAAATCAACACGATTTTCAATTTTGCTAATGTTATCATCACTATCTATGCTCTTGCTATCCTGCACAGGCAAAGAAGATTGGTCATATTTACTTTTACGCATGGTTATATGTGATTATAAATGAAATACTATCTACCCCTGCTACGTTTAATCGGTTTGCAGAGCCATTTTGCCATTTTTGCACAACGAACAGCCCAGTTACGCTCATCATCGTCCTTATCTTTACCCCATCCGCTACCGGGACTGCCACCACCTCCGCTTGAAGCCGCCATAGAAGTAGCAGCATCCAAATATCCGGCAAATAGTAAGGCGGCAACTTTGAATAAATTGGTCTGTTTGACTTCTTCATCAAGGCTTCCAAACTCTTCGTCAAAGACAGACTTAACCATATCTGGTATATCAACCTCGAGTTGTTCTCCATCCACTGTTATGGAATAGTGGTAAATAGAAGGCTTTGATTGTGGCATCACCTCTTTATTATTATGCGCCATCGTTTGAGTACATACTTCCTTTGACTGAATTGCAGTTTGTTTATCAGAAGCATGTAATCCCACCCAAGTCGCTTCAATTTTTGATGGCATCAATTTTCGACTTTTACCCAATATCGAGGATTTATAAATAGAGTTCCCTTTTCGTATAGCGTACCCTTTGACCACTTCCTTATCGTCCTTTATCAACTTAATATCGTACCCCTTAGCGTTTAACATTTGGCTATAAGTTTCCCAATCAAATTCTGGCATAGCTTTCAATATTGCGATGCAGTCTTCACTGATTTGCTGAATATTCTCATCACGACGTTGCACGGATTGCACCCAGCCACGTCTCTCATTGATGATGTTGGCAGTATGAACGGCACGTTCACCAATATAATGCGCATCGTTTGTCTTGTCCATATTGTCTATGCGGTTAGCTACAATATGCAAGTGAGGGATGCCACTTTTGCTGTCGGTGTGTAACGAAACAACATACTGGCTATTTTTGATATTGGTCGGTTTAAGATGACTATCTGGTTTGCCACATCTTCGGTCAATGCCGTCAAGTACTGCAATAAACTCATCCGCCAAATTCTGCCAATCCGTCATTGTCCATCCTGCCGATTCTTCTTTGGCTGGAGATATTTCAAAGCGCAGTGCGTTCAGCTTTATGGGCTTCGGATTATATCTGTCTTTCATACATTGATGCTGGTGTTGCATCATCCGTGACCACATAGCCAAAGGTTCTATATTTTCTGGCAAGTCATGCACCTTAACGAGCTGGGCTTTATCTTTTTCCATAGAATACTCAATGGCTCTTGCTCCATGAGAAATTGCCTTTCCTTGTGCTATCATAATTTCAAATTTGATTTATACTGTCTCGTATTTGTCCCCATCGGACAATAAGCCTATTTACTGCCTCTATCCAAGCACGCATATAATTCTCATCTCGGAAATATCGTTTTTTAATCTCATCAGGTTTACCTTTGAGTACATTCTGAATGCGGATAAGGTCGGCTCGTGCATCCGATAAAGAGTTCAATCCTTGTACTTCCTCGTCTGAAAGTCGTTTGTTTGGATGGTGATTTTGCAATAATTTTCGTCCGTAGTTACTAAGTGTCAGTCCACATTCGGCAGCTTTTTCTACTATCATTTCATACTCATTTTCAGTCAGACGAATGTCTATATGACGAGTACGAACACCCTGTTTTCCATTGTTTTGTTGTATATCCATAAGCGTTTATAACTGGAATTTATTAATAAAATGTTCTATCCATTGCGAGCCTGCGAGTAATGCAAGAAGCCTCCAAGACGACAAATGAGTGAAACCATTTTGTCGGACGGTGGTACTTCTTGCATAGAATACCCATTAAAAATGGGGCATTACATACCTTAATGCAAGCATTGTCTTTGTCCGAACTATGCCATTTGTCTGTCAACTTTAAGAGTGGCTATTGTCACCTATATCCATTTGGATAATCAATAGTTTTACTTTCCCCTTAGTTTGGCTTCTCCAAAAACACATCACTAACCGGAATCCACCAGTTCCAAATGCAAGCAGTCAATCAAAGTTTGTAGGTTTGGATTTCGCTTTATCATCTTTTGAAGTATCATCGCAGGTGTTTCAGTCGTCAATAAGAAATCCGCAATATCAAGTCCGTTCTTGCGCTGTTCGTCTGTGGCGCATTGTTCCAAACTATCACTCAATACAACTTTAGAACATACGGAAGTGAGTAAAGCCATCTTGGTTTGCCAAACCTCTCTTGCACCCAAATCCGGGCATAGCATAACCGACCGACCTTTCAATACACTTACCACGTCAGACTTGAAGCATCCATGCATTCCACCTGTTGCCAACCATATAAATTCCGGCATATAATGGGTAGCTATCAAAGCGGATTTTTCGCTTTCCACAATAGCAACAGGTTTGGTCGGATTCTCAGATAACAGATGTTCGCCAAACAAACATTGCTTCAAATTGTAGTTTGGGAGATTCAGTTCTGTATGTACCCAACTAACATAACTTCTTGGCTCTTTTGTCCGATGTCCTGTTTCTGCATCATACAACATTATCTTCCCTGTTCGTACATTACCTTGCCAATCAATTTGCCAATAGACAGTAGAACCGCCCCACTTCTTTGATGTGCCAACATGATATAGTTGGAATATCCGAGAAGTCTCATCTTTACCCAACATCCTAGACAGGTAGATGTACAATGGATTCATACCGTAGTTAGTAAGAGTACGTTTCATTAGTTCATTGTCAACAAAAGAGGTTGGAGGCAGTAAATTGGGCTTAGGCTTATCGGCTTCAATGAAGTTATCCTTGTTGTAATCCACTACCATTGGGTTATCATGAAAATAATCCGATGGAGTGTAATGGTATTGGCAAGATTGCTCATGGTCACATCTGCCTACATAATCAGGAAAAGTTATTTCTCCTTGGCTATCTATGTACTTGACAAAACATTGTTTCTTTCCACACTTCGGGCATGAAAGTTTTGACCCACGCTTATATTTTTGAAGAGAAAATCTATATTCAGCCATACTTCTTCATTTTGTTATTGCAGTCCGTGCAGTTTGCACTTATTGCAGTTTTGCAGAAATCCTATGTCAGCGCAAAGTGCAAACTGCAACAACTGCAAACTGCAAAAGGTGTCGTTTATTGCAGCTTCTCATATTCACCTCGCTTTACTTTCTTGATAACCTTATTCGTAGCAAGGCTAACCAAAGAATACATTACCGACCTTTCCGACAATCCTACTTCTTTTCCGGCTTGAATGGCATCGGCAGTAGTGAAAGTTGCGGAAAGGCAATCAAGCAATTCTCTTTTTTGCGGTTCAACGCTCTCTCGCAACATATATTTCTGAATGTTGGTATAACAGTTCTCAAAGTATTCACTCAATGCAATAGCAGATTTGGTTGAGTCAATATCCACAAAATCCTTGTGTTCTTCACCGCAAGCCCAACGAAGGATTTGCAAGACTAAAGCTAAACGAGCCGTAATCATGGGAGCTTTAATCACTCTGCTATCCACCAATCCATCATCTTGGATTTGATTAACAGCCCGAACTGCATTATTGCGCCAGTTTGTAAAATAGGCTTTGGCTTCCGAAGAAAATTCCAATACATTATGTATGGCTCTGTCATCTTCATTCTCTATAAATGGCAAACTAATTACCTTATTTATAATAGAATCCCACATTGATGAGTATTTACCAAAAGTTGATACGGAAGATTCTTCATCCAGCCCCCAATCTGAAATTTCCTGAGACGATGGATAAACAAAAATTATTCTGTCTATCAGCCCATTGTCTTTATATCCTTTCTCTATCAGTTCGTGCATACGTGTCGTTTGCATCGTGCCGACAATATTTATAAAAGGATGCTCTATATGAATAGGTACAGGGATGCTACATCTTGAAATATCCAATGGTTTTCCGCTAAAGGCTGTCAATAGCTGCTCAATGAGTTGTCCTTTGCTATATTGATTCACGGCATTAAACATTCCCATAATTTCATCCACATATACCACGACACCTCGCTGATTGTCATCCAACGCACGCATTAAAGCTTCCGGTGTAAAATCGGATATAATGGTTCTTCGTAAAATTGGTTTGTCCGGCAATGAAGAGGACTTGTCTTTTTTAGCCTTATTGTTTTCAACCAAGCTATTATAATGCTCCATATCCAATTTAAATTGTTTGATGATTTTGGCATCATGCTTTCGGATAGGACGGAATGCAAAATCCAAAGGTGGGGTTTTGCCCATTCCGGGACGACCTACCAATATCATATAAAGGGCAGGATTACTAATCCATCCACCACGAATACGAATATTGACAGCGTTGCCGATAGCGGTTGACACTGCCACCAAAAGAGAAGCCATCATATATTCTATGGAATAATTCTCTTGTCGGGATAGAGCCAATATCATATCTTGAATTTTGGCAGGAAAAGCATCCAAAGGAATCTTGTTTTCAAAGATCCCTTCAAATTCCATTCTGAGCGCATTGCATAAATTGGTTGAATCCATTAGAATTTGGTATTTCTTTTTGACTTTATGAATTGGGCGGCTTCATCTTCCAAGTTTTTATCAGATTTGATTTTGCCGGCATGGAGCCATTCGTCAATTTCCGATTTTAGAAACATGATACGCTTCCCTCTTTTGTGGAATGGGATTAGATGACAACTCGTCCAGCCATATACAGTTTGCTCTGCCGGGTGACTGGGAATATAATCACACAATTCCTTAAGGTTCATCCATTGTTCGGTTGGAACGCTTTGATTCTGATTGTTTAATCCATCTATTTTAGAATCCAGCTCATTCAATTTATCCATCAACCACGACATTGCTTTGGGTAAATCTTCAAATGTAATGTTCTTCTCACTCATATTGCTACTTGTTTTTTGATTTTTCGGCAAAATAACAGCGATTACGCATACTGATTTCATAGTGTAATACATCACATAAATAAGCAGTAACGAAACATAATCATCATAAGGATTACCCATTGATTATCAACATGAATAGTGGAGAATATCAGTAGTAGATTTTTATGATAATGTCTTCAATCATAAAGGAATCATAAGATGGTCAGAAGAAAAGACCATAGATAAAAACAAAAAAGCCACCCACGCAGATTTTACGCAGATGGCTATACTTTTAAAGTATAATAATGGTTATCTTGTTTGAGATAAATCCAATTTAATAGTTTCTGTAGCTTTCTCTTTCTTTTCATCAACAACCTTTGCATACACTTGGGTAGTTCTCACATTGGTATGCCCTAACATTTTGCTAACTGTATAAATATCAGTACCTCCAGCCAGTTGCAGGGTCGCATAGGAATGACGAAAGCAATGAAATGTTATGTGTTTGGATATTCCGGCAGCTTCAACCCACTTTTTGACAGGACGGTTTATCCAAGAAGGGTCAGGAAGTCCGGCAAAAACCAAAAGTTCACCCTCTTTTTGCTCTCCACAGAGATTATATGCTTGCTCTGATATAGGCATATATTCAACTCCTTTTGTCTTTTGCTGAGTAAAATTCAACCGATAGCCTCCATTGAACATTTCCACTTCCGACCACTTCAACTTCTGAATGTCGCAATGACGGATTCCTGTTAAAGCAGAGAACAAGGCAGCACGTTTCAGTAATGGGTCACAAGGTGTTTGAGCCAGTCGGTTCAATTCCTCTACCGTGAGATATTCTCTCCGGCTTTCCCTTTCTTGAATGCCTTTGACTTTTGCAGAAATATCAATAGTCAGATATCCGTCTATAAAAGCCTGTTTCAATCCGGCTTTGAAGATAGAGAAATAGGTTGCTGCTGTATTTTGAGAAATCGTACCTCGTTTAGTGCCTCCTTGTGGGGCATTCATTATGAATTGCCGGAACGATTCAACCATCTTTAAGTCTATTTGCGAAAAGAGAATGGTGTCACCTTTTGCGAAAATCTTCAATAATTCATGCACTCTTCTCCAGTTGACAATGATAGAATCAGAGCTATGGGCATGCCTTGTTCGCTGCACATGGTCGAAGTACTCAATGAAATTACTTCGGGAGCGTTCCAACTGCTCCGCCTGTTCTGCATCGGTATCGGCATATAAAGCTGCATTGTCGTATTCCTTTTGTCGTAGGCTTCTGACCTTGTCGGCATAGATACATGATTCCTGGTCTAATTGCGACTTACATTGAATGACACCGTTCAAATCTCGCTTCGGCTTATAAGTGGTTTTGCCTTCGGCATTAGTCCTTGCATTGCGTGACTTATCCCAAATAGGTGTTGTAATGGTACGATTGAGATATTCACGCACTCTTTGTGGCGTATCTTTTCCGGATTGAAATACAGGATAAGATTCCACATAAAGATACCATTCATCACGATATTCAGATTTGCGGAGCTTTACCGACACTCGTGTATTGACTAATGCTTTCTTCATCGCTTCACACCTTTATATAAGTTATCAATTTCTTTCTTGGGTACATACACAAAGTTCCCAATCTGCCGGGTAGGGATAGAGTATTTGCGTATATGGAGATAAACGGTACTTTCATTCACAAGAAATTTCTCTGTGATTTCTCCAATGGTATAACAGTCTTTTGGCTCCAGACTATACAGTTTAGCGATAGGCTTCGGCTTTGTGAGAGCTTTCTTTCGGAGAGGATAGAGTTTCATCAGTTCTTCTTTTGATAATAATGTTTGCCTTTCTCCGGCATTCACACTTGGAATTGTTCCCTTACGAATCAAGCGGTAAAGAGTTTCTTTGCTTATGCCAAACAAAGCGTATGCTTCAGGAACAGTGATGTACTTTTTGGACTTTGGTATTTTCTTGACCACATCGTCCAACCTTTGCAATCTCAATTCTTCATCCTTGCGTCGTTTCCATGCAATTTTGGAACATTTGGGAGAGCAATACCACGATTCAATGGTTTTAGCCACAAAGGTCTCTCCACAAACCTTGCATTGACGTGTTATTTCAAATTTTGCTGCTGGCATAATTCACTTTTTACTTATATTTCTCATTCTCAATACCAACATTTTTATAAGTGTCACATTATCTACTTTTAAGCGTCGGTACAATTATGGTACAAATATACAATAAAAATCCGAATAATAAGCAAAATCAAAGAAAAGTGATATAAAAAGAAATAGGGCATAACGCATTGAGTTACACCCTATATTCTTATTTATAATTATCGTTGTTTACTGATACTTACTTCACTTCCTCAAAATCAGCGTCTTGGATGTTGTCATCCTGCTTGGCATTGTTATTGGTGGATTGTTGTTGGTTGCCTGCACCTTGCTGTGCGCCACCTGCTTGCTGATACATCTGCTGGCTAGCGGTCTGCATCACGTTGTTCAAGTTGGCGATAGCGGTGTCGATAGCGGCAATGTCAGCGGCCTTGTGGGCATCACGCAACTGCTGCAGGGCTTGCTCTATGGCAGGCTTCTTGTCAGCGGGTATCTTGTCGCCATTGTCCTTCAAGAAGTTCTCGGTGGTGAAGATCATGGAGTCAGCCTGGTTCAGCTTATCTACCTTCTCACGCTCCTTCTTGTCGTTCTCGGCGTTCTGCTCTGCCTCTGCCTTCATGCGGTTGATTTCATCCTCGCTCAAGCCAGAAGAAGCCTCGATGCGGATGCTCTGCTCCTTGCCAGTGGCTTTGTCCTTCGCGCTTACGTTGAGGATACCGTTGGCATCGATATCGAATGTCACCTCTATCTGGGGCACGCCACGACGAGCGGGAGCGATACCAGTCAAGTTGAACTGGCCGATACTCTTGTTTTGTGCGGCCATGGGTCGCTCACCCTGCAGTACGTGGATGGTTACCTCCGTCTGGTTGTCTGCTGCGGTGGAGAACACCTCACTCTTCTTGCAAGGAATAGTGGTGTTGGCGTCTATCAGCTTTGTCATCACGCCGCCCATAGTTTCGATACCCAAGGTCAGAGGAGTGACATCCAGCAACACGATGTTACCTACACCTTCCTCCTTATTCAAGATGGCACCCTGGATGCTTGCGCCTACGGCTACCACCTCATCGGGGTTCACGCCCTTGGAAGGCTCTTTGCCGAAGTAGTTCTTCACCAATGTTTGCACAGCGGGGATACGGCTAGAACCACCTACCAAGATTACCTCGTCGATATCAGAAGTAGAAAGACCTGCATCACGCATGGCGTTCTGGCAGGGAGTCAAGCAAGCCTGGATAAGGTTGTGAGCCAATTGCTCGAACTGGGCACGGGTCAAGTTCTTTACCAAGTGCTTAGGCATGCCGCCCTCAGCGGTGATATAAGGCAAGTTGATTTCCGTGGTGGTGGAGCTGGAGAGCTCTATCTTCGCCTTTTCCGCAGCCTCTTTCAAGCGTTGCATGGCCATGGGGTCTTTGGTGAGGTCTATGCCCTCATCGGCCTTGAAACCGTCTACCAGCCAGTTGATGATTACTTGGTCGAAATCATCACCGCCCAGGTGAGTGTCACCATTAGTGGAAAGTACCTCGAACACGCCACCGCCAAACTCCAGGATAGAGATATCAAACGTACCGCCACCCAGGTCGAAGACGGCAATCTTCATGTCCTTGTTGGCCTTGTCCACGCCATAAGCCAAGGCGGCGGCGGTAGGTTCATTCACGATACGACGCACGTTGAGGCCTGCTATTTGGCCAGCTTCCTTGGTGGCCTGACGCTGAGAGTCGGAGAAGTAAGCGGGCACGGTGATAACGGCATCCGTTACTTCCTGGCCCAGATAGTCTTCCGCGGTTTTCTTCATTTTCTGCAGAATCATGGCGGAGATTTCCTGTGGCGTGTACTTGCGGCCCTCAATGTCCACACGAGGATAGCCATTCTCGTTTACCACGGTGTAGGGCACGGAGTTGGCTTCCTTGGCGCTCTGGTCATAGGTCTCTCCCATGAAACGCTTGATGGAGTAAACAGTGTTCTTGGGGTTGGTGATGGCTTGACGCTTGGCAGGGTCACCTATTTTGCGTTCGCCGTCCTTGACGAATCCTACGATAGAGGGAGTGGTGCGCTTGCCCTCGCTATTCGCGATCACTACAGGCTCGTTGCCCTCGAATACGGCAACACAGCTGTTGGTAGTTCCTAAGTCGATTCCAATAATCTTTCCCATAATCTTATCTGTTTTATTTGTTATTATTCAATTTATTAGGATTAAATTCCTGCCAACATTTTGCAAACCGCATGCCAAGGACGTGGAATGTGTCAAAATGGCAGAGGCATCTTCCCGTATTGCCTGTCGACACAGGTCTGGGAAGATGCCTCTATTGATAGAAAGGAATTGAGAGAAATCACTTCTTGTCGGCGATAGCCTGCTTGATGCTTGCCTCCAACTCTTCGCATAGCTCGGGGTTGTCTTTGAGCAGCGTCTTTGTGGCATCACGTCCTTGCGCCAGTTTCGCTCCATTGTAGCTGAACCAGCTGCCACTTTTCTGTATGAAGCCCAAGTCCACTCCCAGGTCGAGTATTTCGCCTATCTTGCTGATACCTTCACCGAAAGAGATTTCGAACTCCGCCTTGCGGAAAGGAGGAGCGACCTTGTTCTTCACCACTTTTACCCTGACTTGGTTGCCTATCACCTCGTCGCCATTCTTTACCTGTCCTGTCCTGCGGATGTCCAGTCTTACGCTGGCATAGAATTTCAGGGCGTTACCGCCTGTGGTTGTCTCGGGGTTGCCGAACATTACGCCTATCTTCTCTCTCAGCTGGTTGATGAAGATGCAGGTGGTATTGGTTTTGGAGATAGTAGCCGTAAGCTTTCTCAATGCCTGGCTCATCAACCTGGCTTGCAAGCCTACCTTGTTGTCGCCCATGTCTCCTTCTATTTCCGCTTTGGGAGTAAGGGCGGCCACGGAGTCCACTACCAATATGTCAATGGCGGAAGAGCTTATCAATTGGTCGGCAATCTGCAGGGCTTGCTCTCCATTGTCGGGCTGGGATATCCAGAGGTTATCCACGTCCACGCCCAACTTCGCCGCGTAGAAGCGGTCGAAAGCATGCTCCGCATCGATGAATGCCGCGATGCCTCCAGCCTTTTGCGCCTCGGCAATGGCGTGGATGGCCAACGTGGTCTTACCAGAAGACTCTGGACCGAATATTTCTATAATCCTGCCGCGTGGATATCCTCCTACACCAAGGGCCATGTCCAGACCTATGCTGCCTGTGGGTATCACTTCCACGTTTTCGGTATGTTCGTCGCCCATCCTCATGATGGAACCTTTGCCGAAATCTTTCTCTATCTTGGCCATAGCGGCCTGAAGCGCTTTCAACTTCCCCTCGTTGGGTGTTGCGGACGCGCCTTCTGTCTCTTCTTTTTTCGTCATGGTTATCTATGGTTATTATAGTTCCAAATCGCCATCGAACACTTCGTGCCAAGGCAATCCCTGTTTGTTCAGTTGCTCCATGAAGGGGTCTGGGTCGAAATCTTCAACGTTCCAGACGCCCGGTTTCTTCCAGATGCCCTTCAGGAACATCATGGCTCCTATCATGGCGGGAACGCCAGTGGTATAGCTTACGCCCTGCATGCCGGTCTCCTGGTATGCGGCCTGGTGCTGGCAGTTGTTATATATATAATAGGTGTGCTCCTTGCCGTCTTTGATGCCTCTGATGCGGCATCCGATGGAGGTCTCTCCCTCGTAGTTCTCGCCCAGGTCTTGTGGGTTGGGCAATACGGCTTTCAGGAACTGCAGGGGGACGATATTTACCTTGGCGGTCTTGCCTGAGCCGTCTGCCAGGGGAGCTTCATACACTATCTCGTCTATCCTGGACATGCCGATGTTCTGTATCACGTCCAGATAGGTGAGGTATTGTTGCCCGAAAGTCATCCAGAATCTCGCCTGCTTGATGGTGGGGTAGTTCTTCACCAGGCTTTCCAGCTCCTCGTGGTGCAACAGGTAGCTTTCCCTTGGGCCTATGTTGGGGTAGGTGAGGGGCTTGTGTATTTCCAAAGGCTCTGTCTCTATCCATTGCCCGTCTTTGTAGTAGAGTCCCTTTTGGGTGATTTCCCTGATGTTGATTTCCGGGTTGAAGTTTGTGGCGAAAGCCTTGTGGTGGTTTCCCGCGTTGCAGTCCACGATGTCCAGGTATTGTATCTCGTCGAAGTGGTGCTTGGCGGCATAGGCCGTGAACACGCCCGACACGCCTGGGTCAAATCCGCAGCCCAATATGGCGGTAAGGCCAGCTTGCTCGAATTTCTCCTTGTAAGCCCATTGCCAGCTATATTCAAAGTGCGCCTCGTCTTTAGGCTCGTAGTTGGCGGTGTCCAGATAGTTTACGCCGCAAGCCAGGCAAGCCTCCATGATGGTGAGGTCTTGGTAGGGCAAGGCCAAGTTTATCACAATCTCGGGCTGGTAGGCTTTCATGAGCGCCTTCAGCTGTTCCACGTCGTCCGCGTCTACTTGGGCCGTCTCTATCGGCATGGTATATCCCTTGTCGTGGATGGCTTTCACCAACTGGTCGCATTTTTCCTTGCGGCGGCTGGCGATCATGAACTCCGTAAACACGTCAGTGTTCTGCGCGATTTTGTAGGCAGCCACGGTAGCCACGCCACCCGCGCCAATCATCAATACTCTGCTCATCTATATCTAGTCTTTTGTTTGTTTTCTCTTATGGTTTGATTTCATCTGCTTTGATGCCCAGCGCGGTCATCAGCGAGTAGCCCAATATTTCTTGCCTGAAGTTGCCGCCCGTGAGAGGTTGCATGGCCAATAGGGTGATGCGCTTGTCTTCATCGTCTATTCGCGACAAGGCTTTCCTTATCAGCTCATATTGGTTTCCTTGTTCCGCGTTGGGAATTATCATGATCCGCTTCACCTCCTTTAGGTTGGCGATGGTCTGGGCGACATCCGTCATGTAGTCATCTTTGCTCACGATGTCTTCCACGGGATAGCTGCTGATGGTAAACTCGCCCAACTTCGGATCCTTGAATGCTTGTGCGTTGAGCTCCGTCTCGTAATCGGCGGGCATGAAATTCTCCATTCGCCGCGCCCCCCTGTCGTGTATCAACACCACTTGTGTCTGGTGGTCGCCTTCCCGCAGTCCGCCGTCCAGAGCCACGCAAACCAACCACTTAGCCATGTCTGCCGGAGGGATGCGTCTTCCTATCATGCGCTCGAAGTTGACGATAAGCTCAAAGGCCACCTTGTCAACGTAGTCCGCGTCAACAATGATTACGTTCTCGCTCCATGGCGTAGGGTTAGTCTCTTGTGGATTCATGTTTGCAAAGATAATGATTTTCCCTTAACCTGCCAAGAAAATCACGGGATATTGCGTGAAAGCCCTTACGCTACCATCCCATCAGTCCCTTGAGGAACGGGAGCAGTTCTGAGGCCATCTTTTCTTGTTGTGCCTTGCTGGGGTGCCATCCTGCTCCAAATCCCAAGTCGCCTCGTTGCGGCGTGAAGTCGAATCGGTATATCTCTTTGTCTCCCTTCTCCCTGGTTTCCTTCATCAGCTTGTTGAGTATGGCTTTCTGCTCCTCGTTTTCTTTTCCGTTCATCATGGAGCCGGTCAGCATCACGATTTTTGCCCCTGGATAGTATTCTCGCAATTGCCCCAGGAACTTCCTGTAGGCTTCCTCATACAGTTTGGGGTCATAGTTGTTGCTGGAAAAGTCGTTGGTGCCCAGGTTCACGCATACCAGTTTGGGTTGGTATTTGGAGAAGTCCCATGCCTCTTCATGTTGGTTGAAGAGCGTATAGGGATATTGCCAGGGCATGTTGTCCTTGCTCCCCTCTTTGGGACCGCCCGCATTGCGATAGACTCCTATGCCGCTGCGAGCCACGCAGTGGTAGCGTGCTTGCAGGCTGTCTGCCACGATGCGGGCATAGGTATACCAATGATTTTCCGTATTGTCCTCATAAGGGTCGGAAGCCACTATGCTCTCCGTGCCAAAGCCGCAGGTGATAGAGTTGCCTATGAACTCAATGGTACGGTCGCTCAAGGCTGGTGGGTCGGCTAGTTGGCATCCCTTGTCCAGCACGAAGGCGTGGAACTCCGGCTTGCGGTAGAGCCCCTCTATCACGTACATGGCTCTCACTTCATGGATGCCTTGCGGCAATGCCGTGCAGAGGGAGACCACGGAGTCCCGTTCGCTGTCAAACGATACCTTGAAGGCTTCCGCCCCGTCTATGCTTACCATGAAGAAGCCCGTCTTTGGGCGGCATACCATTTTCAGCGATGTCCCCTGGAAGCGAGCCTTTATTGTGACTCCAGGGTAGTTGAACCTCGCGATGCCCGTTGGCGATACGCTTACCCGTCCTATATACTGGATGCGAGTGTCATTGGCCTTGAAGATTTCCCCGTTGATGGGTAGTGTAGTTGAGGCTTGGGCGCATCCCAGGGCCAAGAGGATGGACATCGCCAAGCATTGAAGTCTTTTTTTCATAGCAATGATATTGTAAAATGCGATATGGTGGTTGTCACCGCGAAAATAGTTTTTTCTGTTGAATAAACCAAAAAATGGGTCTGAAAGCATACGGCGTATGGGATTTTTCACTATCTTTGTACACAACCAACACGCTATTCACCATGCGAAAATACGCTGAATACATTAGGCAGATAGAGATAGAGTCGCTTTGGAGCGGCACCCGCCACATCTTGTGGGACTTGGATAGGCACGTCAATATCCTGAGCGGCATCAATGGCGTGGGCAAGAGCACCATCTTGCGCAAGATTATCAAGGGCATAGGAGCCAGCGGCGAGCTGGCCAGCGATACCTTGAAAGGAGTCAGACTTGAGGTGGTGCCTGATGACGCGGAGTGGATACGTTATGACAGCATCCGTTCCATAGACCGACCGCTCATCAACGCGGAAGTCGTCTCGAAGATGGACTTCTCGTTGGCTACCGAGCTGGACTGGCAACTCTTCCAGCTGCAACGCAAGTACTTGGACTACCAAGTGAACATAGGCAACCGCATGATACAGCTCTTGCAGTCAGGAGAGCCGGACGCAGCCGCCAAGGCGCAAGCCCTGAGCCAGCCCAAGAAGCTCTTCCAGGACATTATCGACGACTTGTTCAAGGAGACGGGCAAGAAGATTGTGCGTGACGCCAATGAGATATGTTTCTCGCAGATAGGCGAGAAACTGCTACCCTACCAGCTTTCCGCTGGCGAGAAGCAGATGCTTACCATCATGCTCACGGTGCTGGTGGAAGACCAGCAGCCCTACGTGCTCTTCATGGACGAGCCGGAGATCAGTCTCCATTTTGAGTGGCAGAAGCAACTTATCAGTCTTATATTGCGGCTCAATCCCAATATCCAGATTGTCATGACCACCCATAGCCCAGCCGTGGTGATGAATGGATGGAATGACCACGTTACCGAAGTCACGGACATCACCCTAGACCATTAATATCACTGAGCGAAAATGGCGCGGCGACTTACAGAACATATCAACTCCCAGTACATAGAGGCGGCCAATCACCTGACCTCCAAGAAGGCACGGCGCAAGATAGTGGCCTACGTGGAGAGCTATGAAGACGTGTTCTTCTGGCGGATGGTCTTGGGCAGGTTTGAGGACGATACCCGCTATTTCGAGATTATGTTGCCCACTCGCCAAAGCCACTTGGACAGGGGCAAGAAGGCGGCCATCGCCAGTATGCTCCATGGCGTGGGCAGGGACATGATTGCCTGTGTGGATGCGGATTATGACTATTTGATGCAGGGCGCGTCGGCCAATTCCCGCCAGCTCTTGGAGAGTCCCTATATCTTCCATACCTATGTCTACTCCATAGAGAGCTACCAATGCTATGCCCCGGGACTGCACGACATCTGCGTGATGGCTACCCTCAATGACCATCACGTATTCGATTTCGAGCGTTACCTCTCCGAATACTCACGGGCCATCTATCCCCTCTTTGTCTGGAACATTTGGTGTTACAGGACGCCCAATTACGTGCATTTCACGCTCAGCGATTTTCTCCGCATCGTGGACCCAGGCATAGTCCGCTTGCGAGACGTACGCAACGCTTTGCAAGTGGTAAGGATGAAAGCGGAGAGGAAAGCCCGCCAACTGGCGCACGAGCACCCCGAGTTCGAGGACGAACGGGAAGACCTGGAGCGTGAACTGGCCCAATTGGGAGTTACGCCCGATACCACTTACCTCTACATCCAAGGCCATCACCTTTTCAACAAGGTAGTGGCTCCCGTGATGCAAAAGGTGTGTGACACGCTGGTGCAAGAACGGGAACGGCAGATTAGGTCGCAAGCTCTCCACCGCACGCAGGAGCAAACTGAGCTTTCCTGCTATGACAACAGCGTGGAACGCATTGTCCCCATGCTGAAGAAGGGCACTTTCTACCAGGAGTCGCTTCCTTACCAGCGTCTTCTTGACGATGTGGCCCGTTATTTGGGGCAATAGAATTGTCGGTTGGGACAGGTGCGTTGAAGACTGGTGGGACATACCTAGAGTGCTTTGGCTCTATAAGTGCTCCAAAAAGTCAGTATTACTGCTTTTCGTTTTCAGTACTACTGATATTTGATTTCAGTAGTACTGGCTTTCAATATCAGTAGTACTGTTTTTTTTTGATTTAAATATTCACGATATTGGGAATAGCGTCAACCCGCTTAGGGAAGCGTTAACGTAGGTCAAAAAGATTGACGTAGGTCAAGAAAATGCCTCTTTTGACACAATTTCCCAGGAAAAAGCGTGCGGAGAATAGGATAAAGCGCGTAACTTTGCCCCCGTGCTTAGGCACACCGCTCCATATCTTCAATGACACAAGAGAATGGGATAACAACAGTATGTGAAACTAAGACAGAAAGGGTAAAAAGATGAAAAAATGGATTGAGAACATCAAGCGTGTTGTTCGCGAGTTGGCCTCCAGGATGGAGGCTTACAACTATGGGCGCGTCCACTTCGCATAACCCATAGGCTTCATAGTGACGAATGGAGGCTCGTGCAGCCTCAAGTATATAACGGCTCCCTCTCTGGAGGTGGTCATCAACAAAAAGGGGAGCCCTTCTTTATGAGGGCTCCCCTTTTTGTGTCTGTGGGCATCCTTTCTTGGATTAACGGTAGTCGACGAAAACGCGTCTTTACACTTCACCAGGAACATTACCGTGAGGTGGCAACAGCATATATATAATGTACGCGCGCGGGAGATGGGTGTTCCTTGCGTGCCACCTCGCTTCACGCTCCTTGACATAGACTTGTGGCGCGAAGACAGGCAAGTAGCGTTTGCCCGTGTCATTTCAGGTCTTCGTCGGAGAACAGGCTTAGCTGGCCAGTAATCTCGTCAATGACTTGCTGCTGGCTTTTGCCCTTGTCTGGGTCCAGGTTTTCCTGTTCCAGCTCCTCTTCCGCGCTATCCTCGGGCTCCTCCGTCTGCTCTTCCGGATCGGGATGGCGCAAGGGCTCCAGCTCCTCAATGCGTTCTACGGCCCAGTTGGTCAGTCGCTTGCCCTTGGCCTTAAAGCTCTTTTGGCCCACGAAGCTCTCCGCGTCTATCTCCTCCTGTGGCCTGAGCGCGTCGGCTCCGCCATAGGTCACCAGTATGCGGGGGTAGGCAACGTCGGTGAGCAAGATAAGTCGGGAGTCGGGGTTCTCTCCCAGGAAGTTCTGGTGCCTCTTGGTAGCGTCCATGGTAAAACGTTTCAGGTAGGGAAGTCCGCTGTTGTCCGCGTCGTGGAGCACTGCGGTCCACACCTTGCGGTCATCCCACTTCTCCAGCCTTAGGATGTTAGGCTCATAGTGGTTGTTCGCGTCGAAGTTGGTGATATAGAACTCGCCATTGTCCAGTACCACCAAGATGCTCTCGGTGTCGGAGAACTCGCCCAGGAAACGTCCGTGCTCTTCGTAGTTGATGCGATTGACATCGGGGTCAAACCATACTTTCCTGCCTCCCAGGGTGGAGTGGCCGTGGCTTTTCAGCCCGATGCGGTGGATGTTCTTTTTCGACAGCAGGTTGCCCTTGGCGGCTCTGCCCTTGATGAGCACCTCGGAGAAATCTTTCTCCATGAAGATGTTTTGTTTCTTGCGTTTGGGGTCTGGCTCCAGCGTCACCTTGATGACTTCCGCCTCTCCGTTGGGATTGGCCGTGAAGTAAACCACCCTGGAACCGGGCTTGCCCTGCGTCAGGTCATACATCTTGTCGCGGGTCATGGCGGTGATATTGAAACGCTTGATATAATATGGCCCTGTCTTGCCGTCCCGGTAGACGCAGTTGTAGATGGTGCGGGTGTCGTTCTTCTTAAACACCTGTACGTGCAGGATGTTCTTGCCGACGAAGATTTTCTCGGCCACTCTCGTGACCTTGAACTTGCCGTCTCTATAGAAGATGATGATATCGTCCAGGTCGGAGCAGTTGCACACTAGTTCGTCTTTCTTCAGTCCCGTGCCCACGAAGCCCTCTTGCCTGTTGATGTAAAGCTTGCGGTTGGCCTCCACCACCTTTGTCACCTCGATGGTGTCGAAATTGCGTATTTCCGTGCGGCGGGGATGTTCTTTGCCGTATTTCTGCCTCAGGTATTCATACCAGTTGATGGTGACTTCCGTCATGTGGGCCAGGTCGCGCTCTATGTCGGCTATCTCTTGCTTGACACGGGCTATCAGCTCATCTGCCTTGTCTTTGTTGAATTTCAAGATGCGCTGCATCTTGATTTCCATCAACTTCAATATGTCATCCCGTGTCACCTCCCTGATGAATTGGGGCTTGAAGGGAGTCAGCTTCTCGTCTACGAACAGGATGGCCTCGTCCATGTCCTTGGCCGTTTCGAAGCGTCTTTCCTTATAGATGCGCTCCTCTATGAAGATGCGCTCCAGCGAGGCGAAGAATAGTTGCTCCTCCAGTTCCCCCTTGCGTATCTGCAGCTCCTTGCGCAGCAGTCCCATGGTGGAGTCTACGTTGTGGGCCAGCACTTCCTTCACGGTGAGGAACACGGGTTTGTTGTCCTCTATCACGCAGCAGTTGGGCGATAGGTTGATTTCGCAGTCGGAGAAGGCGAAGAGAGCGTCGATGGTCTTGTCAGACGACACGCCTGGTGCCAGGTGCACCAGTATCTCCACCTCGGCAGCCGTGTTGTCCTCTATCTTGCGCGCTTTTATCTTTCCTTTCTCCACGGCCTTGGTGATGGAGTCTATCAGCGTGGCCGTGTTTTTGCTGTAGGGGATGTCGCGTATGGCCAGCGTCTTGCTGTCCACTTTCTCTATTCTCGCTCTCACCTTGAGCGAGCCTCCCCGCTGTCCGTCATTATATTTGCTTACGTCGATGGCTCCGCCCGTGGGGAAATCAGGATAGAGTGTGTAAGGCTCTCCCTTGAGGTAATGGATGGCGGCATCGCATAGCTCCACGAAATTATGGGGCAACACCTTGCTGCTCAGGCCCACCGCGATGCCCTCCGCTCCTTGCGCCAAGAGCAGGGGAAACTTCACGGGCAGGGTGATAGGCTCTTTGTTGCGGCCATCGTAGGAGAGCTGCCAGTCGGTGGTCTTGGGATTGAATACCACTTCCAGGGCAAACTTGGAGAGCCTGGCCTCTATGTATCGGGGGGCGGCCGCGCGGTCTCCCGTCAGTATGTTGCCCCAGTTGCCTTGGCAGTCTATCAGGAGGTCTTTCTGTCCCAGCTGCACCAAGGCATCCCCGATGGAAGCGTCTCCGTGGGGGTGGAACTGCATGGTGTGCCCCACGATGTTGGCCACCTTGTTGTAGCGGCCGTCGTCCATGCGCTTCATGGAGTGCAGTATGCGCCGCTGCACGGGTTTCAGTCCGTCCTCTATATGAGGAACGGCCCGTTCCAGTATCACGTATGAAGCATAGTCCAGGAACCAGCTTTGGTACATGCCGCTGAGATGATGAACCACGGCAGCGTCAAACCTGTTGACGGGTTTGTAGTCTGAGTGCTGTTCCTCGGTCAGTTGTTCGTCGGTCGTTCCTGGAGAGTCTATGTCTTTCGTCTCGTCACTCATCGTGTAAACATGTTTATGGTGGATGCTCGCGAAATTACGAAAAAAAGGCGAAATAAGCAAATATATGTTGAAAAGTTAGGGCAATTAAGAGAAAACGATTATCTTTGCACGAAATTTCCAAATACCTTTATATATGGCACAAGACGACGTTTTCAAAAAGATAGTGAGCCACTGCAAGGAGTACGGATTCGTGTTCCCCAGCAGCGATATCTATGATGGTTTGGCGGCGGTATATGACTACGGCCAGAACGGCGTGGAGCTCAAGAACAACATCAAGCAATATTGGTGGCAGAGCATGGTGCTGCTCCACAGCAACATCGTGGGTATAGACGCGGCCATCTTCATGCACCCCACTGTGTGGAAAGCCAGTGGCCACGTGGACGCTTTCAATGATCCCTTGATAGACAACAAGGACTCCAAGAAGCGTTATCGCGCCGACAATCTGATAGAAGACCAAATCGCCAAGTATGACGAGAAGATAGACAAGGAAGTGGCCAAGGCCAAGAAGCGCTTCGGAGACGCTTTCGACGAGGAGAAGTTCCGCCAGACCAATCCCAGGGTGCTGGAGCACGTGGCCAAGCGAGACGCTTTGCATGAGCGTTACACCAAGGCCATGCAGGGGCCGGACTTGGCGGAACTGAAGCAAATCATATTGGACGAGGGCATCGTGGACCCCATATCGGGCACCAAGAACTGGACGGACGTGCGCCAGTTTAACCTGATGTTCTCCACGGAGATGGGTTCCCTTTCCGATGCCACCAACAAGATTTACCTACGTCCCGAGACGGCGCAGGGCATCTTTGTCAACTACCTGAACGTGCAGAAGACAGGCCGCATGAAGCTGCCCTTTGGTATCGCCCAGATAGGCAAGGCCTTCCGCAACGAGATTGTCGCCCGACAGTTTGTCTTCCGCATGAGGGAGTTTGAGCAGATGGAGATGCAGTTCTTCTGCCAGCCCGGCACGGAGATGAAGTGGTTTGAGTACTGGAAGAAGGTGCGCCTGGCTTGGCACAAGGCCCTGGGAATGGGTGACGAGAACTATCGCTACCATGACCACGAGAAGCTGGCTCATTATGCCAATGCCGCTACTGACATAGAGTTCCATATGCCTTTCGGCTTCAAGGAGGTGGAGGGCATCCACTCGCGTACGGATTTCGACCTCTCCCAGCACGAGAAGTATTCAGGCCGTCAAATCAAGTATTTCGACCCGGAGCGGGGCGAGAGCTATACACCCTATGACGTGGAGACTTCCATCGGCGTGGATCGCATGTTCCTGAGTGTGCTTTGCCACGCTTATTGCGAGGAGACATTGGAGAATGGCGAGACTCGTGTAGTGCTGCGCATACCTGAGCCTTTGGCTCCGGTGAAGTGCGCCGTCTTCCCGCTCGACAAGAAGGACGGACTGCCCGAGATGGCGCAGGAAATCGTGGATGAGTTGAAGTTCCATTTCAATACCCATTACGGAGACCCCAAGGACAGCATCGGCAAGCGTTACCGCCGTCAGGACGCTATTGGCACTCCTTTCTGTGTCACGGTAGACCACGATACGCCCAATGACCATAAGGTGACCTTGCGTTTCCGTGACACGATGGAGCAAGAGCGTGTGGACATCAGCCAGCTGAGGTCTATTATAGAGGAGCGTGTGAGCCTTACCAGTCTGCTAAAGAAATTGGGCAATGAAATCAAGAATTATGAATAAGCTGTGGCTGCCGTTGTTGTTCGGACTCTTCCTCTTCGCTTCCTGTAGCGAGGACGAGGAGACGGTGGTGGAGTTCCCCAACTGGCAAGCCACCAACGAGCAGGCTTTCCAAGAGGTGATGGACTACGCGAAGGCGGAGACATCCACGGGCAACACCGACCAGTGGAAGGTTTTCCTGGACTGGTCCTTGGAGAATCAAAGCGCCAACATGGGTGGCTTCATAGAGGACTATGGCGACGAGTACCATATCGCTGTGCAGGTGTTGGAGAAGGGCACTGGCTCTGGTTGTCCCCTCTACACCGACTCCGTGTTGGTTCATTATCGTGGTCGTCTGCTGCCCTCCACTTCTTATGAGGAAGGGTATGTGATACATGAAAGCTACACAGGCGAGTTCAATGACGATACGGCTTTACCTGTGAAGATGTATGTGGGCAGCCTTATCGATGGCTTCACCACAGCCTTGATGCAAATGCATATCGGTGACCGGTGGATGGTGTATATACCGAGTCAGTTGGGCTATGGTTCTACGGAGTCCGCTAATGTTCCCGCTTATTCCATGTTGCGTTTCGACATAAAATTGGTGGGTTATTATCGCGCCAACCACAAGTCGAGGGCGGGAGAGCCCAAGGGCGAGTGGATTTTGGAATAGCCTGCGCTCCGGAATAGCGGATAGCGCAAGTTTGGCAGAAGGCTTGCTCCTTGGGGGGCAAGCCTTCTGGCGTAGTCTTCATGTCCCTTGTCTGGCGCTCGGAGAAGGCATTGCAGGATGCCCTCAAAAGTAAGTAAGGTTAGTTGGGCAAGTAACCTTACTTATTTTCGATTTTAATATAGATAAGTTGGCCAAGTAAGTAAGGATACTTTTTGGGGGCATAAATACTGTGTCTGTCTTTTCCTGGTAGAGATAGACGTTTTTCTTGTTTATAAACTAAATCAATAGACATTTCATGAATTTACATCCTGCTTTAACAGACAGTCAGCGAAAGCCGTGCTGTTTTGATAGACAGGAATGGATACTGGAATGCGGATATCCGGCTTTTTCTTTATGCGTATAAAAATGGAGTGACCTAATGATTGAAGTTAGATAAATCTTTACAAATCCAGTACGCCTCGAAAAACGTATGAGAAGCACGGAAAAACGCAACTAGTCGCGTTGCTCTGTGCAACTAGTTGAGAAGGCCGATGAAACTAGTTGCGTGCCCCTTCGAGACTAGTATCTTGCCAAATGCCCGCGAATGCCGATTTCCCGCCATCTGGCCCCAGAAAAGCAAGAAAGTACAATATCTTGACATTCCTGCCAGTAATCCTCCTTTTTGCGTGGTGAGGCTAAGGGATTTCCCTCTCGGTTAGTGTCTGCTTGCCAATCATTGCAGTCTCCTTTCCTGGTTTCGATGTCGCCCGTGAGTCGTTCCTTCTCAACAGTTTTGCGGATAATCAAGTGTTTTCTCCCGATTTCCTTGGAGGTTATCCAAAAAACGTTTACCATTTGCGAATGGTTTCCGTTCCTCATTTTCGTGAGAATCATGGTGGGAGTGCCTGCCATGCCTGCGTGCGGGATGGGACACTTGTCTGTATATCCAACTCGCTTTTGGGCATCCTTGCCCTTGGATGAGCGGTTGCCGGGCAAGGTGAAGGAATCGCTATTCAGAAGAGGCGTTTATCATACGCTTTGTTCTTGACGCTGAGAAACTTCGCAACTTTCAGATGATGTCTGAGACATGGCAACGGTAGATGCCCATGGGATGTTTTATCAACAACACCCCTCAGTGTGGCGTATGTACTCCATAGGCTTCTTGCCATGGGAGTGTATGCGCCCTGGGAGTGGTGTATTGTATAATCACATCAGCGTGGGTTTCGCGTTGCCCGTTCGACATCATCGGGCAATGCGAAGGCCCCTCAGCGTGGAACGAGTGGCTGGTGCGAATCTCCACGCTTGAACCGAATATCATTCTACATTTTTCTGATTATCAAATTATACATTCAATATTCTTTGTAATTTGATACCACAAAGTTCCCGTCTAAAACGAAATCACATTAATAATTTGCACCATTACATGTCTCATAGATATCTTGTTATCCGAGTGTTATAAAATCCCTAAAAATAGGTATTGCCGAATATTCCTAAGCCCCGTACCTTTGCAAAAGTAAAATCAGAAACATTGTTCGTTATAAATGCAAGTGCTGAAAGAGGACATACGGAGTCGGATATTGACGGTTGCCAGGCAGCAATTCGAGCGGAATGGCTATTCCAAAACATCCATGCGCGAGATAGCTGTGCTGGCAGGCGTGGGTGTCGGGAATATCTACAACTACTTCACGAACAAGGATGAACTGTTCCGTGAGGTAGTCCGTCCGGTCTTGTGCGCTTTGGAAGCCATGCTGCAAGAACACCACGGCATACGGGGCGAGGACATTATGATGATGCGGTCGGAAGAATACCTGAAATCCTGCATAGACGAATATGTTTCGTTGATAGACAAGCATCGTCCGCTAATGGAAATACTGTTGTTCAAAGCACAAGGTTCTTCGTTGGAACATTTCCGGGAAAGCTACACCGACCGTTCTACAGAGGTGGTCAAGGCATGGTTTGCAGCCATGCAGGAAAAGTATCCCGACATAAACACTTCCGTGTCAGACTTTATCATCCACCTGCATACGGTATGGATGTTCACGATGTTCGAGGAACTGCTGATGCATTCCGTACCCCGACAGGAAATGGAAGCTATCCTGCACGATTATATTCTGTTTGAGATTCAAGGTTGGAGGGCAATCATCAAGATATGAGAGACAGACAACGTACATACGAACATTCAACCGCATCAGAACGGTTGGTAAGGAGGAAATCTTCACGGAGGTTTCCTCCTTTTTTTATGAACAAATCTGAATATCGTTCGCTATTGCGCACCTTTCTCACGTTCGGCAAAGCAAGTAGAACTCGCTTTGCCCTCACTTAATTAATCGAAACGTTCACTATTAAATATAGAATAAAGATGAAACACGAGTTTAAGAGCATTGTGGCGGAAACACTGCTTATTCCGCTATACATGAGAGCTAAGGAAAGCCGCCGGAACAATCCCATCCTATATGACAAGGCTGCGGAACAGCTGGCGGACAGTTTGGAATACGATTATTCCCAGTTCGACGGGGCAAAGTTGAGCGAAGTGGGATGCGTGGTGCGTGGATGGTATTTTGACTGCGCTGTGCGCCAATTTATTAAAGCACATTCGCATCCGGTCGTGGTCAATGTGGGATGTGGACTGGATACCCGTTTCCAGCGTATCGGAAGTCAGAAAGCAGTCTTTTATGATTTGGATTTGCCTGAGGTCATTGCTCTACGCCGGGAATTGATACCCGAACAGCCGGACAATGTCTATATTGAGGCGTCTTTGTTGGAGACCGACTGGATGGATGACCTGCGCCAGAAGCACCCCGATGCGGAATTTATCTTCATCGTGGAGGGGGTACTGATGTACTTTTACGAGAAGCAAGTAAAAGCCTTCCTGCATCACGTGGCAAGCCGTTTCGGGGGAGGTGAATTGTGGTTTGACGTGTGCGGCACGATAATGAGCCGACATGGTGTGAAGCCCGATTCGCTCCGCAAACACGAGGCTCAAATCCGTTCCGGCATAAGCAACGGGTATGTGGTGGAACAATGGGAACCGTCTTTAAAGCTCATTGAACAGGCTAACTATATGAAGTTCTTCCGTCCGCGCTGGGGATTCTTCTTCGGGCAGATATTGGGGCGCATCCCTTGGCTCTGCTACAAATTCAGTTCATTGCTCGGATATAAAATCACATCAAAATAGCGTAATAATAATGGAGAAGTCAAAAAAGAAAGAAGGTTTGTCCCGCCTATTTGAGATAGCGGGACAAAAGAAAGGTCTGCTTGTGTTGGCAGGCTTGTTGTCCGCCAGTAGTGCGGTGTGTATGCTTGTGCCTTATTGGGCTGTTTATGAAATCTTGGAAGAACTGTTGTCGCATGGCGTGAACCCTGCCGCTTCGGACGGAGCGTACATGATGCGCTGGGGATGGATAGCGTTCGGAGGACTTGTGGCTGGATTGGTATTGCTGTATGCCGCCCTGATGTCCTCCCATGTGGCTGCGTTTCGTATCTTGTATGGGCTGCGTGTCCGCCTGTCCGAACATATCGGCAAACTGCCTTTGGGATATTTGAACAATACCTCTACGGGAGCCATCAAGAAAACAATGGACCAGAATATCGAGAAAATAGAGGGCTTCATCGCCCATACCATTCCGGATTTGGTTAATGTAATGGCAACGGTAGTGGTAATGCTGGTCATCTTTTTCTCGCTGGATGTGTGGCTGACAGTCGTGTGCCTGGCCGTTGTGGTGCTTAGCTTATTCCTGCAATTTTCCAATTTCATGGGAAAAAGGGCAAGGGAGTTCATGGGTATCTACTACGATGCACAGGAAAAAATGAGCGCATCAGCTGTGCAGTATGTACGGGGAATGCCCGTAGTCAAGATTTTCGGGCAGAGTGTCCGCTCGTTCCGCCAGTTCAATACCGAAATTCAGGCATACAAGACATTCGCCTTGAAATGCTGCGACACCTATCAGAACGGGATGATTGCCTTTACCGTCTTGCTCAATTCGATGGTAACGTTTATTCTTCCTATGGGCATCTTGCTGATGCAAGCCAGTCCGCAATCCTTGTCATTGGCGGTAGTATGGCTGTTCTTCATTATCATGGGACCGGGTATGGCTTCCCCCGTTTATAAACTGACATTCTTGGGAGGCAATACGCGCGACATCGATGAAGGTGTAAACCGTATCGACCACATACTTGAAAAGAAACCTGTGCCGGAGCCGGGACATCCGCAAGTGCCTGCCGCTTACGATGTGGAGTTTCGTCATGTGTCATTCTCCTACGAGAACACTGAACAGGGAACACGGACGGAAGCCCTGCGTGATATCAGCTTCATTGCACCACAAGGAAAGATAACTGCCCTTGTCGGCCCGTCGGGAAGCGGCAAATCAACGATTGCCAACCTGATACCTCGGTTCTGGGATGTGGAGCAAGGGAAAATATGTATAGGTGGTGCGGATATTCGCCAAATAGCTACCGCAAAACTGATGGATATGGTATCGTTTGTCTTTCAAGACACGTTCCTGTTCTACGACACGCTGTACGAGAATATCGCTGTAGGCTCTCCAACTGCTACGAAAGAAAAGGTGATAGCCGCAGCCAAAGCTGCCCAATGCCACGATTTCATAGAGCGTCTTCCACAAGGCTACGAAACAAGGATAGGCGATAAAGGTGTATTCCTGTCCGGCGGTGAAGCCCAACGGATATGTGTGGCTCGTGCCATATTGAAGAACGCACCGATACTGGTACTGGATGAAGCCACAGCCTTTGCCGACCCTGAAAACGAGCATAAAATGCAGATGGCTTTGCAGTCGCTGATAAAAGACAAGACGGTCATCGTGATTGCCCATCGCCTTTCGTCCGTCATTTCCGCTCATCAGATTGTCGTTTTGAAAGAAGGGCGCATCGTGCAGTGCGGAAAGCATGAACAACTGTCCGTGACAGAGGGCATATATAAAAATATGTGGGATGCCTATACGAGCGCATACCATTGGACATTGAACAAAAACTAAAAGCAATATGAGAAAGAAGAATTTCTTAAACAAGGTCTTGCAAAACACAAGTTGTCCGCAAGGATTTTGGGGACGGATGATTTTGCGAGGGATGAATCGTTTTCATGCATCTTTAGCCAATCGTGGCATGAAGCAAGTGGAATGGCAGCCGGAATGGAATGTGCTTGATATAGGCTGCGGCGGCGGTGCGAATTTGAAACGTTTATTGGATTTATGCCCGAAAGGAAACATCTACGGCATAGACCTGTCAGAAGAAAGTGTTTCATTCGCCCAAAAGTACAACGAAAAAGACTTGAATAAAAGATGTTTCATACAACAAGGAGATGTCTGTTCCTTGCCTTATAAAGAAGGAGCGTTTGATGCTGTCACAGCTTTTGAAACGGTCTATTTTTGGTCGCCTGTAAACATAGCGTTGTCTGAAGTGGCGCGTGTTCTCCGAGAAGGAGGTTGTTTCCTTATTAGTCTGGAAGCGAGCGACCCCGAACTTGGAAAAATGTGGACGGAACGGATAGACGGAATGGTGGTTTATACTCCGGAAGAACTGGAAGAACGGTTGTATGAAGCCAGATTCTCATCTATCAGAACAATCCGTAAAAAGGAAGAAATACATATTATAGCACATAAATAAAAGGAGAATTGTATATGAACGCAATCAAAAACATTACAATAGGACATACCGAACGGCTTTACAAGCCCGTGGGCTTCACCATGCTTGCCAACTTAGTGAATATCGTGCCGTTCTGTCTTTCAATAGAAGCGATACGCATCATCTTCCATGCGTTTGACGGAAGCGGACAGCCGCTCGACACGACCCGCCTATGGTGGATATTTGGCATCATGGCCGTTTATATGCTGGTCATGGCTTTGGCGGAAAGGGCATCTTACCGAGCCAATTTCCGTGGAGCCTACGAGATGAGTGCTTCGGGACGTTTGTCGCTGGCGGAACACCTGCGGAAACTCTCGTTGGGCTTTCTGTCGAGGCGCGACCCCGGCGATTTGTCTTCCATGCTCATCACAGATTTCATGATGACGGAAACCGGCATCTCGCACCACCTGCCCCAACTGATGGGCGCAGTGGTCATGCCCGTACTGGCTTTTGCCTCACTGATATGGATAGATTGGAGGATGGCGGTCAGTATGTTTGCCGCCTTGCCGCTTGCCTTGCTCGTCCTGTGGGCAAGCACAAAGGCGCAGCGGAAGCTGAGCGGCAGGCAAATCCAAGCAAAGATAAATGCAGGAAACCGATTGGAGGAATACTTGCAGGGCATCCGGGTGATGAAAGCCTACAATCTGTTGGGTGACCGTTTCGTCCGGCTGCGCGATGCCTTTGCCGAACTTCGCCGTGCCTGCATCCGTCAGGAAGCCCTGTTAGGGCCGTTCGTCCTATTGAGCATCACGTTGGTACGTGCAGGGCTGACGATGATGGTGCTGTGCGGAACATACCTGCTGTTGGGAGGGAAACTTTCCATTCTCGTATTCGTGCTGTTCCTCGTGGTCGGCTCCCGTGTGTTCGACCCGCTGACTTCCGCTCTGACCAATTTCACGGAGTTCCGCTACTTTTCCATTGCCGGAGGGCGTATCCTTACCTTGATGAACGAACCGGAGATGAAAGGGGAACGCCCGTCCCCGGCAGCAGGCGACATCCGCTTCGAGCACGTGTCGTTTGCCTATCAGGACAAGGAAGTGCTGCACGACGTGTCCGTCACGCTTCCGAAGAACTCTCTGACGGCTCTCGTAGGTCCTTCGGGAAGCGGCAAAAGCACGATGATGAAACTTTGCGCCCGCTTCTACGACCCGCAGCAGGGACGCATCTTCTTTGGCGGCGTGCCGATGGACGAGATAAATCCCGAAAGCCTGATGAGCCACATCTCGATGGTGTTCCAGGATGTCTATCTGTTTCAGGACACGATACGCAACAACATCCGTTTCGGCAAGACGGACGCGACGGACGAGGAAATCATCGCCGCCGCCCGGAAAGCCTGTTGCCACGACTTCATCATGCGCCTGCCGCAGGGCTACGACACGATGGTGGGCGAAGGCGGCTGTACCTTGTCCGGAGGCGAGAAGCAGCGCCTGTCCATCGCCCGCGCCATACTAAAAGATGCGCCGGTCATCCTATTAGACGAAGCCACCGCCTCGCTCGACCCCGAAAACGAAGTAGAGGTGCAACGGGCCATCGACTCGTTGATTAAGGGGCGCACAGTCATTGCTATTGCCCACAGGCTCAAAACCATTAAAGATGCCGACCGGATAATAGTCTTGGACAATGGGCGGATAAAGGAAGATGGCACACACGATGAGCTTGTCCGAAAGGAAGGGCTTTACGCCCATTTGTGGAATATACAGGAAAGTATTTCGGGGTGGAAGCTGTAGATAAAGATGTATTAAATTGCAATCTTCGTTACCATCATTTCTGTATTGAATGTGCGGTGGCATTGGCTTACTGTATGAAGTCAGCATTATAATTGTCGGAAAATCTGAAAAGGAAATAATCACAATAGTATAAACATTTAATCAATTTCAAAATGAACAGATTAGAAAACTGTATTCTCTCTTTTTGGAAGAGATTTGCATCATCGGCACATCACTGCCGAACAGGATGTAAGGAATGAACTTTTTGCATTACTCGCTTCTGCGAGAGAGACCTATCTCCGGGATGTCATTGACAGCGGCAAACTTTATCGCCGCTTCGTGGACGACTTCATCAACAGTCACCGGTATAGTGCCAATACTTACCGTCTGTTTTGTGTTTCTACGGTTCGTATGGAGGATATGGAGGCTCTATTTTCCTGCAAGGAGGGCTTCCGATCCGGGTAAACAACATCCGCCGTGTGGCTGTGCTTTTCGATGCTCTGCTTGAAAAATCGTACATCCTGTCAAACTGGCAGCCCGTCCTCGCTCGCGGGAAATTTCTACTATCAAAGGATGGAAAGCGGATTGTTACGGCAACAAGTCTGTCATCAGCCCTGTCTGCGGCAAAAAATAATATGACTTCGGTCTTTTATGCTATTAAGGCAACAATAAATCAAATATTAGAACGGTAACACATGTCTCAAAAGAGCTGTTCATAATTGAATGTGCTATGAACAGCTCTTTTGTTTGTGTCAAAATTCAGAAAGTTATTGCATTTCCAATTCTTTCTCGATTTCCTCAATCGTAGGCAGGCTACCCCGGAAATCTTTCGGCAAAGCCTGTCCTAATTCGTAATCGGAAATTCCTATCGGTTTCTGAATGTCACGCAAGGCATATTCGGCTTTAATGCGGTCTTTGGTCTTGCAAAGCAAAAGACCGATAGTGCGGTTGTCACCCTCACGGCAAAGTATGTCATCCACAGCTGAACAATAGAAATTGAGTTTGCCGATATATTCCGGCATGAACTCGGTATCTTTCAGTTCAATCACCAAATAACGGTGCAGGAAAGTGTTATACATCAGAATGTCGATGTAATAATCATCCCCCGACACTTCTATATGGTACTGCCGTCCCATAAAAGCAAATCCGGCTCCCATTTCAATGAGAAACTTTTCCACATGACTGACTAGACCTATCTCTACATCACGTTCATTATACTACGCCAGTTCGGGATAAGAATATAAATAAAAAAGTTGGTAATCTCGCAAATATTTTGTATCTTTATAGGTGAAAATCAATGAGTTACAAAAATATTCAGCGAT
>OLNM01000013.1_pt1 | contig 170532 bp, 153 predicted proteins | sample 1672391 | NCBI WGS metagenome assembly OLNM01 (sample SAMEA3136680, study PRJEB25190) | human gut metagenome | reverse complement strand
CGCTGATGGTACTTGGTGGGCAACCGCCTGGGAGAGTAAGACGTAGCCACGTAATCTTTTTTTATTTATAAAAAATAAACTTATGTTCGAGATTATTCAAAATGAGTTAAGAGTATTTAATATTATTCAAAATCATTTAAGGCTATCCAAAATTATTCAATACTATTAAAAATTATTTAGGACTATTTAAAAGTATTCAATATTATTTAAAATGAATTGAGATTATTCAAAATCATTTAGGATTATTCAAAAGTATTCAATATTATTTAAAACGAGTTAAGGGTATTTAATATCATTTAAGACTATTCAAGAGTATCCAAAACTATTTAAAACTATTGCAAACCATTTAAAATCACTTAGAAATGTAAAATTATGTAAAAAAATAAGGGGAAAACGTTAATTTCAAAGGGGTCTGTAATAATGTACAAAAAAATGTACATTAAATATATTGTAATTTTATAGCAAATATTTATAATAGAAATTGCTATAATGTGAATTAAAAATATTATAAATTTTAGATTGGATATAAAAAAATGAGGGATTTTATATGCAAGGAGTAAGGGAAATATCATGAAGAGGGTAAGTAATAATATTAAATTTTATACTTTTATCGAGATTTTGAAGAGTTATTCTGATGAGAATGTATCGCTTTCGATTAAGGAGATTCAGCATCATATGAGAAAACGATTGGGTGTTGATGTTGATAGAAGGACGATTTATGCGTATATCAGGGATATGAAGGCTTTGGGAATCGATGTTAGTGATTATGATAAGAGCAAGGAGGGTTATTATATTAATTCGAATTGTTTTGAGGCTAGTGAGGTTAGGTTTTTAGCTGATGCTGTTTTGACTAGTAATTTTGTCACGAGGAGGAGAACGGAGGCGATTAAGTTTTCTAGGAAGATTAGGTTCAATTATTGTGAGTATAATTATTTTAGGGAGCTTGAATGTAAGGTTGATGAGAATGGTAACCTGAGGAAATTTGTGAAGAGTCCGGTTCATATGGTTTTGAGAGACAAGAATTATTATTTGGTTTGTGCGGATGAGGATTCGGAGGTTTTTCAGTATTTTAGGATTGATATGATGCTAAATGTGTTTGTGATTGAGGATGAGAGGATCATGGATTTGAGTGAACTTGTGGATTGTAGGAGTGTGGATTGCAAAAATACAAGTGATTTTAGTCAGTTTACATCTAGAAGTGTGTCAATCGATAATAATGTAAATATATTTCCGAGAAGAGCGAATATCGTTATGGTAGAGTTTAAAAAGAATTTAATGGAATCTTTATTAGATGAATTCGGCGACTATATATACATAATGGAAAAGGATAATTATAGAAATAATAATCTTGAAGAAGATTTAATGAATAATTATAATAGTTTGAGGTGTGAGATTAAAAGGGGGCATCTTGAGGCTCAAATTCTGGAGAAGATTTTTGGGAAGTTGGATTATGAGAAGTATGTCTTGTCTGGGAAATATATAGAAAATAGTCTAATTAGGGAGAAATTACGTGGTTTTAGTAATGCTTTAAATATGATTATTTATGATGATTATGACAAAAAAGTGGATATGTTTAGTGAAATTGACAATGAAGAGAACAAGGACAAGAACAAGAATAAGGATAAGGAGAAGAACGGGGACAAGGACAAGAACAAGAATAAGGACAAGAACAAGAATAAGGACAAGGACGAGAATGAAAAATCTTATATTGGGATTTTTGTCGAGAAGGAATGTGGATATTTGTCAAAGAATATTATGCAGTTCGGGGCAGATATGAAGGTTGTGTGGCCGGATAATGTTAAAAATGAGGTTGTAAATCGCCTTAAAGGTATGTTAAGTCTTTATGAATAGGATAATAGATAGTAGAAAAATTGGATATTATGTAGTAATTATTAAGTTATTATGTAGTAATTATTAAGTAAGTATGTAGTAAGTATGTAGGAATTATTAAGTTAGTTAGTATGAAAAATAATATAAAATAAAACTAATTTTTTATATATATCTGCTTATAAAGTTACAAATGTTCCAAAATATGGTATAATTACTAAGAAAAACTAGATATGTAGAACCTATTAGGGAATAGTGACAAAGTTTAGTTTCATACATAATGGTGATATGTTGCCAATAGAAATTTGGAGGGAAATATGGGAGAGAGTGTAAATATTAAAGAATATTTGGACATGTTTAGGAGAAGAAAGTGGATTATTATTCTTGTGATGCTAGTTTGCTTGGGTTTTGGTGGATATAGGACTTATACAAATTATGTTTCTTATTTACCGACTTATAAGGCTACTGTTAAGATTAAAATTAATTCTATGAAGGAATATAATGAGGCTGTGGAAAAGAGCAAGTCAAAGAAGAGTAGCAAGAAAGATAGTGATGATAGCACTACTGGTATGACTGAGGAGCAGAGGGTTTTGAACAATATTAATAGTTCGTATTCGGCATCTGCTAGTATGACTAATCAAAATATAGCGTCTTCTTATGTTAGTTTGGTTAGTTCTGAGAATGTTAGAAAGAATGTTGCGGCGCTTAGCAAGGTTCAATCTAGCCAAATCCTTTCTATTAGTGCTATTCAAGATGAGCAAACTCCAGAGTTTATAAATATGACTGTTATTGCGAAAACTGCTGATGGGGCGCATAATGCTGCGGCTGCTTTACCAGAGGCATATAATGAAGAGCTTAAGAGAGTAATTAATTTAGATTGTGTGGAATCTCCTTATCCAGCGGGGCCAGGAGTTTTACAAGGTAGAACAAAAGATCTAACTTTATTGAAATCATTTGCAGCAGGTTTAGTTATAGCTATATTCTTAGTGCTATTAGTTGAGGTTTTAGATACTAAAATTAAAACTCCAGAGGATGTTGAAAAATACTGGGGTCTACCTTTAATTGGGACTATACCATTTGATGATGGAAAACAGCAAAAAGGAAGAAAGTAGGGGGATTTAGCTATGGCAAAAAGAGGTGCATATGATGAGGGAAATTTTGAGTTAAATGAGTCTTATAGAGAGATAAGAACTTATGTAACTATTAATAAAAATATAAAAACAATTTTGGTTACTAGTGCAGAGATGGATGAAGGAAAGACTACTATAATTTGTAATTTGGCGAAGTGTTTTTCTGAATTGGAGGGAGTGAGAGTCCTTCTTATCGACTGCGATTTTAGAAAAAGAGGAGTAAGTAGATATTTTGGTATTGAAAACAGCTTTGGTGTTTCTGATATAGTATTTGGGAATAATAAGAAAAGCGAATGTATCAAAAGAGTCGGAGATTTAGACATAATAACTTCTGGAGGAGTTCCTTCAAATACGTCAATTCTACTTAATTCACAATCGATGAAAGATTTAGTTTCAAAACTTAGAGAAGAATACGATTATGTATTTATAGATTCGCCACCGATATGCAGATTGAACGATGCTTGTATTATTACACAATATGTCGATGGGACTATTATAGTCAATGCGGCAAAGGCTATCGATTCAAAGGGTGCAAAGATAACTTTAGACAAGTTAAACAAAGTCGGTGCTAATATAATCGGAGTAGTTTTAAATAAATTCAAGGCAGAGAAATACAGCTATTACAGCAATTATTATGGATATTCTAATTATTATGGAGAACATAAGCATAAGCTGTTTGGCAGAAAGAAAAAGAGAAGAAGAAAAACAAGTTAAAAATTATCATAAAAAATTATCGTAAAAATAAGGAATTTATGATTTTTTGTAGAAATATATATATATTAAAAGTTCTATATCTATAAAAGTTGTTAGTTATATTTATATAGCTAGCAACGTTTATATTTATATTAAAAATATACTTATGGAAAGAGATATTTATATCCAGTGGATGTAGCAAAGAACACAGTATATTGTTAAGTGAGTTAAAGTAAGAGAGATTTAGGTTTAAGTAAAATTTATAAGTAAGTAAAAAATGTAGTTATGTGGATGTAAATATGGAGGGGGGATATTTATGATATTGAAAATGGCAGAAAAGATTGACTGTGCCTTGATGGGGATAGACAAGTGTAAAGTCAGACAAGCAATATTACTCGCTATGGACTGTATTGTCTGTATACTTAGTTTTGCTATAACGATGTATTTATTGGATTTCAAAATTACTACATTTTCATTACTACCAATGTTTATCTATGCAGGGATAAACGTAGGATTTCTATTATATTTTAGATGTTATGATAGTCTTTGGAAATGTGGAGGAGAAAAAGAAGTATCAAACATCTTTTTGGCATGCTTTTGTGCAGCAGCAACATCGCTATTAGTGATGGCAGGATTAGATTACAATATGGAAGTTGTTTTTTATGTTGTAAATCTTCTTATGGTAATAGTTGGGATGACTTCTATTAGAGTTACATATAGGGCTATGAGAAGAGTAGTTATGCAAATGAAAATCAATCAAAATGCATCAAATTCATCAAGAGTGCTTATTGTTGGAGCTGGTGTGGCTGGAAATATGATAATGAGGGAATTATTTGAAAAACCAGAGCTTAAAAAACTTCCTGTCGCTGTTATTGATGATGACAGGGGAAAATTGGGAAAATACGTTTTTGGAGTACCTGTTCTTGGAACAACTAAGGATATTGATAAAATAGTAAAAGAAGAAAATATTGATGAAATTATAATATGTATAGCAAATATTGAACCAAAGAGAAAAAGAGAAATTATAGATATTTGTAAAAACACTAACACAAAATTAAAAACTATACCTGGAATATATGAAATTATAGATGGAAAAGTAAATGTGACAAAAATAAGGGATGTTCAAATTGAAGATCTTTTGGGTAGAGAAACCGTAAAAATGAATTTAAATGATATGGACAGCATCATCAACGACAAGGTCGTAATGGTTACAGGAGGCGGTGGGTCTATCGGTTCCGAATTATGTAGGCAAATTGCCAAATACAATCCTAGACAGCTTATCATACTAGACATATATGAAAACAACGCTTATGAAATACAACAAGAATTAATCAGACATTACCACAAAAACTTAGACTTAAAAGTACTTATAGCGTCTGTGCGTGATGAACACAAGATGGAGAAGATATTCGAACAATATAAACCAGAAATTGTATTCCACGCAGCAGCACACAAACACGTTCCGCTTATGGAAGACAGCCCTTGTGAGGCGATAAAAAACAACGTATTTGGGACACAAAATGTTGTCAATTTATCAGACAAATACAATGTCAAAAAATTTGTCTTGATATCAACAGACAAAGCGGTCAATCCGACTAATATAATGGGCGCGACTAAACGTTGTTGCGAGATGATTGTTCAAACAAAGAACAAAACAAGCAAGACAGAATTTGTCGCTGTGAGATTCGGCAACGTTTTGGGCAGCAATGGAAGTGTCGTTCCGCTATTTAAAAAACAAATCGAAGAAGGCGGCCCAGTTACTGTAACTCATGAGGAAGTTACAAGATTTTTTATGACAATACCAGAAGCAGTTTCGCTGGTATTGCAAGCCAGCGCAATGGCAAAAGGCGGGGAAATATTCGTCCTTGATATGGGCGAACCTGTCAAAATAATCGACTTGGCACGAAATTTAATCAAACTTAGCGGTTTTGAACCAAATGTCGATATAAAAATCGAGGTTACTGGACTTAGACCAGGCGAAAAATTATATGAAGAGGTCCTTATGGATGAAGAAGGGCTACAAAAGACTTCCAATAACCAAATCAGAATTGGACGACCTATCGAAATTGACGAGGCCGAGTTTAAGAAGGAGCTTAATATTTTGAAGAGGGTTGCTGATAATGATCAGGATGAGAAGGTGGACTTGATTATGAAGAGTATTGTGCCGACTTATGTTAGAAGGGAAGAGGTTGTTGTGTAGGAGTAAAAAGTTTTATAGGAGGAATTAAGGTGTATAGGAATATAAAGAGAATTTTGGATATTTTATTCTCTGCAATACTTTTAGTTTTGGGGGCAATTCCATTACTTATAGTCGCATTAATTATAAAGATTGATTCACCGGGAGAGGCATTATTCAAACAAGAGCGACTAGGGTTAAATGGAAAGACTTTTAAAATTTATAAGTTTAGATCAATGTGTGTGGGAGCAGAAAAGAAAGGTAGCGGAGTATATTCAGGCAAGAATGATGCTAGAGTAACTAGAGTTGGAAAAATAATAAGAGCTACTAGTATTGATGAACTTCCACAATTAATAAATATATTTAAAGGAGAAATGAGTTTTATAGGTCCAAGACCTACGCTTACTTATCACCCTTGGAAATTAGAAGAATACACAGATTTTCAAAAAAGAAGATTTGAAGTTAGACCTGGAGTAACAGGACTTGCACAAATAAATGGAAGAAAAGACATACCATGGGACAGACGTATAGAATATGATGTCGATTATGTCAACAATATGAGTTTTGGCTTAGACTTCAAAATATTATTAAAAACAATAGTAAAAGTGTTTACAATGAGTGACAACGTAAATACTTTTGAAACAGCAAAAAATAAGAATTCTTAGAGGTGACGACATTGCTTAAGTTGATGTATATAACAAATGATGAAAATGTAGCAAAAATTGCAGATAAACATGGTGTGGATAGAATATTTGTCGATTTAGAACAAATAGGAAAACAAGAACGCCAAGGAGGAATGGACACAGTCCAATCAAAACATACATTAGACGATGTTAAAAAAATAAAAAAGTGTCTAAATAATAGCGAATTGTTTGTAAGAAGCAATCCTATTTATCAAAATTCAAAAGAAGAAATAGACACAATAGTAGAAAATGGGGCAGATGTAATAATGCTACCTTATTTTAAAACATGTCAAGAAGTACAAACTTTTGTTGATTATGTTGGCGGAAGATGCAAAACCTGTCTACTACTTGAAACACCAGAAGCAGTAGAAATAATAGATGATATTTTAGACATAGATGGAATAGACGAAATACATATAGGTCTTAATGATTTACATCTTGGATATAAGATGAAGTTTATGTTTGAATTATTGGCTGATGGAACTGTTGAATATTTATGTAACAAATTTAAACATAAGAACATAACTTATGGATTTGGTGGAATAGCAGCACTTGGACAAGGTACATTACCAGCAGAAAATATAATAAAAGAACATTACAGACTTGGCTCAAGCATGGTTATCTTATCAAGAAGTTTTTGCAATACATCACAAATTATAGATTTAAACGAAATCGATGTAATATTTAAAGAAGGAGTAGGAGCAATAAGAGACTTCGAAAAAGAAGTAAATGATCATCTAGCTTATTTTGAAGATAATAGACAATTGGTTAAACAAATAGTAAAACAAATTGTAGATGGAAAATAATGAGGTGTATTCATGAAGACATTGATAACAGGAGCATTTAAATATTCAAAAGAACAAATTGAAAAATTAAATTCTATTGGATGTGAAACAGTATTTATACAAGATGAAAGAGAAAAACTAGACATCGATGTCGGTGATATAGAGGCAGTAATTTGCAATGGGTTGTTTTTATACAACGATATTTCAAAATTCAAAAGCCTTAAATTTATACAACTGACAAGCGCCGGATTTGACAGAGTTGATATGGAATACATAAAAAATAATAATATAGAAATCCACAATGCCAAAGGAGTCTACAGCGTTCCTATGGCAGAATGGGTAGTACTAAAAATATTAGAAATATATAAAAATACCAAATTCTTTATAAAAAACCAAGACAACAAAGTCTGGGAGAAAAAACGAGACTTACTAGAACTTACAGATAAAACAGTCACAATAGTCGGCTGTGGAAATGTTGGGATTGAAGTAGCCAAAAGATTAAAAGCATTTGGATGCAAAATAAATGGTGTCGCAAGAAGACAAGTTAAGTATGACTATATCGACAAAGTATATAGCATGGAAGAACTTAATCAAGCATTAAAAATTAGCGACATAGTAGTTTTGACAATTGCTTTGAATGAAGATACAAAACATCTTTTTAATAAAGAAAGATTTGATGTTATGAAAGATGAGGCTGTTTTGGTCAACGTTGCCAGAGGGGCTATTGTGAAAGAAGAGGATTTGATAGAAGTGTTGAAGTGTGGCAAGTTTATGGGAGTTGCACTTGATGTTATGGAAAATGAACCTCTTTGTGTGAGTAGTGAGCTTTGGGATTTTGATAGAGTTTTGATTACTCCGCATAATTCTTTTGTGTCTGATAAGACGGGGAGTAGGTTGCTTGGAGTGATGTGTGAGAATTTGGAGAAATATTTAGGGGAGTAAAAGGAGTGGAATGATTTGAGCAATAAAGAGGAGATAAAAAGCCTTTTAGATAAAAATCCTAAGTATAAGCAGGATTTATTCAAAAGAGGTTTTTTAATAACTAGCAATAAAAACATAGATGATAAAGAATATCCTTTTTACGGTTTATGGAAAAAAGAAAGTCTAGGGCAATATGAAGTTTATCTTCATCCTAAACAAGATTTATATAAATATGAATATAAAGAAAAAATATTTTTCTTAATAGGTCATGCTTACAATCCATATACTATGGAAATTGATGAGATTAAGATTTTAGAAAAAATAGCTAACAATAGTGATGCACAAGATAAAAGTTATTTTGATGCAATAAATGAAATAACAGGATTATTTATATTTGGATATGTAGAAAATGAAAAATTACAAATAATTATCGACTGCGCTGGAATGCAGGGAGGTTATTATGGAATTGCAAAAAATGATGTCTATATTTCATCTCATATGCAATTAATTGGAGATATTTGTGATTTAGAAATGGATCAATATGTAAAAGATTTAGTTAATTATAAATTCTATAAACTATATGGTCCATTCTTGCCAGGTGATTTATCTTCATATAAAGAAGTAAAAAGGTTAGTTCCGAATACATATGTTAACTATTCAGATGGTCATTTTACTGTTAAAAGATTCTTCCCAAATGAGAACATAAAAGTATGTTCAAACAAAGAAGAATACGATAAAACTATAAAAGAAATAGGGGAACAATTACATAGAAATATGGAATTGGTATCTAAAAAATGGTCAAAACCAGCTATATCTATGACTGGAGGTATGGACAGCAAAACAACAGTAGCATGCACAAATGGATTATATGATAAATTTAAATATTTCAGTTATATATCAATGGATGGTGAAGCTATAGATGCAAATGCTGCACATACAATATCAAAAGATATAGGTATTGAACATAAAATTTACGATATACCAAGAAATAATGATGAATTTAAAGATTTAGATATAGTTACAACAATAATAAATCATAACTTTGGTAATATCGGAAAACTAAATCAAAATGATATGAGAAAAAGATTATACTTCAGAGATACAGAAGACTTTGATGTAGAAGTAAAATCTTGGGTATCAGAAATAGGAAGAGCCAATTATTATAAAAAGTTTGGCAAAAAGAAAATGCCTACACCATTAAGTAATAGAAATTTAACAAGTATGTATAAATTCTTTGTAACTAATAGAAAATTAGTAAAACAAACTGATAAAGCATTTGAAGAATATAGAAAGAAATTTGATTTTGATAATGGTCTATATAATTATGATCCATCAGATATGTTCCTATGGGAAATAAGATATGGTGGATGGGGTGGATTAGTTATAACTGGTGAACATAGATATTCATTTGATATAACAATACCTTATAATAATAGAAATTTGATGAAATTATTTTTATCACTACCATTAGAAGATAGAATTAAGGACAAACCACATGAAGATGTTATCAAATTAATGAACAAAACTATTGATGATACAGGAATTACGATTGTTAATTATAACGAGACGAAGAAAAGAATGTATATTGAAAAGATGTATTTTGATTTGAACAATTGGTTTAAATTTATATAGGAAGTTGGAATATGATATGAAGATTTTATTTGTAGCAACAGTACAAAGCCATATATGTCAATTTCATTTACCAATAATGGATATGTTGCAGCAAAATGGATATGAAGTTCATGTTGCTGCTAGAAACAATTTGGCTGAGAAAAATGGATTATCAATGAAATATGCAGATAAAGTATTTGATATTCCTTTTGAGAGATCACCATTTAATACTAAGAATATTGGTGCATATAGACAACTAAAAAAAATTATAAAGGATGAAAAATACGATATTGTACATTGTCATACTCCTGTTGGAGGGATTCTTGCTAGACTTGCGGGGCGAAAGTTCAGAAAATATGGGCTTCGAATGATATATACTGCACATGGTTTCCATTTTTATGATGGTGCTCCAAAGAAGAATTGGATTATATATTATCCAATTGAGAAATTTATGTCTAGGTATACTGATGATTTAATTACTATTACAGAAGAAGATTATAAATTGGCTAAGAATAGAAAATTTAAGGGAAATATCCATCATGTGCATGGGGTTGGTGTAAATACTGATAAATTTGTTAAGTTATCTGAAGAAGATAGACAAAAACTGAGATTGGACAAGGGATATACTGATGAATTTATTATTTTATGTACAGGTGAACTTAACAAGAATAAAAATCAAGCTACGCTTATTAAGGCAATGAAAGAGGTTGTTAAAAAACATCCGGAGGCTAAATTATTGTTGGCGGGTAATGGACCTGAACATGATAATTTAGTTGAATTAATAGAAAAGTTAAACTTAGATGGTAACGTTGAGTTGCTTGGATACAGAACAGATATACAGGATTATGTGAATATTTGTGATTTGGTTGTTTCTGCTAGTTATAGGGAAGGGCTTCCACTTAATATTATGGAAGCTATGATTTGTGGAAAACCAGTGATTGCCTCTGATAATAGGGGGCATAGGGAATTGATAAAGGATAATGAAAATGGTATTTTAGTTGATTTAAAGAATAACAATGGTTTTATAGATAGTATCAATTTATTAATTGATAACAAAAATATTGCAACAAAGTTTTCTATAAATAACTTAAAAAGAATTGAGACTTTTAAAGTTGGAAGTGTTAAAGATGAATTAATTAAAATATATACAAATGAAAGTAGAAAGGATATTTAGGGGATGCCAGTATATTATTTTATATTTGGATGGACAGTATTTTGGGGATGTATTGCTAATATGACAGCTAGACGAGTTAGTCTTGGAGAAGATAAATATAGGTTTAAAGTTAATATTTTTGTAGCGATAATTGCATTTTCTGCAGTAGTTATATTTGCGGGTTTTAGGAGTGGAATTGAAGATACACCAGTTTATATTTCATGGTTCAAAAAACTTCCAATTAGTTTTTCAAATATAGATATTTTATTGAAAAATGAAGATAACCCAGGATTTATACTATTTAGTATGTTTATAAAAAAATATATTTCTACTGATTATACAGTATGGCTTTTTATAATTGCTATTATTAGTGGATTTTGTATTATGATAGGCTTTTATTATTATTCTTCTAATTTTGCACTAAGTTCATTTTTATTTATTGCATCATGTAATTTTACATGGATGTTCAATGGTATAAAACAATATTTAGTGGTTGCTATTTTATTTGCATGCACGAATCTTATTATTAAAAGAAAGTGTATACCTTATTTTATTTTAGTATTAATTTTAGCCACTATACACAAAACTGCTATTATAATGATTCCGATTTATTTTGCAGTTAATGGAGAGCCATGGAATAGAAGAACATGGACAATTATTTTTTGTGTACTTATTTGTATGTTATTTGCAGATAAGTTTCTAAATATATTTGATTCTATAATGCAGGAAACAGAATATGCAACAAGTTATAATGAGATGAAAAATACTGATGATGGAGTAAATATTTTTACTATTTTAATTGGATTAATACCAGTAGCATTATCATTTTTATTTAGAGATTTTTTAAAGAAAAAATATATACCTATTATGAAGCTAAGTACAAATATGTCTATTATGGCTGTATGTGTAAATATATTATCTAAGATAGTTAGAAGTGGTATACTGGTAGGTAGGATGGCTGTATATTTTAGTGTTTACAATTTTATATTGTTACCATGGCTAATTGATAATATTTTTGAAAAAAAAGAGAGAAGACTTATAAAATATATAATGATAGTATGTTATATTGTTTTATTTTATTACCAAATGATAATTGCATGGGGAGGATATAGTTATATTAGTGAAGTTTTAAATTTAAAATATTGATATTATAGATATGTAAATTTTACAAATTGAAAGGAAGTTTAGTTTATGGATAAAAAAAATCTAATTTTAAAAAATAAACCTACTATTACCGTATTTACACCAGCATACAATAGAGCATATACATTACATTTATGTTATGAGAGTTTAAAGAGACAAACAAGTAAAGACTTTAAATGGCTAATTATAGATGATGGTTCAACTGATAATACAAAACATCTCGTTGATAGTTGGATAAATGAGAATAATGGATTTGAAATAAAATATATATATAAAGAAAATGGAGGGATGCACACCGCACATAATAAAGCATATGAAAATATTGATACTGAATTAAATGTATGCATAGATTCTGATGACTATATGACTGATGATGCAATTGAGAAGATAGTGAAATTTTGGGAAAAAAATGGGGAGGATAAGTATGCCGGCATACTTGCCTTAGATATACATAAAAATGGAAAAATTGTGGGAAAAGATTTGCCTAATCAAAAAAGTATAAAGCAATGGGATTATTATTCGAATGGAGGCAAGGGAGATAAAAAATTTATTTATAGAACTGAAGTTATAAATAAATATCCACCATATCCTGTATTTGAGGGAGAAAAATATGTATCATTGGGATATAAATATTTATTAATAGATCAAGACTATGATTTATTAATAATGAATGAACCAGTTTGTGTAGTTGAATACATGGATGATGGTTCAAGCAGAAATATGTATAAACAATATTTAAATAATCCAAGAGGATTTGCTTTTCTTAGAAAGGTACATATGAAATATAATAAAACATTGAAAAGAAAGTTTATTACATGTATTCATTATGTATCAAGTAGTATCATTTGCAAAAATAAAAAGTTTCTAAAAGAATCTCCTAAAAAGTTTATGACTATAATGGCAATACCTTTTGGTATAGCCTTATATATAGTAATTATATTTAAATGCAGAAATAATCATAAGATGATAGTAAATTAACGTTAAGTAGGAAAGGGTAAAAATGAAAAAAAGATTAATAGCGATAACAAAATATTTTAAATTTTTATATAAAATATATTACTATATTGGAACAATATTTGTGAATGTCTTAAAAATTTTTATTAAACCCTCGGATAAAATAATATTATTTAATAGTTTTGGCGGAAAAAAATTTGATGATAGTACAAGAGCAATATATGAATATATGGTTGAAGATGATAGATTTAATGATTATGAATTTGTATGGGCATTTCATGAACCAGATGATTTTAATATACCAAAAGGAAAAAAAATAAAAGTAGATACTTTTGAATATTTCAAAGTTGCATTAAAAGCAAGATGCTGGATTTCAAATTCATCAATTGGAAGAGGGTTGGAGTTTAAGGGGAAAAAAACTTATTATTTTAATACATTGCATGGAACACCTATAAAAATGATGGGGAATGATATTATATCAAATAATAAATCCTTTGGTAGTAATTCTAAAAAGAATTTAGTTGATAATTATACGTCACAAAGTGAGTATGAGGCAGATATATTTTCTAGAGTATTAAATGATGACAAAAGTAAATTTTTAATCTATGGACTTCCTAGAAATGATAGATTGGTGAAATACACAGAAGAAGAAGTTAAAAATATAAAGGAACAATTATCAATACCTTTAAATAAGAAAGTTATACTTTATGCTCCTACATTTCGAGAGTATGAAAGAAATTCTAGATTTGAATGTGTTATAGATATTCCTATAAATTTTGATAAATGGGAAAAAGAATTGGGAGAACAATATGTATTTCTATTAAGAGCTCACTATGAAGTTGCGGAAATTATTAATACAAATAAAAATAGCAAATTTGTATATGATGTTTCAGATTACAAATCATTAGATGATTTAATGATAGTTTCAGATTTATTAATATCAGATTATTCTAGTATATTCTTTGATTATTCGATAATGAATAAACCTATGATTTGTTATACCTATGATTATGATAAATATAGTAAGAATAGAGGTATGTATTTTGATATTAGAGATGAAATTGAAGGTGGATCATTATCTGAAGATGAACTTATAGAAATGATTTTAAAGTTAAATAAAAAATTAAATATAGAGAAGGTTGAAAAGTTTAGAAATAAATACGTACAGTGCTATGGAAATGCTACAGAATTATCAGTAGATAAAATTTATGAAAATATAAAATAAAGGAGTGGAGATTTTATGAAAAGAGTAATAACTTATGGAACTTTTGATTTATTACATTATGGACACATAAATTTATTAAGAAGGGCAAAAGAGTTGGGAGATTATTTAATAGTAGCATTATCTACTGACGAATTTAATTCAAATAAAAAAAATAAAAAAAGTTACTTTACCTATGAAGAAAGAAAAAAGTTATTAGAAGCCGTAAGATATGTTGATTTAGTTATTCCTGAGGATAGTTGGGAACAAAAAAAGAAAGATGTTAAAGAATATCATATAGATACTTTTGTAATAGGAGATGACTGGAAAGGAAAATTTGATTTCTTAAAAGAACAGTGCGAAGTGGTATATTTAGAAAGAACACCTGAAATATCTACTACGCAAATTAAAAAGGATTTAAAATTAAAAACTTTATAAAAACTTTAAAAAAGTAAAAATTGAAGATGTTATATTTTCTAGAAAATAGTTATAGTAGATAAGGAGTACATAAATGAAGAGAATTTTGTTCTTTATTCCTAATTTAATGCATGGTGGAGCTGAAAAAGTACTTGTGAATTTAGTAAATAACTTAGATGAACAAAAATATGATATAACTATTCAAACTATTTTTGATGAGGGCATTAATAAAAAATACTTACATAGTAATATGAAGTATAAATATATATTTAAAAAACTTTTTAGAGGAAGTACAACTATATTTAAGTTATTTAAAACTAAATTCTTGTATAAGTTTCTAATAAAAGAACAGTATGATATAGTAATTTCCTATCTAGAGGGACCTACTGCAAGAATAATTTCAGGATGCCTAGACAAGAATACAAAAAAAATTACATGGATACATACTGAATTATATAATGAAAATTTATTTTCTATTGGGTTTAGAAACTTTAAAGAAGCTAAAAGTAGTTATGAAAGTTATGATAAGGTAATTTGTGTATCTGAAAAAGTAAAAGATAGTTTTATAAATATTTCAGGAATCAAACAAAATGTGGATGTATTGTACAATGTGAATGAAACAGATGATATAATTCTTAAAAGCAAAGAAAATTTAGAAGATATACAGTTAAATAAGTCAAAGATAAATATATGTTCTGTAGGTAAAATTACAGAAGTTAAAGGGTACGATAGATTGGCGAAAATACATAAAAGGCTTTTGGATGAAGGTTTTGAACATAATATTTATGTAATTGGAACAGGAGAAGATGAATTTAAAATAAAAAAATATTTAAATGAAAATAAATTAGAAGAGAGTTTTCATTTAATTGGATTTAGAGATAACCCATATAAATATGTAGCTAAATGTGATTTATTTGTATGTTCTTCATATAGAGAAGGATTCAGTACGGCTGTTACAGAGTCTTTAGTAGTTGGAACACCTGTAGTTAGTACATTATGCTCTGGTGCCCAAGAACTTTTAGGATATAACAATGAATATGGCTTAGTTGTTGAGAATAGCGAAGAAGGAATTTATAAGGGATTAAAAAAACTTTTAGAAGATAAAGAATTACTAGAGTACTATAAGAAGAAAGCGGCTGAGAGGGGAAGCTTCTTTTCAAAGGAGAAAACTGTGGCAGCTGTTGAAAAAATGCTTGATGAAATATAGAGATAAGGAATAAAGGTGGGAGTATGAATATATTACAGATATGTGCATATGGAGCAGAGTATCCAGGAAATTTTATTAATACATTAGAGACATTAGAAAAAAAATTACTTAAAGAAGGACATAAAACTATATATGCATTTGCTGATACAGCTAAAGGTAAAGAATGGTGTAAAAAAATTCAACAACGAACAAAGGTTTACTTTTTACCAGTAGCAAAAGCACGTATTTCACCAAATGTATATAAGTTATGCAAGAATATTTTTAAAGAAAATAAAATTGATATTGTACATAGCCACTTTGAGTTATATGATATGCCAATTAGTGTTACTGCACCAAAGAATGTAAAGATATTTTGGCATTTACATGACCCAATTGAAGAATATTATAAGAATGCAAGTGTGCTAAAAAAAATATTGTGGAGTATTCAATATAGTAAGTCTAAAAAAAATATAAAAATTTTATCAGTATCAGAAAAGCATGGTAATTTTGTAAAAACTATAGGAGTTGGGAAAAAACATGTAGAGTATTTTCCAAATGGTATTGATACAAATAGAATAGAAATGATAGATGAACCAGTTTCTGAAAATAGATTCTTAATATTTGGTTGGGAAGTGTATAGAAAAGGTGTAGATTTAGCTTATGAGGCAAGTAAATATTTTGTCCAGAATAGTTATAACTTAGAAATAGAGTGTATAGGAAAAGATGAGTGTAAAAAATATTTGGAATCTAAAGAAAAAAATAATTGTATATGCTACAAAGAGCCAGTATCATATATAAACGTTTTGTATAAAAAAACAAAATGTTTTTTGCATATAAGTAGAGCAGAAGGTCTTTCATATGCTCTTTTAGAAGCTATTTATGCGGGGTTACCAGTAATATGTAGTGATATTGAAGAAAATTTATTTGCTAAAGAATTTGAGAATGTATTCTTTATAAAGAATGAAAATGTAGAAGATATTATCAATAAGATGAAATTTATAATGTCAGAAAATTTCATTATGGATAAAGATAAAATACAAAACAATAGAAAAATAATAGAAGAAAAATACTCTATAGATTCTTGGTGTAGAAATATTATAAATCTATATAAGATGTAAGAATATTTTATTATATGAAAGGGTAAATTATGGGGTTAAGTGTAATAGTACCAGTATATAATGGTGAAAAGTATATAGAAGATTGTTTAAATAGTATAATGAATCAGACATATAAAGATTTACAGATTATTGTTGTAAATGATGGTTCAACTGATGACACAAGATTTATATTATCAGATATATCTAAAAAAGATTCAAGAATACAAGTTATAGAAAAAGAAAATGGTGGTGTTTCTAGTGCTAGAAATGTGGGATTAGAATATGCTTCAAAAGATTGTATAACGTTTGTTGATGATGATGATACAGTAGATTTAGATATGTATGAGTTTTTAATGAACTATATTAATGAAGGATATGATATAGCACATTGTGGATATAAAAAAATAAGTAAGGAAAAAGTGAAACTAGTTAATGGTACTGGAAAAATTATAATTCAAAATAATATGGAGGCATTAGAGTGTTTGATTTATGGAAGACTATTTGTCGGATCATTATGTAATAAAGTTTATAAAAGAAGTTTATTTAAAGATATAAAGCTTGATGAGACTCTTAAAATTAATGAAGATGTATTGATGAATTATCAAGTATTTAAAAACAGTAAGAAAACAATTTTTATAGATGAGGCAAAATATAATTATTTTGAAAGAGATGAATCGTCATGTAAAAATACTAATAGTATAAAAAAATCAGAGGATTGTTTAAAGGTAGCTAAAATAATAAGAGATGATTGTAAAGATAACTCTTTAAAAACAATAGCATTAAATAAATATATTGGAAATTTAATTGGTTTATATAAATCTTATTATTATGATGAAAATGATTATAAAAATAAATTGAAAACAATAAGAAAAGAATTAAAATTATTTTATAAAGATAATAAAATAATTGAAAGAAAAAATAAAATATCTTCTTTACTTATTATATATTTGCCACATATATATGGAATAATTTACAAAGTATACGATGAAATAAGAATCCCAAATTGGGATGTAAATATGGAGGAATAATTTTATTATGGTGAAAGAATTAGTATCTATTATAGTGCCTATATACAATGTAGAACCATATTTAGATAAATGTATAAATAGTTTAGTTAGACAAACATATACTAACTTAGAAATTATACTAGTTGATGATGGTTCAAAGGACAAATCGGGAGAAATATGTGATTTATGGGCGAAAAAAGATAATAGAATAAAAGTAATACATAAGAAAAATGGTGGGGCTTCTGATGCTAGAAATAAAGGTTTAGATATTGCATTAGGAGATATTATTAGTTTTATAGATAGTGATGACTATATTTCAATATATTTTTATGAAAAGCTTATAAATATAATGGAACAGACTAATGCTGATATAGTAGAGTGTGGATTTACAATGTTTAATAAAAAAGAAAAGATAAATGATTCTTCTATAAATAATTTTGATTTTAAGTCATTTAATACACAGGAAGCTATGCAAGAATTAATATTAAATCATAATTTATCTACAATACCCTGTAATAAAATTTATAAAAGACATGTTATAGACAAATTGAGATTTAAAGTAGGAAAAATTAATGAAGATGATTTTTTTACATATTTAACATTTGATAATGCGAAAAAGATTACAAAAGTGAATACTGAATTATATTATTATCTTCAGAGAGAAGATAGTACTATGGGTAAAATATATCAATTAAATAGATTAAATGAAATTGAAGCAAAATATGAAAGGTTTAAATACATAGAAAAAAAGTATAAGGATTTAACTCTATTAGCAAAACAAGATGTTTTATTTTCATGTATGTACTCGTATCAGAGATTATTGAAAACAAAACAAATATATGAAATTAATAAAGGTAAAAAAATTTTAAAACAATATATTGATAAAATCTTATTTACTAAATCTGACTATAAAGAATTAGATATAAAACATAAAATTTGGGTAATATTAGGTAAAAAATCTTTAGGGATAACTTGCCGAATTAGAAATTTATTTAATATAGGTTTTTAAAAAAGGAGTATATTATGAAGATTGCAATAAGAGATGATGATATATCATTTTATACAAAGCCAGAAGATTTAAAAAAAGCACATGAATTTTTAGGGGATTTTCCAATATCTTTATCAGTTGTTCCATTTACAGTTAAAGACCATACAGGAAATAAACCATATGGTGATGTATCTAGTGAATATCCAAGATACATGGATGTAGATAAAAATAAAGAATTAGTTGAATTTTTAAGGAATCAAGTAAAAGAAGGAAGATATGAGATTCTTCTGCATGGAATTAATCATGAATATAAGAAAATAGATGGTGAATGGGTTCCAGAAATGCTTTTTAAAAAAGAGAATGAATTGATTGAGAAAGTAAAGGAAGGTAAAGAATATTTAAATAAAACATTTGATACTGATATAAAGGTATTTGTAGCACCTAGTAATGCAATAGATAAAAAAGGTATTATAGCAGTTGAAAATAGTAATTTGAACTTTTCGGGTATAATAAGACATAAGGATAGACCATTTTCATTAAAATACTGTATTAGTTATATAAAAAGATGGTCATATAGAGCGATTACTGGATTACAATATGGCGGAGTGTTGCATTATGGAAAACATGATGAGTTAATTGCATATCCAAGAAGTAGCTTTGAGCATATGTTAAATGAGTATGAAGCATGCAAAAAACATGGTCATCCATTTGTAATATTTACTCATTATTGGGAGATTCTTAGGAATAAAGATGAAAGGGAGTCTATAAAAAAGATAATTGATATTGCAATTAAAGATGGTGCAGAACCTGTATTATTATCAGAGTGTTTTAAAAAAAATTAAAAAATATAAGATATTTAGGGAGTAAAATGAAATGGTTAAAATAACAGTATTTACACCAACATATAATAGAGCTTATATAATAGAAATTTTATATAGATCGCTGCAGAGACAATCATTTACGAATTTTGAATGGTTAGTTGTAGATGATGGTTCTAGCGATAATACGGAAGAATTGTTTAAAGAATGGTATAAAGAAGATAACAGTTTTGAAATAAGATATTATAAAAAAGAAAATGGTGGAAAACATAGGGCTATAAATTATGGACTAGATAAAGCAAAAGGGGAACTATTTTTTACTGTAGATTCAGATGATTATTTAACTGATGATGCACTTAATAAAGTAAATGAATGGGAAAAAAATTTAGATAAGAGTAAGAAATTTGCTGGAATTGTTGCTAATAGAGGATATGATGAAAATAATACAATAAATAATTATTTTAAAGAAGATTATTTAGACTTAGATTTAATGCAAATGTATACATATAGTGAAAGCGGAAAGAAGGTATTAAGTGGAGAAAGAGCATTTATATTCTATACAGATATACATAAATTATATAAATATCCTGAATTCGAAGGTGAAAACTTTATGACAGAAGCTGTTACATGGAACAGGATGGCAAGAGACGGATATCTGGTAAGATATTTTAATGATATAATTTGGATATTTGAATATTTACCCGATGGATTGACTAAGGCTGGTCATAAATTATTTATAGATAATCCGAGGGGATATGCATTATGGCTTATAGAAAAAGGTAAGATAGAAGGAAAAAATTATTTTGAAATGTGGAGAGTTTATTATTCAGTTTATTGTGAATTGTACAATGTATATACAACTAAACAAATAGCTGATTATACAAATATATCATTGATAAAAGTAGGAATTTTTAAGATATTTAGAAATATAAAAAAATATATTGGAGAAAACTAAAATGAGTAAGATAAAACTATATTCACATACAGGGAGCAGAAACCATGGATGTGAGGCAATTGTTAGAGGGACAAATAAAATAATAAATAAAGATATATGTTTATATTCAGATGCAATACAAGAGGATATTGAAAATGGAATAGATAAAATTGTAGAAGTAAAAGAAAATAAAAATGTAGATATTAAAAAAAATTCATTGGAGTATTATATATCTGCACTTAATATAAAGCTTTTTAATTCAACAATTAAGAATACTGAATATAGAAAAAAACTTTTTCTTAATGATGTTAAGCCTGGAGATATATATTTATCAATCGGTGGAGATAATTATTGCTATGCAGGGATAGAATATTTAGCTGATATAAATTATCTTATAAATAAAAGAGGAGCAAAAACAGTATTATGGGGATGTTCTGTAGAACCGGATGTTATCAAAGATGAAAAAGTAAAAAAAGATTTAAATAGATATAGCTTAATAGTTGCAAGAGAAACATTAACTTATAATGCATTAAAAGAAAATGGAATAAATAAATCTATTCTTTGTCCAGATCCAGCATTTCAATTGGATAAAATTGATTTACCATTACCAAAAGGTTTTGAGGAAAATAATACAGTTGGTATAAATGTAAGTCCTTTAATTATAGGTTGTGAATCTAAAAAAGGAAGTACAATGGAAAATTATGAAGGATTAATAAAACATATTATTGATACTACAGATATGCAAGTTGCATTAATATCTCATGTTGTTTGGGACAATAATGATGATAGAAAGCCACTAAGAGTATTGTATGATAAATTTAAAGATACAGGAAGAGTAGTTATGCTAGAAGATCATAATTGTATGGAATTAAAAGGATATATATCAAGATGTAGATTCTTTATAGGGGCAAGGACTCATGCAACAATAGCAGCATATTCTACATGTGTTCCAACATTAGTTGTAGGTTATTCGGTTAAGGCAAAAGGAATAGCAAAAGATATTTTTGGAACTTATGAAAATTATGTATTACCAGTTCAATCATTATCAAATAAGGATGATTTGATAAATGCATTTGAATGGATGAAGGATAATGAATATAGTATAAGAAAACATCTAAATGAATTTATGCCGAGGTATAAGTATAAGACCTTAGAAGGTAATATAGAAATTGAAAGATTATTGGGGGAGTAGGGGAGTAAATGAAAGTTAATCAATTAAAAGCAGGTGTAATATTAACTTATGTTCAATTAATTGTTGGAAATATAATATCAATAATATATGCACCTATAATGCTTAGGATATTAGGACAAAATGAATATGGATTATACAATCTATCATCATCGACTATTTCATATTTAGGACTTTTAAGTTTTGGATTTGGAAGTGCATATATAAGGTATTATTCCAAGTATAGAGTGGAAAATAATAAAAATGAGATAAAAAAGTTAAATGGAATGTTTATAACAGTATATTCTGTTATTGCTATAATAGCATTAATGGCAGGTGCTGTTTTAATTTTAAATGTAAATACTATATTTAAAAATGGACTTACGCCTGAAGAAATAAGTAAGTCTAAAATTTTAATGTCATTTATGGTATTTAATTTAGGTATATCTTTTCCAGCAAGTGTATTCAATTCTTATATAACTGCTAATGAAAAATTCTTTTTTCAGAAATTGCTAGGAACGATTCAAACTATTTTAAACCCATTTATAATGTTACCGGTACTTTTAATGGGATATAAGTCAATAGGAATGGTTATTGCAACTACAGTCGTAACTTTAATTTATTCAGGATTAAATATGTGGTACTGTTTAAAAAAATTGGATATGAAATTTTCGTTTGGAAAATTTAATTTTACTTTAATGAAAGAAATTACAATATTTTCATCGTATATATTTTTAAATATGATTGTTGACCAAATAAACTGGAATGTAGATAGATTTCTTTTAGGAATGTTTAAAGGAACTGCTGCAGTTGCAGTATATGGAATAGGTTCTCAATTTAATTCTTATTATTTAAGTTTTTCTACTGCAGTATCAGGAGTATTTATACCAAAAGTTAATAGGATGGTAACAAGGAGCAATGATAATACAGAGCTGACATTTCTTTTTACAAAGGTAGGAAGAATACAATTTATTATTCTTTCACTTATAATGACTGGGTTTGTATTTTTTGGTCAATATTTCATAAAAATATTTGCAGGAGAGGGGTATGAACTTGCATATCCAGTAGCACTTTTATTAATGATACCAGTTACAGTGCCATTGATTCAAAATGTAGGCATTGAAATACAACGAGCAAAAAACATGCATAAATTTAGATCAATATTGTACTTTTTAATAGCAATAGTAAACTTATTTATCAGTATTCCACTATGTAAAATATATGGAATAATTGGTTGTGCAATTGGGACAAGTTCAACAATGATTTTAGGAAATTGTATCCTTATGAACTGGTATTATCACAAGAAAGTGGGTCTAGATATACTATATTTCTGGAAAAGTATAGCCGAATTTATACCAGGATTAATAATTCCTATATTTTCGGGAATTATTATGTCATTCATAGGAATTAACAGCATAAGCAGATTTTTAGGAATGGGAATTATATATGTAGTTGTATTCTTAGTTTCTGTTTATAAGTTCTCAATGAATGATTATGAAAGAGAATTATTTAATGGACCTTTATTAAAAATAAAGGCAAAATTATTATCAAGACAAGGGGGACAAGCATATGATAAAAATAGTTAGAAAAGAAGACTGTACAGGTTGTCATGGTTGTTATAATGTTTGCCCTAAAAAATGTATTGATATGAATTTTGATGAGGAAGGATTTTTATATCCTTCTATTGATTCAAGTAAATGTGTGGAATGTGGTTTGTGTGAAAAAGTATGTCCAATTATACATACAGTAGAAATTGAAAATGAGCCAATAGCTATTGGGTGTTATAACAAAAATGAAAAAATAAGAATGGAGAGTTCATCAGGCGGAATTTTTACATTGATAAGTGAATTAGTTGTTAAGTCTGGTGGAGTTGTATTTGGTGCAGAATTTGATGAAAATTTTAATGTTAGACATAGTTATGTAGATAATATCGAAGACTTACATAAATTTAGAGGTTCAAAATATGTTCAAAGTACAATAGGAAATTCTTATTATGATGCAAAACAATTTTTGGAACAGGGAAGACAAGTATTATTTAGTGGAACGCCTTGTCAGATTGCTGGTTTAAAAAGATATTTACAAAAAGATTATGATAATCTAATTTGTCAGGATATAGTCTGCCATGGTGTGCCTTCTACATATGTTTGGGATCATTATAAAAAATTCATAGCTAATGGTAGAAAAATATCAAGTGTTAAATTTAGAGATAAGTCTAAGGGATGGAAAAAATATTCCTTACAGATTGATTTTGATGATGGATCTTCATATAAGGATATAGGTAATGAAAATTCTTATATAAAAGGATTTGTAAGAGATTTTTATTTAAGACCTTCTTGTTATGAATGTAAATATAAGACCTTACATAGAGAGAGTGATATTACTTTGGCTGATTTTTGGGGAATTGAAGATAGTGAGCCCAATTTGGATGATAATAAGGGGACTTCGTTGATTTTTGTGAATAGTGACAACGGAAAAGAGTATTTTGAAAAAATTAAAGAAAATATTATTTTTAAAGTTGTAGATATTGATAAATCTGTTACTTTTAATCCTTCAGCGTATAGAAGTTGTACGTATACGAGGAAGAAAAAAATTTTTTATAAAAAATATAAGGTTAATGATTTTGATTTATTAATAGAAAAATTAATGAAAGAAAATAGTTTAAAGAGGGGAATAATTTTTAAGAATCACTTAAAAACAAAAATAAAAAAAATAATACATTAGTAATAATAGTATTATTTTTTACATATTAGGAAAGTAGTACTTTGATATAGATAGTATAAATATTATAATTATAAGTTACAAGGTACTAGTAATCCAACTTCTATTGATGAAAAAAGTAAATTATTCTATTTTATGTTAAATAATTATTTACTTGGAAAAATAGGGCCTATATACTTTATATGTATAAATATCTTTAGATAAATTTATATCATTAATAATTGTATTTATAATAAATTTGTGATATGAAAAAGTACTTTACATAAATTTTTTTAGTTAAAATATTTATCTTTATCGTATTTATACAGTTTAGAACTATAGCATTCAAAGTATTTAACTATACGTTTCAGCTTTTGGTATTGATTTTTATAGTGATGGAAAGTTTGTTTTGTAGTGAGATTATTGTGAAACCTAATGAAGTTATAATTCAAATATTGATACTTTGACAATATTATACATAATTGGGGGGAGTTGTAATGAAAACTTTTATTGTAAAAATAATTTATAATTTAAAAGATATGCATTATTATTTTATGAAATTAGGAAGTAAATATTTTTATCGTTATAAAGTAAAAAAATATTATTTAAAAAAAGAAGATAGTTTAACACATGATGAAATAAAACAGATAAAAGAATATTGGCATAAATATACAAAAGATTTTAATATATCTTATCATAAGTATTATATAAATAGAACAGGAAAATTTGATGTGAGATATATACCAGATGATCTTTATGTAAGTAAAATAGATCCATATTTTAATAATAGAGAAATCCAAATAGGAGTGTGTGATAAAAATTACTTTGATTTATGGTTCAAAGATGCAAATATGCCAAGAACAATCGCAAGAATGATAAATGGGGTATTTTTTGATAAGAATTATAAAATTATAACAAAAGAGGATGTAATTAAATTATTAGAAAAAGAAAATGCTTTTGTTTTAAAACCATGTTTAGGATCTTGTGGCGGGGAAAATGTTTCTTTTCATGAAAATAAGAATTTGAAAGAAATAATAAAATTATTAGATAAGTTACCATCAAACAATGTTATTTTCCAAGAGCCTATACAGCAACATAAAATTTTAAGTGATATACATAAAGAGTCTGTCAATTCTTTAAGAATAATGACATTACAATTAAATAATAAAATCCATTATCTACAAGGTGTTTTAAGAATGGGTGTTGGAAACTCTAAGGTTGATAATGCTATGTCTGGAGGAATATATTGTGGTATAAATCTAGATGGTAGCCTGAAAAATAAGGCATTTGATTTATATGGAAAAGAATTTTCAAAACATCCCCAAGGATATGTATTTAAAGATACTGTTATTCCTGGATATGAAAAGGCTGTAGAGATGGTAAAAAAAGAAGCAGAAAAAATGGCACATTTTAGGATGATTAGTTGGGATGTTGCTATTGATAAAGATGCAGAACCAGTTTTAATAGAGGCAAATTTACAAATGGGGGATATCGATATATTGCAGCCTGTAAATGGACCTTTATTTGGGGATTTAACAGAAGATGTACTTAAAGAGGTATTTAGATAAACTATTATAGACTAGATCAATTTCTGGTCTATTTTTTCGTTTTGACATATAATCTAACTTTATACAAATTTTAGAAATTTTAAATACCTAAGAGGAGATAAGAGAATAAAAGGGTATATTGTGTAAGCTTATAGATGTTCCACAGACAAAATGTTGAGATTAGTCAAAAAACAGATTATAATTTTATTAACTAAAAATAAATATATAGGGGAGTAAAAAAATGAAGAAAAGATTAATTATTTTAATGGTATTGATTCTAGGAATAATGGTTGTAGGCTGTAACAAAGTAGAAACAAGTGAACAGTCAGAGGGTATAAGTCAAGAATATAAAGATGCTATGTCAAAGGGAAAATCAAATGTAATAGAGGAGGAATATGACAAAGCTATTTATTATTTTAAATTAGCGTTGGAATCTAAAAAAGATGATACAGAGGCTAAAAATTTAATAAAGCAGCTGAATTTATTAGTAGAAGCTGAAGATTCAGAAGAACAGGGAGCATATTTCTTTCAGATAGAAAAAATAGATAAGATTAATGAGATAAAAACTGAAACTGATGTAGTTAAAGATAAGGCTAATGAGTATAAAAAAACAGTATTGAAAAATATAGATGATTCGATTGATTCTTTTGAGGAGGAAATCAATGATGGTAAGTATAAGAGTGCGCAAAAGGATCTTGAGGATACTATAGAAGAATGTAAAAAAAGTGATAGTCTTAATGAACAGCTGGATAGATGTAATGAACTTTTGAAGACTTGTAAAGAAAAGAAAAAAGAAGCGGAAGAACAAGCCAAGAAAGAGGCAGAGAAAAAGCAACAAGTGGCTAGTAATAGTAATTCGAATGGTAGTACATGGTAGATTATTGATATTGGTAATTTAAAAAGAGATAGGTCTGTTAATAAAGGGGGAGTAAACATGACATTTTTACTAATTCTCATTATTTTAATAGCATCCATATACATAATAAAATCACAAAACATAAAAGCTGCAATAAAAAAAGACATCGAAAAAATCATCCCAGACAATCAACATGATAAACCACAGAGCGAGCAACATTATAATTACAATCGAAAAATATCAAGAAAAAAACCAGTATATGAACCAAATCAGGACAAGCAAAGCCAACAAACAGACATAAATGCAAAGGACATTATAACGGAGATAAAGACAATCTTTTTAAATATAGTAGATGCTTTAAAGACTGATTATTATAAATTAAAAAATTCAATCAAAGAGTACTTTAAAGGGATTTCTGTTGAAAAAGATGTTAAGCATGTGGAAAAAACAGTTTATAATGGTCCGCAGTATAATCAGCAGTATCAACATAATAATAATCCAAGTCAATGTAGAAGTAAGTGGGAAGAAATTGAGGATAAAATAATGTCAGTAAGTACATATATACTTGCGGCTATTATTTCACTTTGTGGATCAATGATAGGTAATGCTTCACTTTATTATTTTATACCTGAAATTGTTATCAATTCTCAGAGTCCATATGAAGTACTGTATAATACTTTTATATATGGTAAGAGCTATGAATATGCTATAAATGAGACATCTAATCAAATAATTAATTTTATTTATGGAATTGGGATTGTAGCGAGTATTGTAACTCTTATTTTGTCTGGTTATTTTTATATAAAAAATAAGGATGATGCACATAAAAAGAGATTTTTGATTGTAATTATTGTCGTATTTAATGTTTTTTTAGGTACGTTTATTTCTAATGAAATTTTATATAGTGAAATGGGGCTTTAAAAAGGTAGTATTACTAAAAATAAAATCAGGGGGGAGAAAATTGAAAAAACTATCAGCAATTTTAATAACAATCATCATGTCAATTACACTATCAGCATGTAACAACAAAACAAACGAGAGCAACCAACAATATGAAGATGCCATGTCAAATGGAAAATCAAGTGTTGTAGAAGAGGAGTACGACAAAGCCATCGACTATTTCGATTTAGCATTGGAGGCGAAGAAGGACGACAAAGAGGCGACTAATTTAATCAAGCAGCTGAAATTAATGCTTGAAATTGAGGAGTCTGAATCGCATGGGGCTTATTTTTATCAAATGGAGAGAATAGACAAGATTAATGCGATTGATACGGAGACTGATGTTGTTAAGAAGAAGGCGAATGATTATAAAGAGGATGTTTTGAAAAATATAGATGATTCGATTGATTATCTTGAAGAGGAAATCAATGATGGCGATTATGAAAAGGCACAAAAGGATATTGAGGATTTTATAAAAGAGTGTAAGAAGAGTGACAGCCTTGGGGAACAGTTGGATAGATGTGAGGGGCTTTTGAAGACTTGTAAGGCTGAGAAGAAGAAAGCGGAGGAAGAGGCTAAGAAGGAGGCTGAAGAGCAGGCAAAGAAAGAGGCAGAAGCTAAGAAGTCATCATCGAGTGAAGAGAGTTTTACAAGAGCAGATGCTAAGAGAATGTTAAAAGATACTTTTGGTACAAATGAATATGATGAATCAAAAGATTATGACACAACTCATGAGTCATATTATGTATTAGGTGATGAACCACAATATATTAATGGTAAAAAGGTTTATCATGTTGAATTATGGGATTATGTAGCAGAAGATGATTGGTGGATGCATCAAACTTGTTTTATATCAAAAGATGGATTAGAATAATAATTGAATAATAAAACACAACCCAAGTCCTAGCCCGTCACGCTAGGACTTTTCCAACCCAATACCCACCAACATTCCACCCAAAACCCCAAAAAAACATCCGCCCACCCACGAAAAATCGCCAATATAAAAAAATAATTGACATAAAATTCAAAAAATATAAAAAAATTAAACTTTTCAATAGAAAAAAGAAGGAAAACCAAACTAATTGTAGAATTATAATAACTAAAATAAAAAGAAAGGAGAGATGCGTATGATTATTCATGAAAAACTGGCTCACCTGAGCTCGAAACAAATTATACAACTCATGGACGAATATTACGCAGGGGTAAGAGTCAAAAAATTAATCGAGGATTATAAAGTCAATTGTCGACCGAATGATCTACACAAGTATTTTCCACCGATAGTGCTTGATAAACGATGTCCAATTTGTGGTGAAAATTTTCTTAATAAGAGACTTTCTAAGACTGAGATTGAAAATCAAGGCAATCCATACAGAAAAATAGAGGCTAAAAAACCTTATTGTCCTCGTTGTGGTCATATTGATGATGAGGTTTGCGGTTGTGATGCGTGTGTGGAAAAGAGAAAGAAGGAACAAATCAAGAGAGAGGCTGAATTGGAAAAGAGGGCTAACGAGATTAAAATCAAGCTTGAAAAATCTTATACTGGCAAGGTTAGTGTTGATGAACTTGGTTTCAAAGATAGGATTTATCTGGCTAGTTTGTTGGGATATGGCTTAAGCGATGATGCCAATGTTATCGAGAGTCTGAGCGAGTGTGAGAATTCATGCACTTGTCTTGCTGAGGGTGATATGGATGAGAGAATTGTTGGTTATCTTCTAAAGCGAAATATCATAATTATCGATATAAATTCTTTAAAATATGCGCTTAAACATCGTAAGGATAAAAATCGATTTATGCGTTATAAGCTAAATGTCGAAATTGATGATAATAATATCGACGCTTTGCAAGGATTGATGAGTCCTAGGATTGATTTTAGCGATGAGAATAATATTGTAGCTGCGTATAATCTTTGGAAAGAGGTTGCGATGAATGATTGTATTGCTTTTCTGGTTAATGAGATGAGAAAGAAAAATGTTGAATTTTGTCCAGTTAAAAAGACAGAGATTATGATGGATAGTATGCTGAAGCATTTTTCGATTCGCCAAGTGCAATATATAATTTATAAAAGTATTGATGAAATATCTAGTAAATACACAAAAAGCAAACCTAAGAGAGGCGTTTTTTCTGATATAGTTTTCAGGAGAATGGAATATTGGGATTCGAGCATGACTTATAGAGAGTCTGAATTGCCGGAGTATAGAGACAGCAAAAAGTTTTTGTATAATAATCTGCACGGGGTCCTGTTTTCAAAGGTATTGGGACTTGGGGACAAGGGGCTTAGATGTGTAGCGAATATTAAAATTATAAGGGAGAGTGTGAGGAAATAAGTAAAATTTAAAGGAGATTGTTGGATGTTATTTAAAGAATCTAAGAGTGAGAAGATTTAAAAACCACTGAATTCTAGAGAGAGGATTTTGGTGGTTTTTTTATTGTGCGTAGATTTTTGTATAAATATGTATAATCATGTAAAATAAGGCGACACATGACAACATCTGTTAGAATTTGAATTACGAAAAAGTACGAAAACTAATGAAAAATACTTGCAATGATGTTACAATTTAATTAATAAAATTACAAATATCAAATAAATGTGATTTTATTAGTCAAATTTGTTGCAACAAGTATCAGATGTTTTTAATTAAAAAGAGTTATTTTATATAGTATCAAGGAGGTATGTTTATGCAAAATTTTTTTAGACTTAATGAAGGCGATATAGTGGAAATAATAATAGCATTTATAAACAAAAATGTAGGAAATGAAACTATAACAGAAGTCGATTATGATAAACTTGGAATTCATATCGATAGCGACATACTCATAAAAGAGACTCCTATTATAATAAATGTAAGATGCAAACTGAATTTAACTGAAATGATAAGATACATAGTACAAAACAAGGGCTGCAGCATATATGTTCAAACTTGGAAGGAAATTTATAGAATTAAGAGAAACAAGGAGATAGTGGAGCTGTACAATAACAATATGAACTATATGGATATTGCAAACAAGTTTGGGATTTCACATAGGAGAGTTCACCAAATTTTGAAAAGTGAAAGTGAAAAAGGCATATAGATTATTAGTATAAATTTATAATATCATAATACCCTCAAAAGATATGCACCCTGATTGTGGGTGCATATTTCTTTGTCATAAAAGGATAAATACATCCCCCCTCGAATAAACTAAACCGAGGGGGGATTTTTATATGAAAAACAAAAGTATAATTATTATGACGATATTGTCGCTGGTCTTGGTTGTTGGGTGTTGTTATCATCAACAATATATGATGAACTGTAACTATGACATGCCAGTAAGTGAATGTCCTGCAATGGTGACTAACACTAAACAAGATGAGGTGGATGATAAGAAAGATACCCAAAGTGTTACTACAAAGGATTGTATGTATTACTGTATCAGAAATTCGATTTATAAAGTGGATGTAAATACGAAGGAAAAATATTTGGTGTATAAAAATGACAAGTTGTACTGGTATTATGATATTCAGGTTGAAGATGACTGGATTTATGCTGCAGCAAAGACGATGGAGGGTACTAATGGAGATGATCCGTATATTTTCAGGGTTCGAACTAATGGACAGGATGCCGAACTTTTGACAAAGGGGAGCAAGCCGACTGTTTATGACGGGAAAATATATTATATAAAGGAAAGATTTTCTGAACCTGATAGTAATGGACCAACGGATACAGTTGGGATTTATAGCATGTCTCTAGACGGTAAAAATGATGAATGTGTGAAAAAAACGAGTGATGTAGATGAGTTCACTATTTACGAATCGAGAATTTATTATAGTGAGACAGTTTGGCATACTGATGAAGATACTTATGGCTGTTTGAAAAGTATGGGTTTGAACGGCGGTACACAGAAGACTATAGTAAAAGACGAAAGTTACAGTTTTGGCAGCGAGACAAATATGTTTGTGATAGATTCAGACTATATTTATTTCAAGCAGGATTATTCTATCTATAAGGTCAATATAAATTCTTCCGAAATATCGAAAATAATAGACGACGCAGAGCTTTTGGGAATTGCCGATGGATATCTTTATTACAACGGTGATTATAAAGATGAATTTGCTCTTTTTAAAATGAATCTTAAAGACAACTCAAAGACGTTCGTAAGGGAAGATATCATTTATGAAATACTTGGCACAAAGGACGATAATATGCTTTTTGTGGCTAATTATAAATATAAGGATGAGTGTTATAGTGATGGAATTTATATTTCTGGGATGGATATTAAGAATGAGATTTGCTTGGGGGGATATCTTGTTACTTAGATAAATTTGAATTGTTGGTGTGGATTTATTGATAAAAAATACTCCTTTTGGCATTGATTTATACTTTTATCATTGCCATAAAGGAGTTTGTATTTTTTAGTTTATATTTATTATAAGTTTAATCATTTAACTGAAACTTTGCACTATCTAATGGTTCTGGTTCAGGACCGTCAAATTCTGTTATATAAAATCTACCATTTTTTTCGATAACAGTATCAGTAGCTGATGCATGATAATATATTGGTTCTCTATTTGGAGTAGAGTCTTTATATTCCTGAGAGTATGAGACTTTATAAGTGTTATTGTTTACAATTTCTACTTTTTTTATTGAGTAATTGAAAAATTCAAGTGTAGTATTTTCTTTTGTATATTTGTTAAGGTTACTTTGCGCTTCTAAAAGTAATTTTTGACCACTTTCTGATTCATCATAGAAGTCTTTTACAAGAGAAATATCTCGTTTGTTCATAGATTCAAAGTATTTTATATTTGATTCTCTTATAAATGATGCAACTGCTGCTATTTTACCATCTTTATCTAGTTCATTATTAGGAATTTCAACAGCTTTATCCTTAGGAATTTCAACAGTATCTTTTATTTTGTTTCGAATGATAGTATTACCATCGTTATATTCTAGATATAGTTCCCTTTTTTCAGATTTATTTTTATTTTTATCTGTATAATCTATGTAATAAAGTGTATTTTGGAGTTTTGAAATGTCTCCATATATTTGAGACATTTCTTGTTGAATATTACTTTCATTAATATTTCTGTAATAAGCATTAGTTTCTTTGCTTATATTTTTTAGAATTTCTTCGTACTCTGGAGTAAGTTCGCCAATACCAATTATATATATTGGTATATTATATGGTTTTGCAAGATTAAGAACATCGTTATAGTTGTAATAACTTTTATTATCATGGCCATCTGTAAATGCGACTATACATTTTGCACCTGATTGAGTATTTATATCAGATAGTGAAACAACAAGCGCATCATATAAAGAAGTCATATTTTGTAGTTGGAGCAAGTTTATACCATTTATTATGGAATTTTGATCATTTGTAAAATCATAAATTCGATTTACAGAATCAGAAAAGCTCATTAAACCAACTTTATTTTTTGTCATATCTACATTTTGAACAAAGTTTGTAGTAGAACTTTTAACATCATTAAAGTAAGGGTTCATACTAGCGCTTACATCAGCAAGTAAATCGATATTTACTCCGCCATCTTGTGATGTTGTACCGAATTCGTTTATTTTTACCTCTTCATAATTATCGCCGATTTTTTCTATAATTTTGAACTTAGTTCCATTAATACTGTACCCCAAAATTTCTTCAAGCTTAGTAGAATCTAAATAAAGCTTAACTTTTGGAAACTCAGAAAAATCATATTGTAAATTTCCGAAATTGCTCAAATCAGAAATCTTTCTAAAAGAAAAAAGTATGCTGGAACATTTTTTATATGCAGAATTATAGTCTCCTGATTTTGTTAAATTATTAACTTTTGATTCAACATCATCTATTTTTTTTGTTTCATAAGGATAGAGTGATTTTGTGTTTTGTAAGTCATTTAAATCATTAGATAAATCTGTAATAATACTTTCGTCATATTTTTCTAAGGACTTTTCTTTTTCTTCTAAAGATTTATCTATTTTATTAATATTAAGCATATTTTTTTCATCAATAGATTTTTTATACTCATTCATATAGTCTTTGCATGTATTGACTAAATTAGTATAAGATTGATCAATTGAATAGTCTGAGATGATTAATTTTTCAAGTTTTTTTTCATGTGTATTATAATTTTTTTTGGCGGCGAATACATTTTTGTTTATCACGAAAAAAACTGCCACAATGGATAAAATAACTATTGAAATTATTAGTATTATTTTTTGTAATTTTTTCATTGGAACCTCCTTATCATAGTAATTTTATTATATAGAAAAATAATACAAAAATCATCCTAAAATGTAAAAAATTACCTAAAAAATAACGAAGGTGTAGATTTTAATACATATAAAGAATATGCATCTTATTTATGAAATGCATATTCTTTATATGTATTATGGTAAATTTTTATTTATATTTCTCCACGTATTTTGCGTGTGTCGTGATATAATAACCAGATTTCAATTTATACATATCAGTACCATTTCGTTTTACAAGCTGTGAAACTGTGAAAACTTCACCACAAATGGCGATTCCGGCGATGCTAGAGTTTTTGAAGTCGGGCGTTTTGTGGTAGTTGACGTCGTGGATGATTTTTATCATTTTGGGGATGTCGGCGTATTGCTCGCCATTGCATTGATTTTTACTGCCTGTGCTATTGCCTGAATCGGATTTTGCATTGTCGTTGATTTTCTTGTTATAATTCGGCGATGTACAGTTTATTATGTCGTTTACTGTGATTTTCCCATGTTTTAAATTATCACAATCAATCTTAAATTGTTGCATCTTGTCTGGATTTTTGACCATATAAATAGGGCAGAGTTTGTATTTTTTGCCGACAACGTCTGTATGAGTAATGATGTCTTTTTTACAATCAAGATTTTTATAGCTGCAAAGCCACGCACAAAGGTGGACCATGCTTTTGTATGTCGCATCTGTGTAGTGATTGTCGCTGCCTGTTGTTGCGACTTCGATTGCGATTGCGTATGAGTTTGCGCTGTTTGTTGCATAACATATTTCATTAGTCGGAATCAGTTGGTATATCTCGCCTCCAAGTCCAATGACATAGTGCGAAGATGCAAAGATATATCTGTTGCCAATTTTGTATCCATTTGCAACGACGTTGTTAAAATATGAGACAGTCTTGTCACCATCGACATCTGGCTTGCCAGTGTAGTGGATGGCGATTTTTGTAGCAGATAGGGGAACACCAGGTCTGCCATATTTGTTTCTTTTTTGCCATTTTTCGATTACATTAGGTTTTTTTATCATATTTCCTCCTTATTTAAGATAATTTGTAAAGGCTGAGCTAGTTTATATGATAAATCTAGCTCATATGTATTAAGAGATTTTGTACTAAAATGGGATTTCCTCGTCATCGATACACGCTGTTAAGTTTGCTTGTGGATCGTTAGATAAAGTAGAATTTCCATTGTCAACGCCAGAAGTATCAGCGCTATTGCCAGTAGCAGTACCAGAAGTATCTGCACCAGAAGCATCAACACTTCCACCAGAAGCATCTGCACCAGCATCAGTATTGGCACCGGAATCACCAGAATTATCGCTTGAATTATTTCCAGAACTTCCATCACCATTGCCAGTATCAAGCCCATTTCCCTTAGGAATATTAAGCCTCATCAGCTTATGCACGACAATTTTGGCGAAGTTGCGGTTGTTCCCATCGGAGTCGACATAGCGGTCGATGTGGAGACTGCCGCTTACTGCAATAAGGTAGCCTTTTTGGAAACAAGTTGAGAAGTATTCGGCTTGTTTGCCCCAAACTTCGACAGGGATAAAGTCGGTTACGGTTTGATTGTCTTTTTTATAGCTGCGGTCGATGGCGATTGTGCCTTTTGAGATTGCTGTTCCTGAGCTGAAAAATTTAAGCTCTGGGTCGGCTGTAAGCCTTCCAATTAGTGTAACTAGGTTCATAGTTTTACCTCCTTATTTAAAAAAATATAATACCTAAAATTAAAATTTATAAATAATCGATTAAAATTTTGTATGATTTCTTAAACGTTGCTATCAAGCAAATTACTATTCAGAATCGAATGAAGCCTGTTCATATGATGGCATATAGCCGAAGTCCTTTTTTAGCTCATTGCCTGTTTTGGTAAAGAATCTCTTGCGGGCAGTGTCGAATGTAAGCATTGTTTTGTAGCGGATTGAGCCTGTGATTCTGTTTTTTAGTACGAAGAGTTCGGTTTCGGGTTCTCTGCCTTCGCGTGATGCTTTTAGGACATAGTCGGCTAGGTTTGGGATTTCGCTGGCTCCTGATATTTCAAAGACGTGGGGTTCTTTGTTCATCATGGAGTTTTTGTTCGAATGTGCCACCAAGACTATGACTATCTTGTATTTTTTCGCCAGTCTTTTTAGTGATTTTACGGCAATTATCTGCTTTTCATATTTGTCATTACCACTACAATCGAGTGTCATTAAGTTGTCAAGGACAAACAGTTTGACATTTTTCTTAGTCGCTAAATATTCAATTGCGTGGGAGATATTGGCCTCGTCTGCTTTTGCCTCTTTTGAATAAAAAAACAGTTTGTCATCAACCCATTGTGTTATCATTTCAAGCCCCTCATCCGAAACTTTTGCATACTTGCCCATATTACTTGTGTAATTTAGAAGATGTTGAGGATTTGCAACGGTTCTAGTGAACCAATCCATACACATTTCGTAAGTCAGCTCGCCTGAATATAAGAACGAGTTGAACCCATTACTAATAGCATTTGCAATGATTTGGTTCAAAAATGTACTCTTTCCGGCTCCAGGGCTACCTGTCAAAACAGTCAAAGTCCCAAAGTTCAGCCCATCGCCAAGCAAGGCATCAAGTCCTGCAAATCCTGTCAAAATTCCACCTCTTTGGACAGAAATAGAGACCTTGGATGCATTTACAACTAAATCTTCGGAGTTGGAATTGTCCATAATCATGGATTTAAAATCTTCTGAGAAAGTTATAAGCGACTTTTGATCCATGGATTTTATGTTTTTCGATGTAGTCGCAAGCATTTCATGGCCGCTTCGTTTCATCGAAAAATCCTTGACGATTCTGATATAATAGCTGATGTTTGATACTGATGGAACGACTGTTACCAAGCTTGTCAAATACGCTACTCCGCCGACTTTGTCCAATTGATCGTGATTTGTTAATTCGCTCGAAAGTGTAACAGGGTCTATTTTTTCGTTACGTTCATACAATTTTTGCATATGTTTGTAGATTATTTGGTGTTGTGGGTGAAAAAAGTCGTAAACAGACAAATTAAACTGATTACCCACCGAAACCAACTCCGGCTCAATCAAAATCGCCCCCAAAATACTTTGTTCCGCACCCAAGTTGTAAAGTGCCATAAAAATCCCCCCTTAAAATTCTATAAAATCAGCAGTGTTGTAATAGCTTTTAGATGTTGAAATCTTATTCTTTAGAGCCCTTTTTGCACCATTAAATTGAGCCAAAATTCTTTTATAATGTCTTCTTAGATCACTTGCCTCTACAATTTTATCACTCCAAAATGTATTATCATCATTGGTAAAAGTCCATTCAATAACCTCTGAAACCTCGTCAAAATCACGTTTGTCTTTGTATAAAATATTTTTAAAATCTCTTACCCATTTCTTAAAATCAGGCAGAGGGAAAGTAGGATTTAACTCTTTTATAAATTTCCAAAGCAACTCACTAAGAGTAGTTTCATTATTTTCAGAATTAGAAGAATTATAAATAATATTATTTTTATTTATTTCTATCTTTTGGTCGGACTCTAGAGCACCTCGGTCAGACTCAAAAGTTCCTTCTTCGGCCTTAAATGTGTCAGTTTTTGGCTCAAAAGTGAGATTTTCGTCGTTTAAAGTGTGAGAATTTAACTTAGATGGACTTGTTAGTGATTCAGAAATACCTTTTGGTGACTTTAATGAACCTTCTTGTGAATTAATAACACCTTGTGGTGACTTAAAAGAACTTGTAGTCGACTCGATTGCACCTTGTGGTGATTCAATTGCACTTATAGTTGATTCGATAACACCTTCTTGAAACTCTGTATTACCTTCATGTGATTCAAATGAACTTTCTTGCGACTTTAACTCACCAGATTTCACATTAAGCGAACCCGCATTCAAAATATAATCCCCAACATTATTAGACGCACTTTCTTCAACCGGCATAAGACCCGCAGAAATCTTATCAAAGCCATCAGTTGGCAGATTAAAAGAATTCGCCAAATCCTCACAATAACGATGATTATCATAACCAGAAAAATTCCCACAACATTTACTACAACGACAATTTTCGCAACCGAAATTATCATCATCAAAAGCAGGACTAACAGGTGGCGGTTTTATCGCAGAAACGTTGGCAATACTACTGTTTGGAGTATTGCTGATAAGTCTTATATAGTTAGGCCCGATGGCATAATAAGTAAAAGTTCCTCTCTCGCGAACTACTGTTTTTTTGAATATTTGGGCCTTGCATAATTTTTTTAACCTTCTATATATAGCAGTTTTTTGCAGATGTAAAATCGGCATATCCTCGCTGACTTTTTTGTGATAAATCCAGTAATACACTTCGCCATCGACAATTTTTGTATCCATTTGTTTAGTATCTTTGAAATCGACAAACCATCTTAAAAGGTATAAATCAATCCCATCTATATTCAATTCAGACGCTACTTCTTGAGAAAATCCTTGTAAATTATATTTCATAACCACCGCTCCTAACTTTTTTAAAAATTTTTTTTGAAAATATGTATAAGACCTGAAAATGTGTCCATAATTAAGGTAAGATCAAAATAGTTCTCTGGGGAGGGATATAGCCCCAATGGTATGGGGCATAATACTATTTTGATTTTAGTGAAATAATGTTGCTCGAAAGCTCATTTATACTGTTTGTTAGGGTCTCCAGCTTCGATTCTAGCCTCACCAATAGATATATCGAAACGGCCACTGGAAATCCTACGTTAGCGATTAGAGTTTCAATGATTTCCATAAATATCTCCTTTCATTCAATGTTATAAATACATAGATATGATATTTGAATTAATGATTTTAAATGCTGAAAGGGGGAAGCAACTGCTTCCCCCACCATATACTTTAAAACCACATACAAACTATCTATTCAGATAAAGTACTGTTGTCTATTCTCGCAATGTTATATACATCGTGCTTTTGCAGATTACCAAGTGCATTTGCAACATCCAAAACATTTTGGTCAGTCGCTTCTGAATCTACATAATTAAAAGTCTTAGTACCAGTTATTTGCTTAGAATTTTCATCTAAGCCTTTATTTAGGTATAATTTTAATGATGATAAGTTTTTTGTAACTACAACTGCCATACAGTAACCTCCTTTCTTTTTTATTTAGTACCAAACCCTAGCCTACACAACAAGATCGTATTCTTGAGTTTGAGTATTTACGATTCTAGCCTCAACAGCTTCAACCAAATCATAATTATTTTTCTTAAAGATGTTCTTTTCAACAATTAAGTCCATCGCCGCTTTTATCTCGGCTTCTGTCAATGCGTCTTTTGGGTCCTCGATAGTGAAAGTAACTTCTTTACCGATAGAGTTTTTAAATACTAGTACTAATTTTTTAGATTCAGCCATGTTTGCACCTCCTTTCTTGTTTGAAAACTAATTTGTTTTCTTGGTTAAATGATACTATAGAACTGTTTTCACGTGCTATTAAACTATTTTATTATAATATTTTAAAGAAATAGTGTAGTGACTAATTTCTATTTAAAGAAAATTTTGAAAATTAGAATAATTAGAAATATACAATTTCTATAAAAGAGACTACTATATAAAATAAGAAAACAAGATAGGGGGAGTAAATTATGAAGGATAACAATCCAGAGAGAAGAATACCAGAAGATTTAGTACCGCTTTATAATATTGTCGGAGAGGAGAAATACAAATTGATAATTAAAGAAATGGGAGGCGGCTTATATTATATTCCGACTAAAGACGAATTAGATATAAAAGAAAGAGATAGAGGGATTTTTGAGGATTATATTATAAAAGGAATGAAAATCAACAGTGTTGCGAAAAAATGGGGGCTTAGTGCCAGCATGATAAGTAAAATTGCGGGAAAGGAACGTGATAAAAGGAAGAAAAAATAAAATTGATTTGAAATCATAAAAAGGAGGACAGAAGAGGGGAATTTAGGTAATAAGAGAAAGATTTACTTAGACTTTTTAGAGGGAGAGATTTTATGAAGAAAATTATTAATAAGTTTCTAGCAGTTACAATGGCGCTTTTAATTGCATTATCTGTGATACCATTTTACGGGGTGAGTGTATCGCATGCTACTAAGGTTAATAATTCAAGCAATAAAAGTGCAGATAATGATGTAAAATATTTTTCAACTACAATGTATAACTTTAATAAAGATTTATTTAATAATGCAACAGATGAGGGTAAAGGCAAATCAGAAAACAATTTCTATTTTGTAAATGAAAATAGAGACTCATGGGCACAGGGAACAGGAGCGCTAAATAGAGCCAATACCTCTTTTGCATATACTTATAATGTTCTTGTACAAGGCATAGTTAAAAATAGATTAACTAATGATGGGAAATTACAATTCAACTATAAAAATGCAGGAGTTTTCGAATCGCCAGAAAAACAAATAAGCGGAAGAGAAGTCTATCAAAATGTGCAATTCCCATTTGTAAAAGATGCAAATGGATATTATGAGTTTAACAGTTCAAAAAATCACGTTCATGTTGATAAAAGTAAGAAAAATGGACAAACTTTAACTTTAGAATCTGGGAAACAAACAGTAGGAAGTGTATCATCATTCTTCCCATTTAATGCTGATGGAAATTATAGCCCAGATTATCACTTCGGTATGAATATGAGTATACCTTTTTATATCAATGAAAATGGTAAAGACGAAAATAACAATCCTATAAAATTTGAATTCTCTGGTGATGATGACGTTTGGGTATTTATCAACGGAAAATTAGTTCTTGACTTAGGTGGTATACATGGTGCTATCGACGGTAGTATAGATTTTTCAACAGGAGAAGTTAAGTACGGATTTAATAAAACGAATAATGTAAAAGTTATAAAAGCTGGACAAACAACACAAACAGATGCAGCATCAACTACTTTACAAAAGCTAGGTATCGATATGGCAGAACTTGCAAAAGGTGAAAACAACCTACAAATATTCTACCTAGAACGTGGGGCTGGTGAATCAAATTGCAAAATAAAATTCAACTTACAACAAAGAGACTCATTAGAAGTTAACAAAACATTAGGATCTACAACTCCTCACACTGACAACAACTTCGAGTTCCAACTTTTAAAACAAAATCAAAACGGACAATACGAACCAGTTGGAAACAAAGCGTATACATTATATACAGCAAATAACTCAATCGAATCAAATAATTATAAAACAGACAAAAATGGTAAATTCTATCTTAAAGCTGGTCAACGTGTAAACTTTACATCAAACCAAATCGGTAAATATAAAGTTGTCGAGCTGACTGGTGGATATGAAAAAACATGGTCTGGAAGAAAAGAATCAATAGCGACAGGAAATATATCCGACAATAAAAATGCTTATGAAATACAAATAAGCGAAAATGACACAAAAACAGCAACTAGATACACTGTAAACTGCATAAACTCTGCAGATGTTACACTAAACGACGACACTATAGTACTAGACTATGGAAAAACAGTTAGACATAATGTTAGAACAAACGACAACACAAGTTCACAAAATGCGAGTGTTTACGGAATAGGTTCTGGAGATTTAGCGAAAAATGTTGAAAGTGCAAATGGATATTCAAAATTAGATACAGATGTCGATTTACACAACGGCAAAATTAAAATAGACGAAGATGGTGTTGTTGAATATATGCCAACAAGATTTATGAACAGCGTTGATAAGGCGAATTATGTTGTTTCTTATCAAGTTGGAAACGGAAATCGACAAGACACTAGATATGCTTATGGTACAGTAAATGTACTTCCTGCGACTTCTGTTTATTATGAAGATGACTTTGGAACTGAGGATAATACTGATTCGACTGTTTCAATAGTTTGGAGCAATGGCTGGGGAACTACTGGCGGAAACAAAGATAATAAAGAACAATCATCTGCAAATAAAAATTATGGTTGGGATGATGCATATAAAAATGATAAAACTTATAGTGATGAAACAGCACACTATTCAGATGTTAAAGGTGCAACTGCAACATTTACATTTAAAGGGACTGCTGTAGATGTATATAGTAGAACAAATGGGGATGTAGGATTAATACGTGCAGTACTTTATAAAGGAACAGAAGTAACTAAATCAGCGTATCAAATGAAATATATCGATAATGTTTCACAATCAGGAGATTATTATCAAATACCAACTTTATCATTTGATGATTTAGAATATGGAACTTATACTGTACAAATAACAGCTGGGGCAAAAGGCCAAGGTACAACAGGAACATACTACTTAGATGGTATTCGTGTATATAATCCATTAGGAAATGTTGATGCAAATTCAGTTGCGGGAAAAGCGTATAGTGAAGCAGGTGAATCGAACGCTCAATATATATCAGTTAGAAAAGATTTATTAGACAGTACAAAAGTTAATGATTTAGAATCAAGTATAAAAGGTTCTTTATTTATCGATAAATCAGAAAACAAAGTTGGAGATAGAACAGATGATATAGGGACATATAAAGATTATGGTCCAAAAAATGAAGTATATGTTAAAGAAAAGCAAGGTGTCGCATTCAAAATAAAAGAATACGATTTAGACAACAACAAGGTGTTTATAGGATTAAAATCACCACAAGGAAAAGATGTAAGAGTAAAAGTTACTAGCGGAGAACATATACAATATATAAACTTAAGTTCTGCATCAGATTTATATTATGAAATTACACCAAATGAAGATGGAAATGTTGTAATTGAAAATATGACAGATAATTTATTATCTATAACAAAAGTTAGAATAACTTCTAAAAATGTTACGACTATTAAAAATTCATTAATAAGTACGCCAGAATTAATGTCTTATGTTGAAAAATTTGATTCATTATCTGTGAAACAAGACAACAATAAAGATGATAGTATTGGCAAAGATGATATAGATATTGAAAATCCTGAAGATAAAAATGATGAGGCAGTTAAACCTGTTTCAATTTGGCAAAAAATTATGGAAAGTATTAAAATTTGGTTTGGAAAATAATTAATAGAGGAGACATAATGAAGAAACAATATAGTAAACCGGGAATAATTATTGAAGACTTTAAAATATCACAACATATAGCAAGTTGTGGAGCACCGCATGAAAGTCAATGGGGAAGTCCATTATCAGGATCGCCAGCTAGTTGTGCATGGCTAGATCCATTTAATGATAGGATTTTTACAAGTACTAGTATGGGTCTTGGTGGCAATCCATGTTCTGATTTACAATACAAAGAAGAAAATGGAAAATTCGATATATATTGCTATAATAATCCAGAAGGCGGACTTGCTGTTTTTGGATCTTAAAATAAATACTTTTTTAGTATATATGGTCATGCAAAATAGCATGACCATATTGATATATGAGGGGGAAAATGGAGAAAAATAGATATTATGTGAGTATAGCCGATGTATCAATAGGAATAAAGACTGATTTTGATGTTTTAATTGGGCAAGAAGGTGAACAATTTTTTTGTAGAGAAAGTATTCTTACTAATATAAAAAATGATATATCCTTTAATATACAAAAAACAAATAATCCATTAATAATGGGAAATAAAATATTTGATGAGGATGAATTTTTTATTTATGAAACAGAATTTGGATTTACCCGTCAATTTACTTCGATTATAAGTAAAAAACCTTATGCTTGGCTTACACCATACAATGAATATAATTATAATTTGAGTTATTTGTCAGGAAGAGAAGAAGATTTTAAGTATTCCAAGAATATTTTAGAAGGTATAAATATCGAAAGCATACTAAATAAATTTAATGGATTTATACTCCACAGTTCATTTATAAATTGGCAAAATAACGGAATCCTATTTTCCGCACCATCTGGCACAGGAAAATCGACACAAGCTGATTTATGGAACAAGCATGAAAATGCGGAAATTATAAACGGCGACAGGGCAGGAGTTAGGAATGTCGACGGTGTTTGGAGTGCGTATGGGCTGCCTGTTGCTGGTTCATCGGGTATTTATAAAAACAAAAAAGCACAAATTTCGCATATAATCGTTTTAAGACAAGGCACGGAAAACAAATTAACACGATTGTCACCGAGGGATGCATTTATAAAAATTTATAGCGAGACGACGGTCCACACTTGGGATGATGAGTTCCAAAACAACATACTAAATATGATTTCAGATTTGGTACAAAATGTACCTGTGTATTTATACGAGTGTTTGCCAGATGAGAGCGCTGTCGAATTTTTAAAAGAGCAGATAATAAAAGATAATAAATTATAAAATTAAAATAGAAAAATTATAAAGAGGTAATAAAATAAGACTAAAAAATACTTAGTTATACAATTTACAAAGAGGGAAAAAATGAAACAAAGACTAATAGAACCGAGATTGACAGAATTTCTTCACAGAAAGGCATCTATTACAAGCACGCCGATAAGTGGAACATTCGAATTATCGCCATTATGCAACATGGATTGCAAAATGTGTTATATAAAAATGTCGAAAGAAAAACAAGAAAGCATCGCAAGGCTGAGAACAAAGGACGAGTGGCTTGAACTTGCTAAAGATGCGAAGGATAGGGGAATGTTATTTTTACTTTTGACTGGTGGGGAGCCGTTTTTAGTTAAGGATTTTAAAGAACTTTATATCGAACTGCACAAAATGGGCTTCTGTTTGTCGATAAATTCGAACGGGACGATGATTAATGAAGATGTGATAAAGTGGCTAAAACATTATCCTCCGACAAGAATCAACATAACGCTTTATGGGGCGAGTGATGAGACTTATGCAAGGCTTTGTGATAATCCAAAGGGGTTCACACAAGTTAAAGCTGCACTTGATTTATTAAAGGAAAATAATATACAAGTTAAGCTAAATTGCAGCGTTACGCCTTATAATAAGGATGATTTGAGAAAAATGATGAAATTTGCACAAGATAACGACTTAATAATCCAAGCGACTTCATACATGTTCCCTCCATTGAGGAAGGATTCGACTCAAATCGGTCAAAATAACAGATTTTCGCCAAATGACGCATCGCTTTACGGAGCATATATAAGTGCATATAGCAACGGATTTGACAACTTTAAAGCATACGTAGAATCTGGCCAAATTGAATTATATGACACAGACGACGACTGCGGTATTATTGAAGGAGATTCAATGCGTTGTCGCGCAGGGATTACAAGCTTTTGGATGACATGGGAAGGAAAGATGTTGCCTTGTGGAATGATTCCAGACGAGGGAAAAGATCCATGGGAAGTCGGATTTGATTCTGCATGGGAAAATGCGAAAAATATCGTAAAAGATATAAAATTGCCAGTTGAATGTGCAGGCTGTGGCAAAAAAGAAAGATGCAAAGCTTGTGCAGCAATGGTTTATACGGAAACGGGAAGTTATGACAAAGTTCCACAATATAGATGCGAGATGACGAATTTTTATCAAGATGCATGTAAAAGGGTGCTTTGTGAATTGGAAGATGAAATGGTACAAATTTAAAAGGTGAATTTTAAGATTTATATAAATTGGAGTGATTAGAGTGAACAAAAAAAAGAAGATAATAGGAGTTGCGGCGGTGCTTGCTGTATGCTTGGCAATAGCAATACCAGCCGGAAGAGGGAAATTTAATTTTGATGATAAGTTTAAAATAGCAGGGAATTTTAAGGCAAATAGTTCAAAAAATGATGCTGAAAACAGCCAATCAGGTGACGCTAATAATATAGATGTAAATATAGGTTCAGCTTCGAGCAAAGATAGTGTTTCAGATGGAAAGAATCAAGATAGCAATAGCCCAAATGGAAATAATGATTCTGGTTCAAATAGCAAGAATAATGAAACAGATCAAAATAATGTCGGAAATCAAAACAATGTCGGAGGAAATTCCAACAGTGGCAACCAAAATACAGGCGGAGTTTCAGGCGATGGTAGTATAACAGATTTCGACAATACAGGCGAAACTATAAAAGATAATTACGAGGTGAACGATGCGGATATCAAAATCCAACACATCAACTCATATTCGGGGATATTTATCGAGGACGGTTCTGATGTTGAGGTCGACAATGTCGCAGCAATACAAGTAAAAAATACATCAAAGAAGGCATTGGAATTCGCCCAAATCCAAATTTATAACGGAGACAAAAAGCTCGTGTTTGATGTGTCATCACTTCCTGCAAATTCGTCAGCAATAATAATGGAAAAAAACAAAGCCCCATTAGACAAAAGCAAAAGCATAACTTATGGCGGAACAACAGGAGGCTACACAAATAAATTAGAAAAAGATGCGACAATCAAATACCAAAAAGTCGACAACAACGGCATAAAAGTTACAAATAAATCCAACAAAAATATACCTTGTGTGCGTATTTTCTACAAATATAAATCAAGCGAGGGATACTACATCGGCGGAATAACTTACACTGCCAAAATCAACAACCTAAAAGCTAAAGAAAGTCAAACAATCTACCCATCTCACTTCGACTCAGACGGCGGCGAGATAATGATGATCAAGACTTACACAACATCGCAATAAAGTGCTTTATGGAGGAAATATGGAATTTAAAAAAGAATTTATACTAAGAGAAATCGTTGGAGAGGCAGTCCTTATTCCAACAGGCGCAACAGCAGCACAATTCAACGGGCTGATGTCAGTGAACGAATTGGGCAAATTTATATGGGAAAACTACGAAAAAGCATCAAACGAAGACGAACTGCTAAAATTTGTTTTGGATGAATACGAAGTCGACGAGGACGTTGCCAAAACAGACTTGGACGAGTTTTTGGCTGTGCTTAGGGAAAATGAGATTATATAGAAGTAAATTGTTAGAGCTGGACTTTGTTTTGCAGGGTTTGGCTCTTTTTTGTTGAATTTTTTATATAAAGGAACTTTGAAAATTACATAAAATTTGAGTTAATTACTATAAAAACCATTAAAAATACATAAAATTAAAAAAATACATGAAAAATATGGAAAATTAAAGAGGTTTGTTTTATAATGATAGTAGAAATATCGTAAAATTTACTTAGTAAATGTAGAGAAAATAGACAATTTTAATAGTATTTTTAGATAAGGATAAATAAATTACTTTTATCCTTAATTATATTTTATCCTTAAATTATCATGACAGATTAATTTTTTAGACAACCAATGGATATAGTAGAATGGATGATAAAATATTAAGCTTGTTAAGTATTTTAGTTATTTACTATATTTAACTAAATATTTATAAAATGGTAATATTACAAAATTTAGGTAAATACATCTTAAATAAGATTTAAAAGGAGGGATATAAATCATTGGGGTAAGACTAGATGTAATTTGCTTGGATTTTGAAAGGGGGAAAAAATAGTGAAAAAATTTGTTAATAAATTTTTGGCAGTAGCAGTATCCTTTGTTACCGCTATTGCTATGGTACCTTTGAGTAGTGGAGGTATGGCTTATGCTGAAACTTCTCCGGTAACAAATAATGTTAAATATTTCTCGACAACAATGTATAACTATGAAAAAAATGCCTTTAATGGTGCTGCAGGTAAAACAGATAAAACAAATAATTTTTATTTTATTAATGAAAATTCAGATTGGACTTGGGCACAAAGTGGAACTATAAACTGGTGTTATAATACAAATCAAGGTTACAATAAAAAAGCATACAACGTACTTGTGCAAGGTATAGTTAAAAATGAATTAGACTCTAAAGGTCAAATCCAATTTAATTATAACAATGCAGGTGTTTTTACAACAGGTGGTACAAAAGTAAATGGAAAAGATGTATATCAAAATGTTCAATTCCCATTTGTGCATGGAAATGATGGATATTATGAATTTGATAGTACTAAAAATCATGTTCATGTAGATAAAAATGGTGGAGATAACCAAAAATTAACATTAGATTCTGGAGCACAAAGTGCAGGTGGACAAGGAACATTTTTCCCATTTAATAGTGATGGTGATAGCAAAGCAGACTATCACTTTGGTATGAATATGAGCGTACCTTTTTATATGAATGAAAATGGGACAGATTCTAGTGGAAAAGCAATAAGATTTGAATTCTCTGGTGATGATGATGTTTGGGTATTCATTAATGGTAAATTGGTACTTGATTTGGGTGGTATACATGACATTATGAATGGTAGTATAGACTTTTCAACAGGAAAAGTAGAATACACATATACTGGTAAAAATTCTAACATACCATATGCAAAACAAGTAAATAGTGATAAGAGTTTAACTCAACAAAAAGAAGCACAAAATACGACTTTAGAAAAATTAGGGATAACTAAAGCAGATCTTGCTAAAGGCGAAAATAACTTACAAATATTCTACTTAGAACGTGGGGCAGGTTCTTCAAACTGTAAAATAAGATTCAACTTACCACAAAGAGATACTTTACAAGTATCAAAAACATTAGAAGCAAATACTCCTTACACAGAAAATGGATTTGAATTCCAACTTTTAAAGAAAGATGGCAATGATTATAAACCTGTTTCAAGTAAAGGATATGCACTATATAATGATAGTTCATTAATTTCAAATACTGAAAAAACTGATGGAAATGGTAAATTTACTCTTCAAGCAGGACAACATGCTAACTTCACTGGAGTGAGCAGAGAAAACTCAGAGTACAAAGTTGTTGAACTTACGGATGGATATGAGACAACATGGTCTGGAACAAATGGTAAAAAAGTAGATGGTGAAAATGCATATGCATTAACTATTAAACAAAATTTATCTGATGAAGTTTCTACTTATAATGTAAACTGTGTCAATAAAGCTAGTGTAGTTCTAAATGATGATACTATAGTATTAGACTATGGTAAACCAGTTGAGTATGATGTTACAGCTAATGATACTAATGCTCCTAGTGGTTCAAGTGTATATGGTATAGGCAAAGGTAATTTACCAAAAAACTCTTCAGATGCTACTGGATATACTGGATTAAATACAGATGTTGCATTAGACAATGGTAATATAAAAATAAATGAAAATGGTGTTGTAACATATACACCAACTAGATATATGAATAGTGTTGATAAAGCAAACTATGCAGTTAAATATCAAGTTAAAGAAAGTACTAGTAAACCTTGGGAACAAGGAAATATGATTGATAAATACGCCTATGCTACTGTAAATGTATTACCAGCTACTTCAGTTTATTATGAAGATGACTTTGGAACTGATGGTAATGGTGATCCAAATGTTGCTATAGTTTGGACAGGAACATGGAAAGATTCTAAAAAAGACGAAGACCAAAGTCAAACAGGTATAAGTTCAAAAGATAATCAACAAAGTTCTGATAATAAAAATTATGGATGGGATGATTCATATAAGGATGATATAAAATATAGCAATGGATCTGCACATTACTCTTCTGAAAAGTTAGCATCAGCTACTTTTAGATTTAAAGGAACTGGTGTTGATGTATATAGTAGAACTAATGATGGTGTAGGAAAAATAATTGCAACACTTAAAAAAGTTACAAAAAATGAAGATGGAACAGAAAGTTTAAAAACTATAAAAAATGTAGGAATTGATAATCTATCAGTATCAGGTGATTACTATCAAATACCAACATTAAATTTTGATGGTTTAGACTATGCAACATATGAAGTTACAATAAAAGTAGTTCCTGTATTAAATAGTGATAAAACTGTAAAAAGAGCTACTTATTATTTGGATGGTATAAGAGTATACAATCCATTAGGAAAAGTAGATGCTAACTCAACTGCTGGTAAAGCATATGAAGAAGCTAACGAATCTAACGCTCAATATATCCAAGTTAGAAAAGACTTATTAGATAGTAGTAAAGTACAAGCTATAGATACAGCTATCAAAGGTTCTTTATTTATAGATAAATCAGAAGATACAGTTGGAGATAGAAGTGACAGTATAGGAACATATAAAGAATATGGTCCAAAGAATGAAGTATATCTTAAAAAAGACCAAGGTGTAGCATTTACTATAAATAACTATAACTCAAATAAAAATAAAGTATTTATAGGATTAAAATCACCAACAGGAAAGAATGTAACAGTTAAAATTACTACTGGAAGTAAATATACAACTAAAACAATAAGTTCTGCTGCAGATTTATATTATGAACTTACACCAACTAGTGATGGAAAAGTAGTAATAGAAAATACTACTGATAATTTATTATCTATAACAAAAGTTAGAATAACTACTAAAAATTCAATAAATGGATTAACTGCTGATTATTCATTAACAAGTACACCTGAATTAATGTCTTATGTAAATAGTTTTGACACATTACAAGAAGAACAAGATACAATTCAAAAAGATACAGAAGATACACTTGATAAAGGTGATGTAGATATAGATAATCCTAGTGACAATAATACTAATACAGATAATGATAAACAAGATAATAACAACCAACAAAATCAATCAAATAATATTTGGAATAAAATAATTAGTAGTATAAAAGGTTGGTTTAGAAGATAATTATTGGGGGTGAAAATAATGAAGAAAAAATATAGCAAACCTAGAATAATTATTGAAGATTTTGCTATAGCTCAGAATATAGCACAAAACTGTGGTTATGCAGGAGGAAGTCAATATACACATTCAAACCCAGATTCTGGTTGTGCATGGTGGTATGAATCTGTAACTGTGTTTTCAAGTGGTTGTGATGTACCTCTTGATCCTGAGGGTGGATTTGAGGATTTATGCTATAATAATCCAGATGGTAAAACAGCAGTTTTTGGTTCTTACTAAAATATAAAATAAAAATACACATACAAATAATATATGGTCATGCCTTTGGCATGACCATATTGATATACAGGAGAAATATGAATAATTATTACTTAAAAATAGCCGATATAAAAATACATGTAAAATCACCTTTTAAGATAAATATAGGTATAGAAAGCAAAAGTTTTATTTCTAATGAAAAAGATGAGGATATATTATTAGAATATATAGAAATAGAGAAACCTTTAAATATAAAAGGAACTTTAGTTTATGATAATACAGTAAAATTCTATAAAACAGATAATGGGTTTATACATGAATTGCATCCTAGCCCAAATCTAGATGCATATGCATGGATTATACCTAAAAATAAATATTATTATGAAGTTAAATATTTAGCTGGTAGAGAGAAAAGTATAGATTATTCTAGAAATATAATAGAAATTATGAATATAGAACAAGTTTTAAATTCATATAATACATTTTTATTGCACAGCTCATTCATAAAATGGAAAGATAAAGCAATATTATTCACCGCACCATCAGGAACAGGAAAATCAACACAAGCTGATTTATGGGAAAAATACGAAAATGCTGAAATTATAAATGGGGACAGAAGTGGCATAAGAAAAATGGATGGAAAGTGGACTGCGTATGGACTTCCTATTGCAGGTTCATCGGGAATTTATAAAAATAAAAAAGCTGAGATATCTCATATAATTGTATTAAAACAGGGGAAAGAAAACAAACTAACACAATTATCTCCACGAGAGGCATTTATAAAATTGTATAGTGAAACACTTGTCCATACTTGGGATAAGGAATTCCAAGAAAACATAATAAATATGATTACAGATGTGGTTCAAAATGTGAGAATTTATCAATATGAATGTTTGCCAGATAAAAGTGCAGTAGAATTTTTAAAAAAACAAGTTATAATAGATAACGAAATTGGAAATAATAACAATAACTAAAAAAATATGGGGGACAATTAGTCTAAACAAAGAGGGATAATATGAAACAGAAATTAATAGAACCTAGGTTAACGGAATACCTTCATATGAAGGCATCAAGAATAAAAACACCAATAAGCGGTACATTCGAACTCTCACCATTATGCAACATGGATTGCAAAATGTGCTACATAAAAATGTCAAAAGAAAAGCAAGAAAGCATAGCAAGACTTAGAACAAAGGAAGAGTGGATAGAGCTTGCGCAAAAGGCAAAGGAAAAAGGCATGCTATTCCTACTGTTGACAGGGGGAGAGCCGTTTTTAGTCAAAGATTTTAAAGAACTTTACATAGAACTTCACAAGATGGGATTTTGTATATCTATCAATTCGAATGGAACTATGATAGATGAAGATGTGATTGAGTGGTTAAAACACTACCCACCGATGCGAATTAATATGACGCTTTATGGGGCTAGTAATGAAACTTACGGGCGACTTTGTAACAATCCAAAGGGATTTATGCAAGTTACGAAGGCGATTTCTTTACTAAAGGAAAATAACATACAAGTTAAGTTAAATTGTAGTGTTACACCTTATAATAAGGACGATTTGAAACAAATGATGGATTTTGCAGAAGAGCATGATTTGGTGATTCAGGCAACCTCTTACATGTTCCCGCCGCTTAGAAAAGATAAGACAAAGATTGGACAAAACAACAGGTTTATAGCAGAAGATGCAGCTCTTTATGAAGCATATATTAGTGCATATAGCAATGGTTTTGATAGATTTAAAGATTATATTGAGTCTGGCCAGCTTGCACTTTATGATGCTGATGATGATTGTGGTGTTGTGGAAGGTGACCATATGCGTTGTCGTGCTGGGATTACGAGCTTTTGGATGACTTGGGAAGGAAAGATGCTTCCTTGTGGAATGATTCCAGACAGTGGAAAGGATCCTTGGGAAGTTGGTTTTGATGAAGCTTGGGAAAATGCGAAAAATATCGTAAATGAGATTAAACTTCCTGTTAAGTGTGCAGGTTGTGGTAAAAAGGATGAGTGTAGGGCGTGTGCAGCAATGGTCTATACAGAAACAGGGACTTACGACAAGGTTCCACAATATAGATGTGAAATGACGAAGAATTATCCTGAAGCTTGTAAAAAAGTTTTGAAGGAATTAGAGCAACAATTGTAGAATATTTAATAGTACTGTCGAGAAGTAGTTAAATTAAGAAAGAAAAATGATTGAAAATCAAAGGTATTAGACAGTAATAAAATTTTGGGGGCGATTAAATTGAGTAGAAACAAAAAGATAATCGGAGTAATTATTGGCTTGGTCATAGTTTTAGCTATAGCGATACCAATTGGTACAGGCAAGATTCACCTTGGTGGAAATTCATCAAATGTGGCGGATAATAATACACAATCAGGTCAAAGTGAAAGTGGAGATAAGGACAGTAATTCGGCTACTGATAATAAAGATGGAGAAAATTCAAAAGATAATTCTGATAAAAATTCAAATGGATCTGATTCAAATGATGCTGATAATAATGGAAGTAATTCAAATGGAGGGACAGGTTCTAACGGTGGAAGTAATTCAAACGGTGGAACTAACTCAAATGGAGGTTCTTCAAAAGATGGTAGCATAACTAATTTCAATAATACAGGCAAAAAAGTATCATCTAATTTTAAAGTGGATGATGCTGCTATAACAATTCAACGTATCAATGGTTATTCAGGAATCTTTATAGAAGATGGTTCTGATAAAGAAGTTAAAAATGTGGCTGCTATAGAAGTTAAAAATACATCTAATAAACCATTAGAATTTGCTCAAATACAACTTTATAATGGAAGCAAAAAATTAGTGTTTGATGTATCTACATTGCCTGCTAATTCATCAGCTGTTGTTATGGAAAAAAATAAAGCAAGTTTCAATAGTAGCAAGGGTGTTACATATGGTGGAACAACTGCAGGATATGTTAATAGTCTTGAAAAAGCATCTAGTATAAAATGCAAAAAAGTTAAAAATAATGGTATTGAAGTGACTAATACTTCAAGCAAAAATATACCTTGTGTTCGTGTATTTTACAAATATAAATCAAGCGAGGGATATTATGTTGGTGGAATAACTTATACTGCTAAGGTTGAAGATTTGAAAGCTGGAGCAAGTCAAACTATCTATCCATCTCACTTTGCTTCTGGTGGTGGAGAAATTATGATGGTTAAGGCTTATAACAGCAAAAATTAATACATATTACAACAATAATTATTAATTTTTGATATGATTACTAAATCAAAATTATCAATATGTTATGGAGGGAATATGGAGTTTAAAAAAGATTTTATGTTAAGAGAAATAGTTGGTGAGGCTGTATTGATACCAACTGGTGAAACAGCGGCTCACTTTAATGGTCTGATTTCTGTCAATGAATTGGGGAGATTTATTTGGGAGAATTATGAAAAGGCCAAGGATGAAGACGAGTTGTTGGGATTCATTTTGGACGAGTATGAAGTGGAAAGAGATGTTGCAAAAGCTGATTTGGATGAGTTTTTAGATATACTTAGAAAAAATGAAATTGTTTAGGATTTGATTATTAGAGCCGGATTTTGCGGAGTGCAAGATTCGGCTCTTGATATTTAAAAATTTTACTTATTCATGTATATTATTCCCAAAACCGGGCAACATATCAATATAACTTACAAATTTCCTATTATTGCAATTACTGTTTTATATATACTTATAAAATGCTAAAATAAAGATATAAATATTTAAATTACTATGTTTCAATAAACAAAAGATGGGGGAATAAAATGGAATTTATAAAAAAGGTTATTAGAAAGATTAAAGAGGGTATGCTCCAGGAGATGTATGAAGAAACTAAATGGATGTATACTTATGCGAAAAAATATAAGTTTCAAATTGTATTTTACATATTTTTAGGAGTGTTGACGACTGTTATGGGGCTGGCTTCGAGTGTGGGGTCTAAGTACTTAATCGATGCTGTTACTGGCCAAGACAGTGGGAATATTGCCTTGATTGCGCTTTTTATAGTTGCGATGGGGCTTTTTAGTATTGGAATTAATGCTATTACAACTATGATTTCGGCTAGGATTAATATTAAGGTTAATAATGAAATCCAGGCTGAGGTTTTTGATAAGATTCTTGTTGCGGATTGGATTTCGATGAAGGAGTTTCATAGCGGGGATTTATTAAACCGTCTAAATGGTGATGTGAATACTGTGGCGTCTAGTATTTTGAGCTGGATTCCTAGTTTGATTACGCGTTCTGCTCAATTTTTTGGAATTCTTGCTATTATACTTTATTATGATCCTACGATGGCTGTTATTGCGCTTGGGAGTGCGCCTGTGATGCTTATTGTTTCGAAGACTCTTATGAAAAAAATGAGGGATTATAATAAAAGAATGAGACAGGTTTCGAGTGATGTTATGTCTTTTAATGAAGAGTCTTTTCAAAATATACAGTCTATAAAGGCTTTTGATTTGGTTGGTTTGTTTAGTAAAAGATTGAGAGATGTTCAACAAAATTATAAGGATGTTTTTTTAGATTATAATAAGTTTTCTGTTTATACATCATCTTTTATGTCTGTTGTGGGGATGTTTGTTGCTTATGCTTGTTTTGGATGGGGTGTTTACCGTCTTTGGACAGGGCATATAACTTTTGGGACTATGACTTTGTTTGTTCAGTTATCTGGCCAACTTTCTTCATCATTTAAGTCGATTGTAAGTCTTGTTCCGTCTGCGATTAGTGCGACTACTTCTGCGGGAAGAATTATGGAGTTTTTCAAGATTAAAGATGAAAGTGATTTAGAGGATGATAAGGCTAAGTTGATACAAAATAATACTCAAGGTAAGGGTCTTAGTGTTGTTTTGGATGATGTTGAGTTTAGTTATAATGAAAATAAGACTGTGTTTAAACATGCTGATATAGTTGCGAATCCTGGCGAGATTGTGGCTCTTGTTGGTCCTTCTGGTGAGGGTAAGACGACTATGATTAGGTTATTATTAGGTCTTATTAATACTAAGTCTGGAAATGCGAGTATAAGGGATATCAACGGTGTTAGTTGCAAAATTTCAGCAGGAACAAGAAGATTCTTTGCATATGTACCACAGGGCAATACGATTTTTTCTGGGACTATAGCGGAGAATATGAGAATGGTGAAACAAGATGCGACTGATGCTGAGATTGTTGAGGCGTTGAAGGCTGCTTGTGCTTATGATTTTGTAAATAGATTGCCTGATAAAATTAATTCAAAAGTTGGCGAGAGGGGCAGTGGTTTTTCTGAGGGTCAGGCTCAAAGGCTTTCGATTGCTAGGGCTCTTCTTAGAAAATCACCTATATTATTGCTAGATGAGGCGACGTCTGCTCTTGATGTATTTACTGAGAGACAAGTTCTTAGAAATATTATGAATATGGGTTATGCGAGAACTTGTATTGTTACGACTCATAGACCGAGTGTGCTTACGATGTGTGATAAAGTTTATAAAATCGATAGTGGGGTTGTGTGTGATATTGATGAGAAGGAAGTCAATATGCTTATAAGAGATTTTTAGAAATCCACGAGGGGAGATTAATATGAAGAAACATAAAAAACTAAAAATAGCAGCAGGAATACTCTGTCTACTGCTAATAATAGCAATACCACTTTGCTATTACTTAATTTATATTTCGTACAACCATCTAACTGTAAATACATACGATATAAAAAGTCAAAAGATAGAGACTACAAACGGGGAAAATCTAAAGTTTGTCGTTGTCGGCGATCTTCATGATAATACTTTTAATGATAATGATGATAAGCTAGTTCAGACTATTAAGGCTCAAAATCCAGATTTTATAATTGCTGATGGCGATATTTTAAACGATGATTCGAAAAATCCTGATATTGCTATGAGTTTTATAAAAAGACTTGTGAAGATTGCGCCTGTTTATTATGCTCTTGGAAATCATGAGCTTGAGTATATGCAAAATCAAAAGTCTGAGGATTTGTTGGATGAAATAAAATCTACTGGTGCGATTTTGTTGGAACAAGAATATAAAGATATAAAGGTTAAGGGCGTACCTGTTCGTATTGGCGGAATGTATGGTTATGCTTTTGACCCAAATGGTACGACTAAAAGGGCTGATATGGGCGATGGAATTTACGACTTTTTGAAGGATTTTGAAAATACTTCTAGCTATAAAATCATGATGAGCCACAGACCTGATAGTTTTATTTTTGGTGAGGCTTCGAAGGCTTGGGATATCGACTTGGTTGTAAGTTCGCATGATCATGGTGGACAAGTTGTATTTCCGTTTTTAGGCGGATTTTATGGCGGTGACCAAGGTTATTTCCCTGAATATATCCACGGTCTTTATAATAAGGATAAGATGAAGATTTTGATAAGCAGCGGTCTTGGTTCGAATAAGCAAAAACTGCCTAGATTTAATAATGTGCCTGAGGTTATGGTTGTTAATTTGTCTAATTAGTTTAATAGAAGTGGTTTATTAGGAAAATTTTATTATTTAAAAATATTTTTGGATAAAAGTGAATAAAAAGGAATTAAATTGGTTAATCTATATTTAACCCTTACTAATAAAGGTGATATGAACATTCATACCACCTTTTAATTTACATGAGATTTGATTAATAATTTAACTTGATATTATCATTATTTTTTAAATAGTCGTTGTCTTCTGGCATTATATCATCATATATAAAGTCATGAAGTACACCTATTGAATTTACATCATATAGCCATACCCAGCCGGCGTTTTTGTATTTTCCGCCTTTAACATGAACATCGTCAATGATTGGGAATTCGGCTTGTTTAAGCTCTTGTTTTGTTGCAAATGAATAAGATGTAAATGCTAAGTTTAACATCTCGCTAACTGACACATTAGTCGATACATATGGAAGTAGCGAATTTATTAGTTTTGGATATTCTGACATAGATAAGTCTTTGACACCGTTAAACATTCCAGAGATTATTTTACGTTGTCTTTGGTCTCTATAAATACCATTGTCAAGATATCTCATTCTTGCATATGCTATTGCTTGGTATCCGTTTAATGTATGTAAACCAGCGCCTTCTATTAATTGTGGTTCGTCGCCTTTATCCCCGTAAGTGCATGAATCGAATGCGCCTGGAATACCTTCATTTAGAGATTTGATTTCTCTTTGCTCTATCTCTACATCGATACCGCCTATTACGAATATTATATTCATAAGGTCGTTAAAGTCGACTTGAACAAATTTATCGATGCCTATTTCGAAGTTTTGTTCGATTGTTTTAAATAATAAGTCTTCTTTACCCCAGAAATACGCTGCATTTAATTTGCCTTTTCCGTGTCCTGGAATGTCTACGTATGTATCACGTGCAAGTGATGTTAGTTTAATATCATTATGGTTTGAGTCGATTGTTAAAATCATCATAGCATCTGATCTGTATGATAGTTCGTTTTCGCGGCCGTCTGTACCTAGTAATAATATGTTTGTAATACCTTCGACTTTTTGATATTGTGAGTTGTAATTATCATCTACATGAGCTGAATTTATTCTAAAAAAGATATACCCCAATGTTATAAGTGGAATTAGAATAAGTAAGACTAGTAGTATTATAAATGTTTTTTTAAATGTTGAATATTCTTTGAATTTACCCAAAAATATTTGCTGGCGATAGTAATTTATCGCAGCATTTCACCTCCCTCAAAATTCTTATTAACTCCATTATAGACAAGTATCTGGGTGGGTTCAATATCTAAATTAGGAATAATTTAGGGAAAATGATATAGGTTTTCATAAAATAGTAGATATTTGTAGAGGAAATATACGATATAAATTATAATAAAGAAAGAGGTAGGGAAAGGTATTGCAAGGTTTTATGACTTATAAAAAATATATAGTAGCTAAATAGAATGTAATACGAAAATATAGCTATACTTGGGGGTAAAAATGGAGAAAACTAATTTGGAATTTTTAAGTTTATTAAAATCATCATTGAAAAATGAAAAATATGACGGTGAAAAAATAGATTTTGAAGATTTAGTGTATATTTATAAAATGTCTGAAATTCATCATGTTGTGCCGATGATATATAATGCGGTATATAATGAAGATTTTTTTAAGGAATGTGATGCGAATTTTCAGGCTATGTTTAAATCATCTGCTTTTAGATATATTTTTTCGCAAATTCAACGAACTAACCATTTTTTAGAGGTGTATAAAAAACTTAGTGAAAAAAATATAAAAATTTTAGTATTTAAAGGTATAATTTTTAGGAATATGTACAATAATCCAGATGATAGGATTTCTTCTGATGAAGATATTCTAATCAAAAAAGAGGATTATGAAAAAGTCAAAGAATTCTTTTTAAGTGAAGGGTTTGAATTTATCGACAAAGGAGAAGAATGTGCATATTTTTCGAAAAGCACTGGTCTATGCATCGAAGTGAGCACAAGTCTTTTTTCTCATGAATCAAAAGCGTATGGACATTTAAATAAGTTATTTGAAGACGTATTTGAAAAAAGTATAAAAATAAATATCGATAAAATCGATATACTAACATTATCACACGAACAACACCTTATATATATAGTGTTTCATAATATGAAACATTTTTTAACTGGGGGATTCGGAATTAGACAAGTTGCGGATTTCTCAAAATACATTGAAACTTATGGAGAATATATAAATTGGGAAAAGTTTTGGTCTGATTTAAAAGACTTAAACTACGACACCTTTGCACTCAATTTAATCGAAATAAGTTTAAAATACTTAGGCTTTAATGACGATAAAATAACTTACCCTGCCAATATTACAAGCTTTGATGAATTAAAAAATTCTCAAAAATATTACATTAACAGTGAATCACTTATAAACGACATATTAGATGCTGGGGTGTTTGGGGCCAGCACAATGGACAGAAAACATACTGCTCTTATGACGCTTGATGCAGTTGAAGACAAGAAAAAATCAAACCGATTAAAAGCAGTATTCCCAAACGTAAATTATTTAAAAGACAACTATACATACTTACAAAAATACCCAATACTACTTCCAGTAGCTTGGGGACAAAGAATTTTATCTTACTTAAAGAAAAACAAAACAAGTTCATATATAAATACTATGGAGTTGGGAAAACAGAGAATAGAATTATTAAAAGAATATAAAATCATAAAATAGGTTATAAATTTTAAACTAAAAAAGTATATATATAAAATTAAAAACGTAAATGTAAAAGAAAAATAGGGTTAAAATCAAACTTAAGAAAAATGTAATGTTGTTGTAAGTTGAAAATATGCAAGAAATATGGTATTTTTAATCTATATTTTGACTATAATAAAGAGGGAAGAGGTAAAATATAGTATGGATAAATATATCAGTAATAAAATAAAAAATATATCGCTATTTATGACTTTTTTTGTAGTTATACTACATTCAAACAACTTAGAAAAATCAAACGTAGTAAATTTAAATTCTGTGGTACAGAACTTTATAGGACAAGGTATAGTTAGGGTAGCTGTTCCTATATTCTTCCTAATATCAGGATATTTATTTTTCTACAACTTCGTTCCAAGTATGGAAAAATGGAAGTATAAATTTAAAAGCAGATTCCACAGCTTATTTATACCATATGTAATTTGGTGTACTGGATGGCTAATAATTTTATACTTAGTTGAATTACTACCAATTGGAAGGGCATTATTCTCTGATAGAATAGTATCAGATTATACATTAAAGGAATTATTCGTAAATACATATGTATATCCGCTTCCATATCAATTTTGGTATATAAGATCACTTATGTTAGATGTTATATTAACACCAGTATTCTACTATATAATTAAATCATTAGGAAAAAAATCACTTCCTATATTAGTAATAGTATGGTTCTTATATCCAATATCAGAAATGTTCGGTGGATTATGGTTTTTACAAATATTCAATTACCCATTCACATTATTTGGAATAGGTGCTGCTTTTGCGATACACAATATAGATTTACATTTTAAATCTATAAAACCAAAACAGGTAACACTAATCGGTATACTATATCTACTTGCATGTGTAATTAGAACAGTTCTTATGTATACTGAATTACCATTATTAGATTTAGCAGAAAATCTTGGAATCTTATTTGGTGTTCCATTTATATGGTTATTCTACGACAGAATGAAAAGTATAAAAAATAAAAAAATCAAGATTGCCAAATACGGAATCTTTATATATTTCTTCCATATACCATTCCAATCTATCCTTAAAAAGGTTTGGTTTATGGTTATGCCACTTAGTGAAATAAGCAGTTTAATAATCTTCTTCGTGGCGCCAATAATAACTATAACAGTGTGTGTATTAGTGGCGATGTTCTTAAGAAGATATATGAATAGATTCTACATGATATTAAGTGGAGGAAGATAACACAACTATGGTATTTCATTTCAATTATGATTTGAAATACCATTATTATTATAAAGAATATATTTATAATAATAATATAAATAATATATTTATAAAAATAATTTTAAAGTGATTAGGGGTGATTGAGTGAAAAAGTTTTTTACTATTCTTATAGTTTTAGTGGCTATCTTTTTATTTAGAGCAGAGATAAAAGATGCTGGAGATAAATTATCGAATTATATCCAAATCAACATATTAAATAAATATGAAAATAATCAAGGCGATGAAGGAAATAATTTAGATAATATGGAAAATAATTATAGTGATTCGGGTATAGAAGATGAGAATAATGGAAATAATAGTAATGTATCAAATGGAAGTTATATAAACTACGAAAATTATAAAAATATAAGACTAGGACAAAGTGTAAAAGATATAAAATCAAAATTAGGTGAACCTAATAAAATAGAAAAAAGCGAATATGGATTTGACTGGTATGTTTATAACAGTGATTACAGTAAATTTTGCATGGTAGGAATACTACAAAACAAAGTAGTAGCCCTTTTTAGCAATACTATGGATTCATATGAAAGCAATATAAAATTAGGAACTACTGAATCACAAGTTCTAAAAAACTATAAACCTCTAGAATATAGATTAAAGGGAAATGTAAGATATATAATAAATGAAGATTATTATAGTGTAATAAAAACAAAAACATCCTATATAACTGCATTTTATGATTCTTTTGATGGTAATAAAGTAGTGGGAATACAAATTATATCAAAAAAAGTTGAAGAAAATATGGATGGGATTTATTCAACAGATTCATCTATATGTGGTGATTTTGAAAATGTAAATAGATATTTAATTAATAGTGAGAGATTTAATAAAAATTTAAATACTCTTTCATATGATGAAAATGCAACTTTATGTGCTCGTTCTCATAGCAAAGATATGAGGGATAATGATTATTTTGCCCACAACAACCTAAAAAATCAAACACCTTTTGATAGGATGTCATCATATAATATAAATTATATGGCTGCAGCGGAAAATATAGCAGGTGGTCAAACTAGTGGGATATTTGCTCATTATGCTCTTATGAATTCGAAAGGGCATAGAGTCAATATTTTGGGTGACTATAAATATATAGGTGTTGGAGTAGTTTTTGGTGGAAGCTTAAGCATGTATTTGACTCAAAATTTTTATAAATAATAATTTGTATAGAAATTTTTTAATATAGTTTTCTAAATCAATAAAAATAAAACCTTAATATTAGATATTGACATAATTTTTTTTGTATGATAATATAAAGTGAAATTAAGTAGACCAGATAATCGCGGGCAGCGTAAGCTGCGTGAGGAAAGTCGGAGCTCCATAGAGCAGGGTGCTAGGTAACGCCTAGTGGGAGTGATCCTAAGGAAAGTGCAACAGAAAAGAACCGCCACTTTTGTGGTAAGGATGAAAAGGTGAGGTAAGAGCTCACCGTCAGCTAGGTGACTAGCTGAGCCGTGTAAACCCCACCTGGAGCAAGGCCAAGATAGGGCATAAGGGATGTTGCTCGCATCCTCCGGTAGGTAGGCCGCTTGAACTTATTGGTGACAATAAGTCTAGAAAGATGATTATCTAATACAGAACTCCGCTTATAGATTTGCTTAATTAAACATGTAACTAGAAACTGCAATTATATTAATTGCAGTTTTTTTGTATTCAAATTTGTGTATTAAAATGGAAGAAAATAAAAAAATTAACAATAAAATTATCGATAAAGCTTGATAATATCCTATAAAAGTAGTAAATTTTTATTAGACATATAAGTAAATTTTGTAGACATTAATAAAGGATTAATTTAAGCTAAGTACTAAGTTGGATAAAATATTGGATTCAATAGGGGAGGAAAAAATGAAATCAATAGATAAAGTAATATTAGGGGGAGTAGTTGTAGCATCTACTATAGGTATAAATTATAATATCGCTTCAGCAGACATTGTATCGCAAGAAATATATACTACGACTAACCGACTGAATATGAGAAAAGGACCATCGACAGATTATACTTTAGTTGGAACTTTAGATAAGGGAGTAAAAGTTAAAGCTATCGAAAAATCAAGTGATGGTAAGTGGGTGAAAATAAATTACAATTCTCAAAATGTATGGGTTAATTTTGCATATCTACAAAAAGACAAATCATCAAATAATGATATAAAATTGGATTCTCAATACGAAACTACAGCAAATGTTAATATGAGAAAAGGACCATCAACTGATTACACCAAAATAATAATTGTGCCAGCGCAAACAAAAATAACACCTATAAAATCATCAAGTGATGGAAAATGGGTGCAAATTAATTATAAAAATGTAACTGGTTGGATAAGTGCTCAATATATAAAAACTGTAAGCACAACTCAAACTCCAACTCCGACTCAACCGAATAAAGTTGAAGTTGGCAAAAAATATAAAACAACTGAATATGTAAGGGCTAGAAAAGGACCAGGAACTTCATATGATGTTGCGACAGTTTTAGCAAAGGGAACTCAAGTTGTACCTGTTGAAATTTTAAAATCAGGATATTGGGCTATGTTCAAATACAATAATCAATATATGTATGTTTGTACAGATTATTTAGAAGCAGACAATCAAAGCACAACACCGACAGAACCGGAAAAACCTATTACCGGAAAGGATTATTACACTACTGCAAACCTTAATATCAGAGATGGGGCGAGCACTACTAGCAGTAAAATAGGAAAAATTCCAAATGGAACAAAGGTTTCTGTTGTAGATTTTAATTCAAATAAAACTTGGGCAAAAGTTGTGTATAACAACAAAACTGGATGGGTTTCTGCACAATATTTAAGCACGAAATCACAAGAACCAGAACAAAAAGAGGACACTTATTGGACTGGAACTACTACTCAAAATTTAAATATGAGAAAAGGTCCATCTACAGATTACTCTATTATAATCACAATACCAAAAAATTCAGATGTTAAGATATATGAGACAAAATCAGGCTGGGCAAAAATTAAATATAAATCATATGAAGGGTATTGTTCAGCATCATTTATAAAATAGAATTAAGCTAAATAAGATTAAAAGCATAAATTAGTTTTCTATAAAATCGAAATTAATATTATAAAAAGAAAAATATATTATTAAAGGGGCAGTTATAGAAAGTAGTTTAATACTTAATGAAACGCCCCTTTTATAATTGAGGGGGAGAAAAAATGAATATTTTAGTAACAGGAGGAGCTGGCTATATTGGAAGCCACACTTCAATTGAATTAATTAATGCAGGGTATGAGGTAATTATTGTCGATAATTTATGCAATAGTAACTTTATTGTTGTAGATAGAATACAAGAAATTACAGGCAAAAAGGTTAAATTTTATAAAATAGATGCTACAAATAAAGAAGAACTTAAGAAAGTATTTGTAGAAAATAAAATAGATGCCGTAATTCATTTTGCAGCACTTAAAGCAGTCGGGGAGTCTGTTGAAAAGCCACTTGAATATTACAGCAATAACTTGATAAATACAATAAATGTTTGGGAACTTATGAAGGAGTTTAATGTGGACAAGTTTGTATTTAGTTCATCAGCGACTGTTTATGGAAGTCCAAAAACGTGTCCTATAAAAGAGGATTTTCCTCTTTCAACAACGAATCCTTATGGAAGTACTAAGCTTATGATAGAAAATATGCTTAGGGACATTTGTAAAGCAGATAAGGATTTTAACGTTGCAATACTTAGGTATTTTAACCCAATAGGAGCACATGAGAGTGGAAAAATAGGGGAGGAACCAAACGGAATTCCTAATAATTTAATGCCTTATATCACAAAAGTCGCTGTTGGAAAATTAAAAGAGCTAAGCGTTTTTGGAAATGATTACGATACTCATGATGGAACAGGTGTGAGAGATTATATCCATGTTGTCGATTTGGCGATTGGACATGTTAAAGCTCTTGAAAAATTAAATCAAAAACCTGGACTAGTTACATATAATCTTGGAACAGGTACTGGCTATAGCGTTCTTGATTTAGTGAAATCTTTTGAAAAAGCTAGTGGTGTAAAAATACCATACAAGATAGTAGACAGAAGGGCTGGCGATATTGCAATGTGCTATGCTGACCCTTCAAAAGCAAAGGAAGAATTAGGTTGGGTCGCAAAATACGACATAGATAAGATGTGTAAAGATTCTTGGAATTGGCAAAGTAAGAACCCAAATGGTTATAATTTAGAAGAAAAAATTCTTGAAACTGTAAAATAACTTAACTTGTGTAATAAATATATAAAATTTTGTTAAAAAAACTTTATATTTACGTAATATAAATTTGGCTAAAAGTATGTTATATATAGTATATGATGAGATTTTTAGTCAAATTTATTTTTAGTCATGAAAAGAGTGATTATTTGGGAGGAAAAACTTGGAATATTTAAGAATTTTAATTTTATCTATGATTCCAGTCACGGAACTTCGAGGTGCGATACCAATTGGGATTGCCCTGGATTTGAATCCTATAGGAGTTTACATAGCAAGTGTATTGGGCTCAACATTAGTTTCAGTGCCTTTGGTACTGACTTATAGACATATTGTGCAGTTTATGCGAGATAAAAAAATATTAACTAAATTATTGAATAAAATCGATCAAAAAATAGAAAATAGCATGAAGAAAATGAAGGCAGCATCTTTTTTAGGTATAATATTATTTGTAGGAATCCCGCTGCCGACAACGGGTACATGGACAGCATCAGCGATTGCATCAATTCTTAGAATGAGGATAGTTGAGGCTTTTGCGGGAGTTTTTATTGGAAATTGTATGGCGGGAATTATCGTACTTTTAATTTCATACCATATAATATAATATATGTTAATATGTTAATTAATTTTCATATTACAAAATTCAAAAAGTAACATAAAATGACAAATTAAGTCAAAATTTTGTTACAATTTTTTAAACTATTTTTTTGAAAAAAATATGGGAATTTCTAAAAAATATGCTAATATATTAATGTAGAAAGGGGGGAAAGAGTATGAAGAATATTTTTAAAAAGACTTTTATTGTGCTTTTATCAGCAATCATTATATTTGCAGGAACTGCACCAGTTAGTAATGCAGCATCTAAACACATGATAATTGTCAACACTAAGAAAAACACATTAAATTACTATGTAAATTATACTCTAGTAAAGAAGTTTAGATGTGCTACAGGAAAAGCTAGTACACCAACTCCACAACGTAAAACAACTATTGTAAATAAAATAAAAAATAGACCGTATTACAAAACTGGTATACCAGGAGGAGATCCAAGAAATCCTCTAGGAAAAAGATGGATGGGTCTAAATATAGATGGAACACAAGGAAGTACTTACGGTATACATGGAAATAATAATGAAAAATCTATAGGTAAAAATGTAAGTCACGGATGTATAAGAATGCACAATAGCGAGGTTGAATGGCTATTTGACCAAGTTCCACTAGGAACAGTCGTTTTAATAAAAAATACATCAAATTCAGATAACTATATAGCTAATTACTACAATGTAAAATTATTACAAAGTGGTTGGTTTACTGAAAACAAAAAAACATATTATAGAAAATCTAATGGCCAATTAGCTAAAGGATGGACTACAATATCTGGTAAAACTTACTATTTCGGCAAATCAAAAGGTCAATTATACACTGGATGGGCTACAATAGGTGGAAATAAATATTATTTAGGCACTGATGGAGCTAGACGTACAGGATGGCAAACAATAGGCGAAAATAAATATTATTTCAATTCTAAAGGTGTAATGACTAAAGGATGGGCCACAATAGACGGTGATAAATACCATTTTGGTAAGATATCAGGTAAATTAGCTACTGGATGGACTACAATAAGCGGCAAGAAATATTACTTCGGTACAGATGGTGTGAAACAAACTGGATGGATTACAGTAGGCAGTAATAAATACTATCTAGGAACTGACGGTGTAAGACGCACTGGTTGGAGAACAATAGATGGAAATAGATATTACTTTGGTAAATCATCAGGTAAATTATACACTGGCTGGGCTACAATAGGTGGTAAAAAATACTACTTAGGAACTGATGGCGTTATGGTTACTGGAAAACAAACAATAAATGGTGTTGTTTATGAATTTGGTAAAGACGGAGTACTAAAAGGAAAAGTCGAAGAGCAAGATAAAGAACCTGACAAACAACCAGAAAATGACCAAACTACAAAAGATAATAAATCAGACAATGAAGATAATACAAAATCTAATTTAGAAAACAATAATGTTGAACAAGATACTCAAGTATTAGAAAATGTTAAATAATTATTAGGGTTTCTTAGGTTAAGAAACTGATTTATTTAGATAAAAATACTGCTTTCAATGAGGAATTAAACTCCTCTTTGGAGGCAGTATTTTTTGATTGTAAGTAAATTGTAATATTTTTGTATAGTTTATTTGATTGAATATTGATTTTTGTTAGTCTATAATAAATGAGGTAACACGAACTATTTTAATATATTGATTATTAATGTAAGACAATTATAATTTAAGGGGGAGATATTTTGAAGAGATTAAATTCAATATTCAAAATGGACAAAAAGAATAGGCATCAAATTTTATTATGGCTAATTGGAGGATTAATTTTAACATTTGCAACTGAAATTTTTCTTAGAGGAAGTATTAAAGAAGTAGTTTCATGGGTAAAGGAAACACCAGGGGTTATGCTAGCTAATTACCTTTTAATACTTATGCTTACATCTATATTTTTCTTGGCAAAAAGAAAATATATGGTATACTTCATTAGTTTTGTGGTAATACTAGGAGTGTCGATAACTACTTTTTTCCTTATGAAAGTTAGGGGGACTCCGCTTACATTCTCTGATTTATATTCTATTGGTGAGGCTATGGAAATAGCAGATAAGTATATAAATCCAACTATTATAATAATAGGCATAGTATGCATAGCGTTTTTGGTTGTTTTTTGTGTATTTCTATATAAATTAGATGGCGATACAAAGAGATTTAAATTAATAAACTTTGTACTTGTTTTTGTTGTGAGTGCAGTATTTTTTACTACAGTAAAATCTCAACAAGCCAAAAATATAATGGTATATAAAAGATGGGATATTCCAGCATCCTATAAATGCAATGGTTTGACATATTCAACTGTAGAATCATGCTTAAAATACATAAGAACTAAACCAAATGATTACTCACAATCAAAAATAGCTAAAATTAAAGAAAAGGTCGATAAAGCAGAAGCTAATGACAATAGAAAATTAAACAAAAATAAACCTAACGTACTATTTGTTCAATTAGAAGCGTTTATGGACCCAGAAACAATAAAAGGTGTAAAATATAGCGAAGATCCAATACCAAATTTCAGGAAATTAACTAAACTTTACACAAGCGGTATGGCCAATGTTCCAACAACAGGAGGAGGTACTGTTAGAACTGAGTTTGAAGTTATGACAGGAAACAATATCGACTATCTTACTCCAGGAGAAATACCATACAGCACAATTTTAAAAAGCAAATATTATAATTCGGTAGCAACAACACTTAGTTCACAAGGTTATGAAACTCATGCTGTGCATAATTTCCAGGGAAATTTCTATGGTAGAAACAACGCCTATGGAAAATTAGGATTTGGAGATTTCACATCACAAGAATATATGAGTGGCTATGAATTAAACGAAAGAAACTGGATAAAAGATAAAATACTAACTAAATATATAAAAAAAGCATTAGACTCAACAGAAGGTTCTGATTTAGTATACACAGTAACTGTACAAGGACACAGTAGTTATCCAACAGATGCGGAAAATTACGATTTTCCAATAAAAGTAAGTGGTAGTTTAGATCAAGAGATACTAAATCAATTATATTACTATGCTAATCAAATTAAAGGAACTGATGATTTTATTGGGGATTTAGTGAATATGGTTGACAAAATGGATGAAGATACAATAGTATTATTCTATTCTGACCATATGCCAAACTTAAAATTATTTACTGACGATAATTTTTATCTAGATAAATTCAAGGCTCCATATGCATTTTATGCTAATTATGACATAGAAAAATATGACATAGATAAAATAGAATCTTATGAATTAAGCTCTTTAATGTTTAAAGAGGCTGGACTAAAATACGGTCCAATGGAAAGATTTAATACATATATGAAAAATGATAAAGACTTTGCAAAGATGCAAGATTTAATAGAATACGATGTATTATTTGGAAAATCATACTATATAAGTGATGATGAAAAACCAAAGAAAAATAAAATCAAAATGGGTATCGACAATGTTTGTGTAAGTAGAATAGAACATAAAGACAACAAGATACTTATACATGGCGAAAATTTCACTACAAATAGTAGGGTTTATTTAAATGATAGTCCTGTAAGCAAAAGGTTTATAAATGAAAATACTTTAGAAGTTGATGAAATAGATAACTTAGAAAGAGTATCTGTTAAACAAATAGGACGTAATAGTGTAGTACTTAGCTCAAGTGATGACTTTGACTACAATTCATTAAATGCAAGTAAATAAGATAAGTTGGGGGTATAAAGCACTTCTGTGTGTTTATACCCCTAAATTAATAACATATAGAAAATAAACGAAAAAGGGAGATGAATTAGATGTCGAGGACTGCTAAGAACGCCGTTATAATTATGGTGGCAACTTTACTGTCTAGAGTATTAGGATTTTTGCGTGAAACAATTTTAGCAAATTTCTATGGAACTAGCATGGTAGCTGATGTTTTTGTACTAACATTTAATATACCAGGGCTAATTATATCAATTGTAGGATCAGTAATATATATGATGTACATACCTATGTATTACGACACGAGGGACCGATTGGGTGAGGATGAAGCTCTTAAGTTCACAAATAATATTTTAAATATTTTATCAGTATTTTCAATAATAGTATCTATATTGGGAATAATTTTTGCAGGAGAAATAATAAAAATATTTGCAATCGGATTTACAGGTGAAAAATTTAACCTTGCAGTTCAATTCTTGCGAATTATGATGTTTGGAGTTTTATTCTTATCTCTAAACAAAATACAATCATCTTTCCTACAAGTAAAGGAAAGTTATCTGCCAGCATCTATAGTTGGTGTAGTTTATAATATAGTAATAATAATTGCGATATTTATAAGTGTAAAATTAGGAAGTTACTATTTAGCTATAGGAGCTCTTGTGGGGCTTTTTATACAAGTGCTTTTATTACTTCCATGCATGTATAAAAGAGGTTATAGATATAGCTTTTATATGAACATAAAAGATGAATCAATCATTAAGATGATAAAATTGAGTATACCTATGATGATGGGTGTTGCGATGAGTCAGCTAAATGTATATGTCGATAAAGCACTTGCAAGTACTTTAGGAGATGGTAAATTAGCCGCACTTAACTATGCATCACGTCTAAATGACTTTGTGGTTGCGCTTTTTGTAACATCTTTAATTACAGTTATTTATCCAAAATTATCTCAATTTGTAAATAATAAAGACACAATAAATTTTAAAAAGATAATTGTAAAATCAAGTAACTGTATAATATTAGTCGTTGTGCCTATAGTCTTAGGGGCGATAATTTTAGCCGAACCAATAGTAAGAGTCTTATTAGAAAGAGGTAGTTTCAGCGCCGAATCTACAGCTATGACTTCTAATGCATTAAAATTATACGCAATAGGTATAATAGGGTATGCAGTAAAAGAGATTTTAAGTAGAGGATTTTATTCACTTGGGGATACAAAAACACCTATGATAAATTCATCTATCTCTGTAATAATAAACATAATACTAGATTTAATATTCATAAAACCATTTAGTTATATGGGGCTTGCGATGGCAACTAGTATTTCATATATGGTAACTGTAGTACTTATGTTTTTCAGCCTTAGAAAAAAAGTCGGCTCATTTAACGGAAGTGCAGTTGTATCGACATTTTTAAGATCATTAATAGGGGCAATTGTGATGTCTATAGTCGTTATATTAATTTATAACAACTTAGTTGCTGTTTTAGGTTTATCTTTTATAGGCGAATGTACATCATTAGCTGCAGCTATTTTAGGTGGAATAATAGTATATATAATTTGTATGAAGATATTAAAAGTTGAAGAAATGAAATTAGTTGAAGATAGCGTAAAAAACTTTTTTAAAAGATAAAAACTTAAAATATAAGTATGTTGAAGTATAAATAGCTGAAAATAAAAAGTTTAAAAATAAGAATTAAAAAGCTTAAATGCAATTTGAAAAAACACAAAAAATGTCCAAAAACTTGGAAAATTAGTCGTGTATGTAAATTTATTAAAAAATAAAAGGAATTTACTTAAATTTATATTAAAAATCTAATAAAAATGTTTTTCACCTTAAATTAAAAAGTAAAAAAACTAATTCTTAAAAATTTGTTTTCAAAAAAAAATCTAAAGATAAGGTATAAAAAATCAACTTGCTGGTAAAAAATATCGAATTATGCTAGAATGATTAGGAAATACAAATTTTAGAAATTAGGGGGTGAGTGTCAAACATCATGTTTACTGAAAAGAAAACAAAATCGACACTATCAAAAGCATTAGCATTAGGGATGGTTGCAACTTCAGTATCATTTGGATCACAAACTGCAACTGCAGACGCAGCAAAAATTGAAAATACGAATACAACTTCAACATATAAAACTCAAACATCAAAAACTGGAATAGTTACAGCATATGCCTTAAATATAAGAAAAGGGCCATCAACTTCTTATGAAAGAATAGGTTCTTTAGCTGAAGGACAAAAGGTTACTGTTACTAGTACTGCTAGCAATGGCTGGTACAAAATAAAAACTTCATCTGGAAAAGTTGGATACGTAAGTCCAAAATACTTAAAAGTATCAACAACTGAAGCAGATAAAGATGATAAAGATGATAATGAAAATACTCATAAGGGAACTTATGTAGTAAAAACTTATTCAAAAATATCAAAAGTTGGTAGAGTTTCTGTAAGTTCATTAAACCTTAGAACAGGTCCATCTACTTCTTATTCTAAAAAGGGAAGCCTTCACAAAGGATATGTAGTAGGTATAGTAAAACAATACAGCAACGGTTGGTACCAAGTTAAATTAAAAGGTGGTAAAAAAGGATGTGTTGATGGTTCTTATTTAAAAATAACTTCAGGAACATCTTCTGATTTAAAAAATGGAAGTTCATTATCAACTGGAAAAGAAGATAACAACGACGGTACTGTTTCAAGTTCAAGAGTACAAGCTGTAATAAATATGGTAAAAAGACAAGTTGGTAAACCATATGTTTACGGTGCAGCTGGGCCAAATTCTTTTGACTGTTCAGGTCTTACATATTATTGCTATAAAAATGCGGCTGGAATAACTCTTAATAGATCTTCAGCAGCACAAGCATCAAATGGAAGATATGTTAGCAAAAGTGAATTAAAACCAGGAGACTTAATATTCTTCAATAGTGGAACAAACCGTATCCGCCATGTTGGTATGTACGTTGGAAATGGACAATTTATCCATGCTCCAAGTCCAGGAAAAAGTGTAAAATATGAAAACTTATATTCTTCATACTATGTAAAAGGATATGTTACAGCTAGAAGAATAATAGGATAATAATTGAAAATCTAAAATCGAAATAAAGATCACATGTATCGGTTTTTATAAAGAAGTCTTTATTCTAAACACCTTTCACAAGGTAGACTTCTTTGAAATGCATTAACGGAAATTATTTTTATCTATAATCTAAAATTGATTATAATTTCCTATGCGTTATAAAAAAATCGTAATTTCATGTGGTCTTTTTTTGCTCTAAAAAGAATATACATACTTTATTCTTCATAAAATTTACTATTAGACAAGTAATTGGAGGAAATTGGTATGATTAATATTGCGGGGAAATTAATAAGTAATAAAGTGAATAATATCAGATTCTTTTTGAATTATCCTAAGCTAGATATAGAAGAAGAGAATGATCATGTTCAGAAATTTGTGGAACTTGTAAATAAATCTATAAAAAATGAGGTCGATATTTTTGAGGAGATAGTAATAAACACTTATTTTGAGGAGAATATTATAGGAAATGTAAACGCAATATCTGAGTTTCAAATCGCATTTAACCGAGGAAATATAATCAGTATGCCGATGGAGTTTACACAAATTATTGGACTTACTGATATTAGCCATATATACAGCTACAATTACGATTTTAATTTGATGAAAAAAATCACACTAAATGATATTTTTAAGCAAGATATAGACTTTGAAAAAATTATCGAAAGCTATGTAATGGAAGAGATTTATGAGATATTAGATAATTATAAAAGCAATATGACTTATGGTGTATACGAGCTTATGATGGAGGCGATTTATATATGTGATGATCCAGTTTTTTATTTTAATGGTAGGGAACTGGTTATTTGTATATCTAGTTTTGAGCTTACAAGCCAGGTCGACAATTTGATTGAATTTCCGATATCTTTTAAGAAGATAAAAAATATTTTGAGCGATTATGCGCTTAGAAATATTTATTTGTATTAGATTTTAATTTATTGTGTGAAAAATATAATTGTAGAGAGAAAATATACTTATAAAATTGGAGGTAATTTATGGGAAAATTTATAAAGTATAATAGAGAGGAAGCTACCAAGTATGCTACAAAGTGGGCATTATCAAGGAATCCAGCTTATAAAGATTATGAAAAATGGGGCGGAGATTGTACAAATTATGTGTCTCAATGTGTACATGCTGGAGGTATACCTTTTGACCACGAAGGCAATAATATATTAAAACAATGGTATTGGTATAGCGATATGAACAGAACCCCTAGCTGGACGGGGGCTGAGCCTTTTTATAAATATTTAATTGGAAATAATACAGACGACACACAAAATTTTGGAGTTTATGCAAAAGAAGTAGCTTATAATGAATTGGAACTTGGTGATATTGTTCAACTTATATACGAAAATGATTTGGCATATCACAATATGATAATAACAGACGTTATTTTAGAAGGAAATTATTTAATCGACTATTTAATTTGTCAACATACTTATGATTTATTAAATTATCCACTTAGTATGAAACAGGGCGAAAAAAGATACATAAAAATTTTAGGATATTATGAATCATAATGGATTAAAATGTTAATAATATTTGAAAAAAGCCTTTCTTAATGATAAAATTACTGTATAACATATAGAAAATTATGCTTATTTTAAAAGTTTATATTAAGATAATTTAAACCATAATAAAATGAGAAAGGTGAATTCGGTGACTAAGAAAAAAACAGGTAATACAACAAATAAAGAGGGTAAAAAAACTACACAAACTAGAAAAAAACAAAGCACAACTACGAGAAGTAGAGAATCACAAAGCAGAAACACTATAACTAGCACTCAAAATAGAAATACTAAAAGTGGAAATACACAAACTAGGACAGCAAAAAGAAGTAGTGGGCGTAAAAAATTAAAAAAGAAAAAAGGATTACATAGAAAAAAGACATCATTGAGAACTAGGAGATTAATTGCATTGGTATGCACGATTTTAATACTAATAGTAGTAGGATTTATAGGCAAAAAGACTGTAAGTTTTGTAAGCAGTATTTGGCCTAATATAGAGTCAGTAAAAAATTCTCTTACTGGTGGAAAAATCGACAAAACAAATGTAGACACTAGTGATCAATACGACATAAATGACGAAAAACAACCAACTCTAGAAGCAAAACACAACATATTTATAGATGTCGGTTGTGGTGGTAATGAAACTGGATACGTCACAAAAGACAATGTAAAAGAAAAAGATTTAGATTTAGAAATAGCGAAATTAGTAGCAAAGCAATTATCAAAATACGACGATGTAAATGTAATATTATCAAGACAAGAAGACGTATATATGAGTGCTGATGAAAGAAAATCTTTAGCAGAAAATCAAAATGCAGAACTTTTTGTATCTATACATATGGCTGGTGAAAACACTGGAAAAGCTGATGGAGTTGAGACTATATACTATAAAGGTTCACAAAATGGTTCTTATGATTTTGCAAGTCTTATGCAAACTTCTATAATGGCTTTTATAAAGGCCGAAAATAGAGGGACGAGTGCATATGAAATGAGTGTATTAAAGGACAACTCTATGCCTTCTATATACATTCAATGCGGTTTCCTTAGTAATTCTGCAGAAAAGAAAAAACTAACAGATAAAGAATACCAGCAAGAATTAGCAAAAGGGATAGCACAAGGAATACTGAGTTACATAGATGCTAAAAAATAAAAAAGGAAGTGCTTATTATGGATAATTTAGAAGTAAAGAAAATTTTAATTGAAGAATCTTTGAGAAAAAGTCAGATGTCACAGATTTTTGATGTTGTTTCAAATGATAAAATGGTATTTTTCAGATCGTTACAACAATATAAAAACAACAAATTATTGTTGGGAATAATATTAGATGAATCTGCTTATACAACTATAACAATTTTCTTTGGAAAAGTTATAGATGAATCTAAAAAAGACATAATAATAAAATTAATAAATGAATTAAATGGATTACATAATGTAGAAAAATTTGTTTTAAACAGAAATGATGAACTTTTAGTTCAAGTACCATATGTGGCTTTATCACAAGATTTTAATGGAGATATAGCTCTAGATTTATTAAAAACACTTTACCATATTCTAACTAACAATGCATACGATAAATTCGAAGACATTTTAGGTGAAAGCATGTGTAACAAATTATAATAATGTTTGCACTTTAAAAAACAAAATAATTTTATATAACAAATCATAAATAAAAGGGGGTCAATTTTGGATAAATAAAAACTATCTGGAATTGACTTTTTTGTTAATTAAAATGATTATTAAAATTTAATTGTATCTAATGGGGGAGATATTATGGAAGGGAGTTTTGTAGTTTCAAGAAAATATGAAAATAAGTTAGACATTAAAACAAGAAAAGAAAGAGGCATCTACTATACACCTTATGTAGTAGTAAAGTACATATTAGATAATACTATTGGAAAACACGACATAGTACAAAATCCATATCCAAAAATTTTAGATATGAGTTGTGGATGTGGCAATTTTTTAATACAAGCATATACTATGCTTTACAAAAAGTTTTACGATAACATAGATAAACTAAATCAAAGATATGGACAAGACTTTATATGTAAAGAAGACATAGGTTTACATATTATAAAAAATTGTATTTTTGGAGTCGATACAGATAATGACGCTCTAATAATATTAGAAAATGAATTGAAAAAGATTTTAAAAAAGGAATTAAGGGAAACGTATAAACACAAACCTCTTATAAGAGATGATGATTTAGATGAGATTTTAGACGAAGAATACCTAGACAAGCTCAATATATTTTGTGGTGATAGTTTAAAAAATGATTTGAGCGAGGTTTTTGGAGTTGATAAATTCGACTATATAATAGGAAATCCACCTTATGTAGGTCAAAAATATCTAGATAATAACTATAAAAAATTTCTATATAAAGAATTTGAAGAGGTGTATAAAAATAAAGGTGATCTGTATTTTTGTTTTTATAAAAAGATTTTAGACTTATTAAGACAAGGCGGAAAATCTGGGATTATAACACCTAGATATTTTATGCAAAGTCCATCAGGAAAATATCTAAGAAGTTATTTAGTAAACAACTCTCAAATAGAAAAAATAATTGACTTTCTAGGAGCAAACTTATTTAAAGGTCTAGGGGTGGCGAGTTGCATAGTTATTTTTGGACATAAAATAGAAACAGACAATAAAAACAACTGCTTAGAATTATATAAAATAAAAAATGAAAATATAAATATAAAGAAAATCGCCAATTTAGAAGACTATATAAATAAAGAAAATTTTAAAAAAATAAATTTAGAGATAGATTCCCTTGGCGATACTTGGCTTATGGTTGAACAGGCAGAATTTGAATTTTATAATAAAATTCAAAATAAGTGTGAATATTTTTTAGAAGAAATTTGTGAAAGTTTTCAAGGTATAATTACAGGCTGTGATAAGGCCTTCGTTGTGGATAAAAATGATAAAAATTTGCAAAAAATAAATGGAAAATTTTTAAAAAACTGGATAAAAAACAAAGATATTGGGAAATATATAATAAATAATTCACAATCTATGTTAATATATTCAAACGACATAAAAAACGAAGAAGAAGAAGAGTTTTTAGTTGAAACATTTTTAAAACCATATAAACAAAAGCTACAAAATAGAAGAGAATGTAGAAGAAATTATAGAAAATGGTATGAATTACAGTGGGGAAGAGAAAAATATTTATTTGAACAGAAAAAGATAATGTACCCTTATAAATCCCGAAGTAATAAATTTGCAATAGATATAGATAATACTTATGGAAGTGCTGATATTTACTCATTTTATATAAAAGATGAATATAAAAATGAGTTTTCATATGAATATTTAGTTGGCTTATTAAATTCAAAAACATACGATAAATATTTTAAAATAATCGGAAAAGAAATGGGCAAAAAGGTATTCGATTATTATCCAAATAAAATAATGAAGTTAAAAATATTTAAAGACGAAAATTATGACGAAATAGAAGCACTATCTAAAGAAGTAGTATCACTTTCAAGACAAAAAATAATGGTGAGTAATGAACTTAATACATATATAAATGAATGTAACGGAAAAACTGTAGAAAAATTAACAATATCAACAGTTCAAGGCGAATTTAAAAATAATTTTTTAGAAATTAATGGATATGAAAACGTTGCAAAAATACAAGACAAAAAAATTTCTCTCTTAAAAGAAAAAAATTACCTTGAAAAAAAAATCGATTTCATAGAAAATAAAATAGACGAAAGAATTAAAAAATCTTTAAATTTATAAAACACTTATTTGAATTTTTAACTTTAAATAAAACAATAAGGTGATGTAAATGAAAGGTTTAGTTTTAGAAGGGGGAGGCACAAAAGGTGCTTACCAATTAGGGGCTTATAAAGCTTTGAAGGAATTAGGTATGGAGTTTGATGGAATTGTCGGAACTTCAATAGGTGCTCTAAATGCAGCATTTATAATACAAGGTGATTATGACATAATGGAAGACATATGGTTAAATCAAGATTACAAGAGTTTTATGATAATAGAAGAAGATCTATATGAAAAATATAAAAATACTGAATTTAAAGTAAAAGATATTGTAGCTATTGTAGATTTAATGAATAGAGTCAGAAAAAATGAAGGAATAGATATAACACCTTTAAAAAATTTATTAAAAGAATATATAGATGAAGACAAAATAAGAAAGTCATCTAAAGATTTTGGGTTGGTAACTGTATATTTAGACAAAAAAATAATTCCACAACATCTTATGAAAGAAGATATACCTGAGGGGCAACTTGTAGATTATTTGATTGCAAGTGCAAGTTTACCAATATTTCAGCTAGATAAATTAGATGATAAACTTTATTTAGACGGTTTTTTATCTGATAATACACCAGTTGGGTTATTGGCGAATAAAAAATATGATGATATAATAGTACTTAGATTATCGAATGATGTCACAGGAGATAAAAATTTAAAGAAATATGTAGATATAAATCTTACAGTAATAAAACCATCTATGGATTTAGGGGGATCTCTTAATAAGGATAAAGACCATATGGAGAAATTATTTAAATTAGGATATATGGATGTTATGAAAACCTACAAAAGATACGATGGAGTAAAATATTTCTTTAATGCAGATTTTATATACGATGAAAATACTTGTTTTGATATGATAACAAATTTAAACATAAAGACGATTCAAGATATATGTAAAATTTTAAAAATTAAAAGAGAACCGAGTCTTAGAGTTCTGCTAGAAAATATAATTCCACAAATTGGTGATATATTACATTTAGAAAAAGAATTTACATATAAAGATATTTTTTATAGTATATATGAGAGAATACTTGAGGAAAATAATATAGATGTTTTAAAATTATATGATTTTTCGAAAGTTATAGATTTGGTTAACTCACAAATCGAACCAATAGATTACGATTATGATAATAATGATAATAAACACATTATTTCATTAAATAAAAAAGAGAAAATTGAAAAGGCAATAATAAATAAAATACTAAATGATTTTAAAAATCAAAGTTTAAAAAAGATGCCGATTTAATTTTATTTTACTAAAAATAATATTTCCAAAGAAAAATAAAATTTTTATGTATATTAATTAGGAGGTACACAATGGAAAAAACAGTAGTAATAAAAAACGCAACAGGGTTACATGCTAGACCAGCAGGAATGTTTGTAAAAAAAGCTTCAGAATTCACTTCAACAGTAGAAGTATTAGCTAAAGGAAAAACTGTAAATGCTAAATCAATCATGGGAATAATGAGTTTAGGTTTAGGTCAAGGTGAAGAAATAGTAGTTAAAGCTGAAGGTGCAGATGACGCTGCTGCAGTAGATGCATTAGTAGAATTAATCGAAAGTGGATTTGGTGAATAAGAATCAATACAATATAATATAAAACCTGGGGTTTCCCAGGTTTTTATATAAAATTACTACAATAAATTAAAAGGTTTTTATGATAAAGATTTCTTTATATAGGAATTAAAATAAATAATATTTAGAAAATAAGAGCAAAAGTAACGATAGATTATATCTTATAATCAAGGGTATATTTTAGGAGGAATAAATATGTTTAAAGGAACAGCAGCATCACCAGGTATCGTACTTGGGAAAGCGTTAGTATTAGAGCATAATGAATTAGTAATAGAAAAGAAATCAATATCTGATGTAGATAAAGAAATAGAAAGATTAAACGATGCGGTTGCAATATCAAAAGCTGAATTAGAAAAAGTAAGAGATAAAGCAAAGGTAGAATTAGGGGAAGAAGAAGCACAAATATTCGAATCTCATTTATTAGTTTTAGAAGATCCAGAATTATTAGGTTCTGCAATAGACAAAGTAAAATCTGAAAATGTTAATGCTGATTTTGCATTAAACGAAATAAAAGAAATGTTTGTTGGTATGTTTGAAGCTATGGACAACGAATATATGAGAGAAAGAGCAGCAGATATAAAAGACGTTACAAATAGAATATTAAGACATCTATTAGGGGTTAAGATAGTTGATTTAGCTGCATTAGAAGATGAAGTTGTTTTAGTTGCACATGATTTAACTCCATCAGATACAGCTACTATGGATAAAAAGAAAGTTTTAGGTTTCTTAACTGATATCGGTGGTAGAACTTCTCATACTGCTATAATGGCTAGAACTTTAGAAGTTGCTGCAATAGTTGGTTTAACTGATGCTACTGAACAAATAAAAGATGGGGATTTCGTAGTATTTAACGGAGATACTGGTGAAGTTATATTAAACCCAGATGAAGAAACAATAGCTAAATATTCTCAAATGAAAAAAGAATTTGAAGAATATAAAAAATCATTAGAGTTATTAAAAGGACAAGCATCTGTTACTACTGATGGAAAACATGTTGAATTAGCAGGAAACATAGGTACTCCAAATGATGTTGAAGGTCTAATCAAAAACGATGCTGAAGGTGTTGGACTTTATAGAACTGAATTCTTATATATGGATAGAACTGATTTCCCAACAGAAGATGAACAATACGAAGCTTATAAAGCAGTACTTGAAGGAATGAGCGGAAAACCAGTTGTTATAAGAACTTTAGATATAGGTGGAGACAAAAAACTTGACTACCTACAAATGGATGAAGAAATGAACCCATTCTTAGGATACAGAGCGATAAGACTTTGCCTAGATAGAAAAGAAATATTTACAACTCAATTAAGAGCTTTATATAGAGCGAGTGTTCACGGAAAATTAAGAATAATGTTCCCAATGATATCTTCATTAGAAGAATTATTACAAGCTAAAGCTGTATGTGAAGAAGTAAAAGCTGAATTAGATACAGAAAATATCCCATACTCAAAAGATGTAGAGGTTGGTATGATGATAGAAGTTCCATCAGCAGCAGTAATATCTGATGTTCTTGCTAAACATGTTGATTTCTTCTCAATAGGAACAAATGACTTAATCCAATATACTTGTGCAGTAGATAGAATGAACCAAAAAATAAGCTACTTATATAACCAATTCAATCCAGCAGTATTAAGATTAATAAAAATGGTTATAGAAAATGCACATAAAGAAGGTAAATGGGCTGGAATGTGTGGAGAATCTGCAGGAGATCAAAGAATGATACCTATATTATTAGGATTTGGTCTTGATGAATTCTCTATGAGTCCAATATCTATATTACCAGCTAGAAAATTAATAAATTCTGTAAGTGAAGCAGATATGAAAGCTTTCGCAGATAAAGTTTTAGAACTTGGAACTGCTAAAGAAATAGAAGAATTTATATCTGAAACTTTTAAATAGAATTTACTTAATTTATAAATAAATTAGTTACCGAAAAATTTATATATATACACATTTATAGCCGACTTTTTAGTCGGCTTATTTTTTATGTATGAAAAAATATATATTAATGTTGTTAATAAGTATAATTTTTCTTATATATAAAAAAATCATACAAAAATATGCATAAATATGCATAAAAAAGAGCAAAATTACGATTTATCCATTATTTTTTAAAATATGAAAGAAATATTTATATATTTTTAATTTACTATTTTAAAATATGTGGTAAAATATATTTTGAGCAAAAAAGGTTACAAAAAAGTTACTAAATTATAAAGAATAAATAAAGTATTAATATTTTTATATTTATTTTAGAACGACATAAAATTTTATAAATATATCTTAAAAATAAAATTTGCATTGATAAATATAAAAAATATTGTTATTATTGAGTAGTAAACTTAGCATAAAAAGGAATATTGTAAAAAAAAGATGTTATATGAAGAATATTTGGTTAATACAATATATTTTATTCTTTAAAAGTAATTAAAAAACAGGAAGGGGGAATAATTGTCTAAGAGACAAGAAACCAATATGTACGATAAAGTAACTATAATACAATTTTCTATGATAATTGCTGCTATAGCATTATTATTATTTTTAGGAATTAAAGAAAAGCGTAAAAATGAGGAAAATATAAAAAAATTACCTATAAGAGTTAATGTAAATGGAATACGTGGAAAATCAACAGCAACAAGATTAATAACAGGTGTTTTAGATAGCGCTGGTTATAAAGTAGTAGGAAAAACAACTGGTACATCACCAAGAATGATTTACTGGAATAAAGAAGATGAGGAAGTTATACAACGTAATGGTTTAGGAGCTAATATAAAAGAACAAATTGATGTTGTTGACAAAGCTAGAAAAGCTGGAGCAGAAGCATTAGTATGTGAATGTATGGCAGTTAGACCAGAATATCAAGATGTATATCAAAATCAAATATTCAAATCAAATATAACAGTAATAGTTAACGTTTTAGAAGACCATTTAGATGTTATGGGACCAACTACAGATGAAATAGCTTTAGCATTTACTAATACTATACCATATGATGGATATTTAGTTGTGGATAACGGACCATATGTTGAATATTTCACTAAAGTATGTAAAGAAAGAAACACACAAATAGTTGTTGCTGACAATTCAAAAATACCAGAAGGACTAATGGAACAATTTAAATATACAATATTTGAAGACAACATTTCATTAGCATTAGCTGTTGCAGAAATTTTAAAAATAGATGAAGAAACTGCTTTTAAAGGAATGTTAGCGGCTAATCCTGACCCAGGTGCTGCAACAATAACTGAGTATGAAAATGAAGGGGCTAAAAGTATATTTGTAAATGGATTCGCAGCAAACGAACCATCTTCAACTTTAGCTATATGGGATAAAATAAAAGAAAAATTACCAAATACAGATAGGCCAGTAGTATTATTCAATGGTAGAGAAGATAGGGTCGACAGAACAGATCAGTTTATAGAAGACTGTTTCCCTTACCTTCAAGATGATGTTACACTTGTAGCTATGGGTGAAGGTAGTGACCATATCACAAAAGCTATAGAAAGTGGAAAATTAAATAATATAAAAGAATACATCGATTTATCAGATTTAGAAGTTGATGAATTAATAAAAGAATTATATTCTTTAACAAAAGATAGAGTTATGTTCGGAGTTGGAAATATCCATGGTGACGCTGATGAATTATTACAAAAAATGTTTAACATTTATATAAATGAAGAAGATTACTCAGAACACCCACAAATAAATCTAAAATTAGGAAATGTATTTAAGTTTAATTTTCAAAACTTATTTTAAGGAGGAAATATGTATATAACAGATTTTTATATGTCATTAGTCATAGGTGTTGTAGCAACCCTATTATTCGTTGAAAGTTTTGGTATAACACCAGGAGGAATCATAGTAGCAAGTTACTTAGCTTTAGTATTTGATTCACCGATAACAATAGTATTAATTTTATTAGTTTCATTCATAACATACGGTATAGTAAACTTTATATTACCAAAATTCGTTATACTTTATGGTAAGAGAAAATTCGTTGCAACTATGATAGTAGCTGTAACATTAAAACTTATATTCGAAGCAATATACCCAATAACACCATTCCCTACATTTGAATTTAGAGGAATAGGAATAATAGTTCCAGCATTATTATCAAACTGCTACTCAAGACAAGGAATAAAAATAACTTTAATAGCTACTCTTGTTATGACAGCTATAGTTTATGGAATAATGCAAATAGTTTATTTTATATAGGTTGTAGGTGATTATATGGAAGAAAAAAAATTAGCGTTGAGAGATAAAATACAAATTTATATAAAAAACCAAAAACGTATAACAGGTAAAGGACTAACATTAGTAATATTAGTTATTGCTGCTATTCTTTGCGGTTCAAGTTTTATAACATCAAGCGCAAGTGATAAATCAAACTCAGCAAGCAAATACAATGATGAAAGAATTGTAAAAGGTACTGTAGTTGGAGATATCATGCTTGGAAGATCAATAAAAAATAAAAGTGCAAAAAACAATTACAGTGATATACTAGATGGTGTATCAAGTATATGGAAAGACTCTGATTATGTTTCAGGAAACTTAGAGTGTGCTCTTTTAGATAATCCTGATGATTTCAAGAAAAATGATAAAGAAATACACATAAATGCTGAAACAAAATCAGTAAACTTATTAAAAGATAATGGATTTACATTAATAAACTTAGCAAACAACCACTTAGCAGACTTCTGTAGTGAGGGAGTAGTAAGTACTGTAAATACATTAAAAAAAGCAGGTTTAAATTATGTAGGAGCTGGAAAAAATATAACTGAAGCTAGTAAATACGATGTACAAGAAATAAATGGAGTTAAAATCGCTACTGTTTCTGTAAGTGATATAGTTCCTAAAAACTTCTCAGCAACTGACACAAAAGCAGGTATATTATCTACTAAAAACATGAGATACTATCAAGCTGTTAGAGATGCAAAAGCAAATGCTGATATAGTTATAGTTAATATACACTGGGGTGTTGAATATGCTTTAAACCAAACAGAACAACAACAACAATTAGCTAGAAATTTAATAAACTTCGGAGCTGATATAGTAATTGGTTCTCATCCACACGTACTTCAGCCTGTAGAAAAATATAAAGACGGTATTATATTCTACAGTATGGGTAACTTTGTTTTCGACCAAGGATGGAGTAGAACAAAAGATAGTATGGTATTAAATTACTTTGTAGACAAAGATGGAAACCTTAGCTTTGAAATGATTCCAGTTAGAATAAAAGATGGTTATCCAACAGTTACAAACAACAAATTCTTTGTAAACAGAACATTTAATACTTTAACTAAAGGTCTAAAAGATAGCGATTATGAAGTTAAGTCAGATACTTTACTTCTAAAAAATGCTATAAAAGTTGATTTACAAAAAGACAATGCTGGAGATAATGATACAACTACTGATCAAAATTCAACAGACTTAAATAATACTGATAATTCAACTAACACAATTGACGAAAATAATAACTACAATAATGAGGATGGCATCAATTACTAAAATATTAATATATGGAGAATGATGTTATGCAAAAGAAGAAGAGAAAGAAGAAATCAAATAAAAATTCCAACAACTTATTATATATTTTGATTATTGTATTAGTATTAGCAGCTGGTGCATTTGCTTATTTTAAATTCTTTAAAACAAGTAGCGGAAGTGGAAATACTAATGCGACTGTTCAAAGTAATAATGATTATGTAGTAAGTACATCAAACGAAACAGCAACAAAAATCGGTGAAGAAGTACTTGCTAAAGGAGGTAATGCAGTAGATGCTGCTATAGCAGTTTCTTATGCATTAGGAGTTGCTCAACCTTATGCATCAGGTATAGGTGGTGGCGGTGGAATGCTTATTTATGATCCAAGTAGCACTGATTATAAGTTCTACGATTATAAAGATGCAGCACCAGTTTCTGCAACAACAAAGCAAAGCGATATCGCTGTACCAGGTTTTGTACTTGGAATGGAGAAAATTTCAAATGATCTAGGTACTATGGATATTTCTGATTTAATCCAATATTCTGTGGATTTAGCAAGAGATGGGGTAGAAGTAAATAGTGACACTGTAAAAGCCATAAATTCTTTTGCGTCATTACTACAAAATGATGAAGATTATGTAAAAGAAGACGGTTCATTATTAGCAGAAGGCGATAAATTAGTACAAAGTGAATTAGCGAATACGTTAAAAACTATTCAAGAAAAAGGATCAGTAGGCTTCTATAGTGGTGAAATAGGACAAAATATAGCAAATGCAGCAAAAATGCAATTATCTGATTTAAGTGCATATGAAGTTAAAGAAGAAAAACCAGTTGAAGGTGACTTTAATGGATATAAAGTTGTTTCTGCACCAGCACCGTTTTCAGGTACTACTCTTATTCAAATGTTAAAAATAATTGAAAAAGAGGGAGAAACAAGCGATTTAACTGATACTGCTCAATATTTACAAGCTTTAGATAAAGCGACTACTTTAGCTCACTATAGCAGAGGAAAGAAATTAGCTGACCCTGCATTTAGAAAAGTAAATGAACAAAACTTAGTTACAGATGAATATATACAAAAACTAATTGACTCACATGCGACTTCATATAGTCAAGATGATGAAAGTGAAAGTACAACACACTTTGTTATAGTTGATAAAGATGGTATGGTAGTTTCAGCTACAAATACATTAGGACATTTTTATGGTTCTCAAGACAAAGTAAATGGATTCTATTTAAATTGTAGTTTAAAAAGTTTTGGTACGAGTGGAAAAAATAAATATGAAGCAGGAAAAAGACCTAGAACTTATACGAGTCCAACAATAATTCAAAAAGACGACTATATAATGGGTATTGGGACTCCAGGTGGTGTAAGAATATTAAAAATGTTAGCGCCAATAATAGTAGATGACTTATACTTCGGTAAAGATCTACAAAGCTCTATCAATAAATCAAGAGTAATATTCTATGAACCAGGTGTATTAATGCTTGAAGACGGCAGAAGTGAAGAATATATAATAGATGTATCAAATTGTGGATATCCATATGTTGATGTAAAAGACCAACTTTACTTTGGAGCTGTACAGGCTGGCGGAATTTCGAACGGAAAATATTTCGGAGCTAGTGATAATAGAAGACTTGGTAAAGTATCTATAAATGATAAATAGATAAAAACTGCTATGTAAATAAGCATAGCGACAATGCAAAATAATTTGTGCTTATGATGAAATAAATACTCCTTTATGGCAATGATAAAAATATAAGTCAATGTCAGGAAGGAGTATTTTTTATGATTAACTTAAGCAAAGAATTAATAAGACAAATAATAGCAGATGGAGGATTTCAAACTCCAAAGGATATAGGCGATTATCTAAAGGACCCTTATGGAATAGAAATATCTGCTGAGTATGTAAGTCATATAACTGATGTTGTAATTGAACATGCGAGACTGTGGCAAAATAGACCTCTTGGATCAGTTTACCCATTTGTATTTATGGATGCCATTTATTACAAAGTAAAAGAAGATTCTAAAATAAAAAATAGAGGTGTTAAAGATGTATTGGTATTTATTGTTGATGGTTTGCTTGGCTTTAAGGAGGCTATTAGCGCTAGCTACCCTGAATCAGTTATACAAAGATGTATAATACATCAATTGAGAAATACATTTAAATATGTATCATATAAAGATTCTAAAGAAGTAATGAATGATTTTAAACTTGTTTATAAAGCTATAAATGAGGCAGAAGCCTTATCGGCTCTAGATATTGTTGAGGAAAAATGGGTCAAAAAATACCCTACGGCAATAAGAATTTGGAGAGATAATTGGGATGTAATCTCACCATTCTTTAGTTTTCCACAAAAGATAAGAACTATTATGTATATGACTAATATAATATAGGCGTCAATAGACAATTCAGAAAAGTAACTAAAACAAAATCAACTTTTCCGTCTGACGAATCTTTATTAAAAATGCTATATCTAGCAAGTCAGAATATAATGAAAAAGTGGACTATGAGATATAGAGATTGGGACAGTATTTATAACCAATTATCTATATACTTTGATAATAGAGTATAGATTTTAAAAATCAATATCCAAAATTTGTTGGAGTATAAGGGGTTGGAATCAATCTTTCAGACTCCACTAGATTTAGTTTTACCATTTTACAAATAAATTTGCTATAGAGGGGAGAAATTACTCTAAAGTACAAATCAATGTACACTCCTCTTTTGGAGAAAATCCATTTATATATAGTAATTGTAACGAAGAAATGATACTTTGGGAAATTTGGTTACCTAAATACGGGAAAATATACAATGCATTAGAAAGAAAAAACTATTTTGATATACAAAAAGAAAATCGGCACGAGAAGAAGAAAGAAATAGATAAATATAGTTTTGAACAAATATGTTTATTTTGAGAAGGCTATTAGAAAAATACAGATAGCCTAGCTTTGCTATGCCTAAAATTATATAATATAAGAAATGGAAAAAATTAAGTAGTATATATTATGTTTGAAGAATTAGATGAAATGCCAGTTTTAAAATGTCCTCTTTGTTGATCAAAATTTGAATACAAAAAAACTGAAGACTGTTAGGCATCAGTTAAGGTGACATCTTTAAGATGTCATTTTTTTAATACTATAACTTTCCAAATACATATCTTAGTGATACAATAAATATCAAAGAGTTAGAAAAATATGTAAAATATAAAAATGACCAAGATGTAATAAGACAAAAAATGCACTTTAATAAAAGAAATTTACAAAAAAACACAATAAATGATATTATTAAGGAGGATAAAATGTCAGCATTAACAATAAGCCCAGAAGAAGTAAAGAGAGTGAAAGGATTAGGATTTTTGAATAATAAAGGGACTGATAATTTTTCAGCAAGAGTATTAACAGTAAACGGGAAAATAACTGCTGCTCAACATAGATGTTTAGCAGATGCAGCAGAGTTATTTGGTAATGGGATAATAACTTTTACAACTAGATTATCTGTAGAAGTTCAAGGTATACCATTTGATAAAATAGAAGATTTCAGAAAATATATAGCAAAAGAAGGTTTAGAAACTGGCGGTACAGGAGCAAAAATCCGCCCAATTGTATCATGTAAGGGGACAACTTGCCAATATGGTAGACTAGATTCATTTAAAATATCTGAAGAAATGCACCACAGATTTTTTGAAGGATATAAAGGTGTAGCACTACCACATAAATTTAAAATGGCAGTTGGAGGATGTCCAAACAACTGTATGAAACCAGATTTAAATGATGTCGGCATAATAGGACAATTAGTGCCAATTCACGATATCGAAAAATGTAAAGGATGCAAAAAGTGTAAGATAGAACAAGTATGTCCAATGCATGCTTGTAAGGTTGTGGATAAAAAAATCACTAGGGACACTAATGTATGTAACAACTGCGGCCGTTGTGTAGGAAAATGTCCATTTGGAGTAGTTGATGAAGGAACTTATGGATACAAAATTTACGTTGGTGGAAGATGGGGTAAAAAAATCTCTATCGGTAAACCACTAAGCAAGATATTTACAGATTTAGACGAAGCATTAAATGTTATAGAAAAAACTATTCTATTATACAAAAATCAAGGAATAAAAGGTGAACGTTTTGAAGAAACAATAAAACGTATAGGTTTTGAAAATGTAGAAAAACAATTATTCTCAGATGAATTGTTAGATAAAAAAGAAAAAATCTTAAATCAAGAATTAGCAACAGCTAAGTAATATATATAAAGTAAATAGATTAAAAAATAGTTACATAGCTTTGAAACAAAACTAATTAAACATAGCCTACTCTATATAAAAAGAGCAGGCTATTTTAATATACGTTTATAATTGCATAATTAAATTATTAAAAATATTTATCTGGCACCCAAGAAATCACATATTCGTAATCTGTTTTTATTTCGGGGTTTAATATTTTAAATCTTCCTTTTACCCTTTGCTCTTCCAATACACAATCCAAATGGCAAAGTGCAATACCCATATCTATTTTATTCATATCTCTATTCTTTGTAGTATAAAAATGCAATCCATCATCGTCTAATACAACTCGCCAAGGTTGAGAATTTCGAGAAGATGGCGCAAGTCTTACTGCCTCTAGTGCATCTCCGTAAATTCCAGCTTGTCTTTTTGCCATAGGAGTATAAAAATCTTCCTTATGAAACAATTTACTAAAGGGTTCTCTCTTATTATGATTATTTCCAATCATAAATCCTATAGGACTTCTTCTACTACCATGATAACCAATAGGCGAAACAACCGGCAATATATATCCATCTGGCAAATCAACTGCTTTGGCGAATTTGCCTTTGTTGAAAGTTCCTCCAAGCCACACAGTACCAAGGTCTAGGGAAGTACAATATAATATAACTTTTTCAAAAGTATATCCCAATGCCTCAAGACAAAATGGCTTGTCCTCACAATAAGCGACTAAAAAGTAATTAGGATTTTTTATAACACCATAAGTTCCAAGCTTTTCCTTGTGATAATTATCTGAATTTATAATCTTGATATGAATTTTTTTATTAAACGGATTATTAACTTCATCGATATAATTTTGAATTTTATCTAAGACAGTTGAATCAATCGGATCTTTGCTATAAGTTCTGATAGACTGCCTAGACTTAATAAGTTGAAAAATAGACTGTTTCATGGTATACCCCCTTAATTTATTCAAGTGATATATAAAAAACTTGAATTCTAAATATTTTTAAATATAGATTTCTTTATAACACATAGGAAATTATATTCATTTATAAATTTTAGATAAATATAATTTCCGTATATGTGTTTCAAAAAAATCTACCTTTTTAAAGGTCTTTATGATAAAGATTTTTTTATAAGTAAATTATAGCATGAAAATTTCGCATTGAATAAAATGTGAAGTCAAAAAAGGTTAAATTTGTATAAAAAGTGCAAATAGATTAAAGAATGTTATAATATAAATACTAAGAGATATAAAGATTTATTTAAAATATATAAATAACATTAATAGGAGATAGGGAAAACAATATGAAGAATTACGATGCTTATATTTTTGATTTTGACTATACTTTAGCAGATGCAACAGAGCCAGTTGTACAAAGTTTTTTATACGCACTTGAAAAGATGAATCTACAAAAATCAAGTCGCCAAGATATAATAAACACAATCGGAATTCCAATAGGTGAGTCATATACAATTTTGACAGGGGACGACTCAGAAGAAGGAATAGAATTATTTAAAAAATACCAAAAAGAAAAATCAGATGAGATAACAGTACCAAATACTGTTTTTATAGGAGATGCAAAAGAAGTTCTACAAATACTTAAAAACAGAGGTAAAAAAATAGGAATAGTTTCATCTCGTTGGGGGCAACGTATAAATGATATTTTTGAAAATTTAAACTCACGAGAACTTATCGATTTTATAATAGGAACAGAACATGTTGAAAATTATAAACCAAATCCAGAGGGATTATTCAAAATGATAGATATGATGGAGGCCAAAAATCCGCTTTACATCGGCGACAGTTATATAGATGCACAGACAGCACAAAACGCCAAAATAGATTTTGTAGGAGTTACAACAGGAACAACTTCAAGGGAAAAACTTGAATCTTACCCACATGTAGCTGTGTTAGATAATTTAAAAGATATTTTGGAAATTTAAATATTATATGATAAAATTAACTTAGTTATAACTATAATTACGAAAAGGAAAATTAGGGGGAAAAAATGATTTTATCATATATAAAAAATAACAGGGATTATAAAAATATGTCTTACAAAGAGGCAAAAGAATATGCGCTTTTATACAGCATGGATCAATTTACTTTAACTGCTTTTAAAATCGAAGAATATCTATCAAATCCAGAGCTTAATAAAGAGATTGATGGGGTATTATTAGCTACAAATTATAGCAAAATCAACGAGTTCTTGCTTAAAGTTAAAGAAATGAAAGACGATAAAAAAGAGTATGAATCTTATTTTGAAGATGGGATTGATAAATTGATTAAAGAATATGAGAAATTCAAATATGACGACACGCTTAAGCATATTTATGAGTATTTAAATTATGCGAAAAAGTACTTCTTCTATGCGATGTAGAAATAAGTTAATTAAGTATATACAAGGCTATTGCAAATAAAAACTGCAATAGCCTTTAAATTTGTTATAAGTTATTTTATATAAATTGAAACAATATGAAAAGCACAGTATATAGTAGATATAAAGATAAGTTGATACTATATATGGTATTTTATTTTTAGAAAAAATGCAAAAAATAAATTAAAAATAAATTATGTGGGTATACATGATAAATGGACATTATAAATATATAGACTTTAAACTCAAAATAATTGTAAAGCGATTATTCTGAGCAAAATTATAAATTGACAGTATAAACTAAGATATAAAGGAGAAATTCGATGAATTATATAGAGTTAAATAACCAAGTTATAATCAGGGATGAGAATGGAAAATATCAACTTAATAAAGATAAAGAAGCTCTAAAATCATATTTAGAGGATTACATAGAGCCCAAAATGAAGAAATTCGACAATTTGAATGATAGATTAAATTATTTAGTTGAAAATGACTACTACTCAAAGGAAATTTTAGATTTGTATGATCAGTATGTTATTGATGTAATATATGATTTTATAAGAGCGAAAAATTTTAAATTCCAGTCTTATATGAGTGCGAGCAAGTTTTATCAAAATTATGCGCTTAAGAGTAATGATGGTGAGGAAATATTAGAAAATTACGAGGATAAGGTGTTAATTGTTGCATTGACGCTTGGAAATGGGGAACCTAAGCTTGCTAAGGATATTGCAGAGAAGCTAATAAATCAAGAATTTCAACCAGCAACACCGACCTTCCTAAATGCAGGAAGGGCAAGAGGTGGAAAGATGGTATCTTGCTTTTTAGTTAATGTTGAAGATAGTTGTGAAGGTATATCTTATGCCGTTTCATCTGCAAACCACTTGTCTAAAATTGGCGGTGGAGTGGCGCTTAATCTGACTAGACTTAGAGCATCAGGCGAGTCTATTAAAGGAATAAAAGGAGCAGCCGGCGGAGTTATGGGTGTTGCAAAATTACTAGAGCAATCATTCAGCTATTTCAACCAAATGGGAGCGAGACAAGGCGCTGGGGCAGTTTATTTAAATGTACTTCATCCTGATTTTGAAACACTTTTAGACAGCAAAAAAATAAATGCTGATGAGAAAATAAGGCTGACTACACTTTCAATAGGAGCGATAATCCCAGATAAATTTATGGAACTTGCCGAGAAAAATGAAAAATGTTACGCATTTTATCCACATTCAATTTATCAAAAATACGGTGTTCATTTAGATGGAATCAAGATGGATGAGTGGTACGATAAATTGGCTAATGACGATGAGATTGAGAAAAAGGAAATCAATCCGAGGGAGTTACTAACTAGGATTGCACAAACTCAACAAGAATCAGGATACCCATATGTCGTATTTATCGACAGCGCAAATGAACAACATACTTTAAAAGATGTCGGAATGATAAAAATGTCGAACTTATGTTGTGAGATTTTCCAATACCAAACGCCATCAGATATAAAAGGTTATGGTCAAGTCAGCGATTGGGGACAAGATATAAGTTGTAACCTTGGTTCATTAAATATAGCCAATGTTATGGATAATAAAGATATTGAAAAGACGATAGATGTAGCGATTAGAGCCTTGACATATGTTTCTGACAATACAAATATAGAAGAAGTACCTACTATCAAAAAAGGAAACGACTCATCACATTCAATCGGGCTAGGAGCGATGAATTTACATGGATATTTAGTCAGAGAAGATATAATCTATACATCAAAAGAAGGTAGAGAATTTGCCGATGTATTCTTCGCAATGATGAGATATTACGCGATAAAAACATCTATGAATATAGCAATTGAAAAAGGAGAAACATTCAACGGATTTGAAAAATCAGAATATGCAAAAGGGCCAGAAAGTGAATTATTTAAAAAATACTGCACAAAAGATTTCTTGCCAACTAGCGAAAAAGTATCAAATTTATTTGAAGGAATAAACATTCCGACAAAAGAAGATTGGACAGAATTATTACAACAAGTTAAAAATAACGGGATATACAATGCATACTTAACTGCAATCGCACCGACTCAAAGTATAAGTTATGTTCAAAACTCAACTTCGAGCGTTATGCCGATAACTGAGCAAATAGAAGTTAGAACTTATGGCGATTCGACAACAATTTACCCAATGCCGTTTTTAACTAATGAAAACATGCTTTACTACCAATCAGCATACAGAATAGACATGTTAGACCTTATCGATATGGTGGCGATAATTCAAGGACATATTGACCAAGGAATTTCGACAACACTATTTGTAACAGACGACAAAACAACAAGAGATATTGCAAGATACTACATTTATGCACATAAAAAAGGACTAAAAAGCCTTTATTATACGAGAACGAAGATGGAAAGAAATAATGAATGCCTAGTGTGTTCAGTTTAAGATTCAACATAAAGAGGTGATAAAATGACATTTAAATTAAACAACGTACACAAAGCAGTCAACTGGAATGTTGAGGACGACGACTTCACTCAGGCGTTTTGGGATCAGAATGTAAAACAATTTTGGCTGCCAGAGGAAATATCAGTGTCAAAAGATGTAAAAGTATGGAGCGAACTTTCGCCAGAGGAGAGAAATCTTTATAAAAAAGTGTTAGGTGGACTGACACTTTTAGACACAAAACAAGCCAACAACGGAATACCATCGATGATGAGTTTGACAGATAATCTTCAACGAAAAGCCGTACTTTCATTTATGGGAACTATGGAAGAAATCCACGCAAAGAGCTATTCATCAATATTTACAACATTATTAACAGTGCCGGAAATAGACGAGATATTTGAATGGATAGAAAGCGAGCCGACTTTACAGAAAAAAGCCGAAATAGTTTTAGCCCAATACGAAAATACAGATGACAGATATGGTCTATATATGTCGATGGCGACATCAGTATTTTTAGAAAGCTTTTTATTTTACTCAGGATTTTTCTACCCATTATTTTTAGCTGGACAAGGAAAAATGATGGCAAGTGGAGAGATAATTTCACTAATACTTAGAGACGAATCACTTCACGGAAAATACATCGGACTTCTTGCACAAGAGATATTCAAAGATTTTTCAAAAGAAGAACAAAAAGAGTACAAATCAAAAGTCATGGACGTATTCGATAGACTTATGGAAAACGAAATAAACTACACAAATACAATATACGAAGGAACAGGGCTAGCCGATGAAGTCATAAACTTCCTAAAATACAACGCAAACAGAGCAATGGAAAACCTAGGATATGACAACAGACTCGAAGTCGACCTAGTAAACCCAATCGTGCTAAACGGACTTAGCACAGAAACAAAAACACACGACTTCTTCTCAACAAAAGGTAACGGATATCAAAAAGGAGTGTATGAATCGCTACAAGATAGTGACTTTGTTTTCGATAGGGAGATATAAATTTAGGGGTTTTATATATATTATAAAAAAAAGACCACATCTTAGAGTTTCATTAACTGAATCTCGAGATGTGGTTATTTATAGCACATAGGAAATTATAGTTCATTTAAAAATTGTGGATAAGTATAATTTCTGTATATGTGCTTCAAAGAAATCTACATCTTTAAGGGTCTTTAGAATTAAAGATTTCTTTATTAATTAAGGTGCTTTTTTATTATTTCTCTAACCCTTTCTATATCAATTTTAGTGAATCTTGAAATAGTTGCTTCATCAAGGCCTTCCCCTAACATATTTAATACTATCTCTACTTGATTTTTCTCAATACCTTTCTCAATACCTTTTTCAATTCCTTTTTCAATCCCCTTTTTTTCAACTTCTGGATCATATAAACTCTTAGTCATGATATTCACCTCTTTTTCTAAGTTTTCATCATCTATATAATTTCTATTTAGATATTCAATTAAATTTTGAATTGCTAAAAGCATACTGTGAAAATCTTCACCGAGGATTTCATCTTGGTCAAATAACTCCTTTGACTCAATAGCTAGTTTTTCAGCTAAATTTCTAGCCACTATAGATAACTCTTTAATTTTATTTATATCATTTTTCTTTTTCGCATAATTTAATTTCTTTCTCAAGTTAAATAGTTGTAGCGGAATCAATGGATACATCTTTTTTTCAATAAGGTCTTTGTCATTGTATTCCCAGTATTTCATAACATCAACTTCATAAAGAAACTCTTTTTCATCTCCAAAAACTATCATTAATTTTAAGCTATCTTCAATATTTTTATTTTCCTCAAAGAAAATCACCTTCTGCTTTGGAAAATACAATTTTTTGATATTATCCCCACCATAATCAGCATTTTCTTTTCCTTTTCTAAATCCATACTCAAACATACGAATTATCATGGTGTTATCATTTTTAATTTATTATAACTAATATTTTTATATTTGGATAGCACCTCTTTAGGTATATCTAATTCTTTACTGAAAATTAGTATTTTAAACAAAATAAGTAAATTTTTCTATAATTATAAATAGAAAAAATTCATTGGAAAGTAAGAGGTTTAGGCTATGATATAATATAAGTAAAAATATCAATTAAGGAGCAAGTATGATTAGAGATTTAAAACAAAAAGATATAGATAAAGTTATGGAAATCTGGCTTGAAAGCACAATAAAAGCACACGACTTCATTCCAGAAAAATACTGGCAAGACAATTACAATGCAGTAAAAGATATATACATACCACAGTCGAAAACTTATGTTTATGAAGAGGGGGAAGAAATTAAAGGTTTTATAAGCATATTAAACGACGACTTTATAGGGTCATTATTTGTATCACTGAATGAGCAAGGAAAGGGGATTGGCTCAAAGTTAATAGAGTATGCAAATGCTAAATTTAATAATTTAAAATTAGCTGTATATAAACAAAATCAAAAATCGGTTGATTTTTATATTAAAAAGGGATTTGAAATTTTATCGGAAGAGATTAACGAAGATTCAGGTTTTGAAGAATATATTATGGTTTATAAATAGCAAAATCTTAAAAAGAGTATATCTCCAGCCAAAGTTGCTAGGGATATACTCTTTTAATCTATATATTCAGTTTTAATATAAAGATATTTTATTCAACTTCTTTAAGTAAATCTTCAGCAGAAATTCCATACAATTTTGCAAGTGCCAATAAATTTGAAGTACTTGGGTCAGAGGCACCATTTTCCCATTTCGAAACAGCTTGTCTGCTTACACCGATTGATTCTGATACGAATTCTTGTGTCATTTTACATCTTATTCTATTTTCTTTTAATACCTCACCCAAAGATTTTCTGATTATCGCTTTTTCGTGTCTAACATCTGTTGATTTTAGATATTTTAAAAGACAGCGAACAATAAGTATAAGTAATCCTAAAAAAATTGCCAAAATAATAATGTATATTACTACACTAATTATAAATTGTACTCCTAATGCCATTTGTAAATATCTCCTTTCCTTTTTCTAATATAAATATATCAAAAATATCTAGTTACTTCTACCAACTACTGCGCAACTATCAGTTGCATTAGGGTAAAATACTCTATTTTAGGAAATTTTTGTTTCATAAAACAAAAAACTATGACACAATATAATTAATAAGTAATTTAAAAGAATATTAATATGAAAAAGGTAGTTTAAAAGTAAAAAAAATTTAATTTACAAGTAAAAGCTAGGAGGGGTATTATGATTAATTTGAGCAAGGGACAAACTATTGATTTAACAAAAAAAGAAGTTGGACTAAAACATCTAGATGTAGGTTTAGGATGGATAACTAGAATGGATTTAGACACAATTGCATATTTATTAGATTCAAACGACAAACATATCGAAACAGTATACTTTGGAATAAAAGAAAGTAAAAATAAATCAGTTAGACTAAGTGGAGATGATTTAGTCGGTGGTGGAGCAGGGGACAACGAGGTTATATACATAGATTTGGACAAGTTAGATTCAAGGGTGCAAAAAATCGCTCTATATGCAAATATATTTAAATTTTTTGGACTTGGTAAAAAGACTTTCTCAGACGTAAAAGATGCATACATAAGAGTTGTAAACAGAGATACAGGAAAAGAGATATGCAAATATGTACTTGCTGAAAATGGGGCTGGATGTGATGCTTTCCATTTTGCCGATTTAGTCAAAAACGGCTCAGAGTGGAAGTTTGTTGCAGTTGGAAATGGATGCAATGGTTCTGTTGATAAATTGAGAAAGAAATATTTATAAAATATTGTTATGATGATTTTTATATATTGAAAGTTTTTTAGAATAAATCACTATTTATAATGTATACATAAATAATTTTTAAATCTGCATTATTTTGGAAATGAAATTCTGCTATAATTAAAGTATAGATAGTTATAGAAAGGGGTATTAACTATGAAAAAAAATTTAATCATAACAATAAGTAGAGAATATGGTAGCGGCGGAGGAGAAATCGGAAGAAAATTATCCAAAGCGCTAGGAATACCTTGCTATGACAAAGAATTACTTACAATAGCAGCCAAAGAAAGTGGTTATTGCCAAGAGTTTTTTGAAAAATACGATGAAAAACCAATAAAATCATTGAGTTACTTCTCATATGATCAAACAATGTCATCATTACCATTAGGTCACCAATTATTCTTAAAACAATTTAATATAATTCAAGATTTAGCACAAAAACAATCATGCATATTCGTTGGTAGGGCAGCAAATTATGCACTAAGAGATAAATTCGACTCAATAGATGTATTTATACATGCAGATTTTGAAACAAGAAGAGAAAGAGCAGTTGAAAATCATGGTATCGAAGAAAAGAAGAGCGCAAAAACTGTTAAGAAAATAGACAAGGAAAGAACTTCTTTTTATAATTTCTACACAAATATGAAATGGGCAGATGCGAGAGACTTCGACCTGTGCATAAATACTAGCAAGATAACAATTGATGAAGCTGTTGAAATAATTTTGGAAACAGTTAAGAGACATTATAAAGATGAGATAAAATAGGGGCAAAATTATATATTTAATAGGAATATAGAATTTAATAATTGAAATAAATACAATTTTAAAATAGAAAAGCTGTAGCAAATTGCTACAGCTTTTCTGCTGTAAACACATATAGATATTAAGATAATAAAAATAAAATTGTAATATTTGGTAAGAACATAAAATCTGTTTCATAACATATCTAATGGGTATAATAAAAATGTCGACAGAATATAAATAGAAAGCTTTCTAAATATTAATTGAAACAGGAGAACTAAAATGGAAGATAGAGTAGTATGTACATGTTTAGATATTACATATAATACAATCAAAGAAGCAATCGAAAATGGCGCTAAAACTTTAGACGACATAAAAGATGAAACTGAAGCAGGTACTATATGTGGTATGTGTGAAGATGAAATACAAGAAATATTAGATGAGTTAGTAAAATAATTTTGAATAAAAGACTATGGAAGATGAATTGTTCATCATCTATAGTCTTTATTTGATTTTCATCTCATATTTTGGGTTCATTTTGTAAATAATCAATATAAGAAATTAAAAATTTAAAATTAGTAAAATTTGTTTATTGAAGTAATAGCTGGGTATATAATAAATAGAAAATACTAAACAAAACAATATATAGAACGGCAATTAAGATATATTGACATAAATTATTGAAAAAATAGGAGGTAAATTAATGAGCAATATACTTGAAATAAAAAAAGATATCTATTATACAGGGGTTTTAGACAAAGATCTAGAGGTATTTGATATAATAATGGAGACTGAATTTGGAACAACTTACAATTCATATCTTATAAAAGATGAAAAAACAGTTTTAATAGACACAGTAAAATCAAACTTCAAGGATATATTCTTTGAAAAAATAGAGGCAATAACGCCAATAGAAAATATAGACTATATAGTAGTTCACCATACAGAACCAGACCATGCTAGTAGTTTATCATATATATTAGAAAGAAATCCAGATGCAGTAGTTTATTGTACTACAGCTGCTAAAAACTATTTAACTAATCAATTAAATAGAGACTTTAAATTTAAAACAATAAAAGATGGAGAAGTTTTAAATATAGGTAAAAGAAATTTAAGATTCATAACTGCGCCAATGCTTCACTGGGCAGATACTATGTTCACTTATGTTGAAGAAGACAAAGTATTATTCACATGTGATGCTTTTGGATGTCATTATGGTGATTTCGAACCTAAATGTGTTAAAAATAACGAAGATTATATAAAAGCATCAAAAGTTTACTATGACTGCATAGTTAAACCATTTGCACAATTCGTATTAGATGGTGTAGACAAAGTTGTAGGATTAGGTATTGATTTTGACACAATATTAACTTCACATGGTCCAATATTATCAGAAGAACCTATGGAACAAGTTAAGAGATATATAGAATGGTCAAAAGGTGCTGTAGAAGCTACTAACAACAACAAAGTCAGTATATTCTACTTATCTGCTTATGGTAATACTAAAAAAATGGCTGAAAAAGTTGCGGAAGGTGCAAGATCTGAAGGTGTTGAAGTTGGGCTTTATGACTTAGAACAATTAACTCATGAAGAAATGCACGATAAATTCTTAGAATCAAAAGTTGTTGTATTAGGTTCACCAACAATAAACAGAACAATGGTTAAACCTATGTGGGATTTATTCTCTAATGTAGACCCAATGGCAAACAGAGGAACTATAGCAGGTGTATTTGGTTCTTATGGATGGAGTGGAGAAGGTATTTCAATGGCTGAAAATACATTAAAATCAATGAATTTCAAAATGCCAGTTGAAACAGTTAAGAAAAAATTCTTCCCAGATGAAGCAACTTTACAAGCTTGTGTAGAAGCTGGTAAAGAATACGCTAAATTAGTAAAATAAATATAAAAACCGATAAAACCAATTAAATGTATAAGATAAATAAATAGTAAGAGAATTAAAAACCTATATGGATTGATAAATAATTCATATAGGTTTTTTTATTTTGTAAAAATAGCAGAGTTATCTAATATATTACTTTTATTGTATAATAAAAGTACTATATTAGATAAAGTTTTGTTAACTCAATCATAAACTCAAAAAATAAAACAAGTCTAAATATTTTACAAATAGATTATTTTTTTTCCACACTAAAGAGGAAATTAAGTAACTATATCTACAATCATAAATTATATATAATTTAAAATAAGAAAAATAAAAAAAAATATAAAAACCATATAAATAATACTTTCTTAATTAAATTTTAAATACCTTTTAATAAGAAATTTGTATAATTAAGGGGAAATTAAATAACTATATATCAAATTTTGGATTATATATAATAAAAACTATAGCAAGGAGAGGGAAAATGATAAATAGGAGATTAAGGAAAATATTTGATATTTTAAATCAAAGTAAAGAAAAGATAAAAGGTGATTGTCTTGCTTTATCTACAGGAGTATCAAGCAGAACTATTAGAAATGATATTAAAGAGCTAAATTCTATTTTAAGAGATGCAGGGGCTGAAATTGAATCAGAGGTAGGACAAGGATATTTTTTAAAAATAAATAATAAACCTATATATGAAGGCTTTTTGAATTCATTGGAATATTTAGAATTAAATCCAAACTCTCGAAATATTATTCCTTCTGACCCAAAAGATAGGGAATTATATATAATTAATAAATTATTGTTAAGAGCTTTGAATAAAGAAGAGAAATTTGATTTATTTGATTTAGAGAAAGAATTATTTATAAGTTATTCAACCCTAAAGAAAGACTTAAGATTAGTAAATAAAGTCTTAAAAAAATATGGTTTAAAAATAAGTATAACAAAAACGTATGGGGTCAGAATTATTGGAGAAGAAGATAAAATAAGGTATTGTATTTCGGATTGTATTTTTAATGACAAAACAAAAACTAAAAAAGAGAGGCAAGAATTTATTGAAATCTTATTTTCAGCAAATGAAGTCAAAATAGTGAAAGAAATACTACTTGAAAATATTAAAAAATACAACCTAAAATTAACTGATATATCATTTAATAATATAGTAAATCATACGTTGATAATGTTAGAAAGATTTAAATCTAAAAAAGTTGTTAAATATCCAATAGAGGAAATAAGAACATTTACTTTAACTGATGAATTTAGATGTGCTCAGGAGGTAATTTTACAACTTAAAGAAAGTATGAATATTGATCTAGGTGATGAAGTTTACTATTTAACACAGCATTTAATTACTAGTCAAAGATTTCTAATTGACGACATTAATAACAAATATGTATATAAGCCAGAGATTGAAAATATCTTAAGTGTTATTAATAATAAAACACACATAGATTTATCAGATGATAAACAATTAATAAATGGTTTAGCAATGCATTTAAATTCAGCACTTCAAAGACTTAGATTTGATATGAATATAAGAAATGAGTTTTTAGATTCTATAAAAAATTCTTATCCACTGGCTTTTGAGCTAGCTGTAATAGCAGGTGAAATAATAGAAAAGAAATTTAACCTAAAGGCAAAGGAAAGTGAAATAGGATTTTTAGCGATGCACTTTGGGGCTTCACTAGAGAGAAAGGGCTTAAATAAAAATCGAAAGAGAAAAAAGGTAGTTATTGTATGTATTGCAGGTGTTGCAACAGCCATGCTTCTAAAGGAAAAGATACAAAACAACCTAAATAATAAGGTAGAGGTGGTAAAAACATGTTCAATGAACGATGTAAGCCAAGAGCTTATAGATAGCGTAGATATATTGCTTACTACAGTTGAACTAGAAAATTTCTCTAGTCCTAAAATTAAAAAGATTAAATTATTTTTAGAAGAAAAGGATATTGATCAACTAGAAAAAATGATTGATGATACAGAAAGGTATTCTAATGAAATAGATTACAAGCAAATATTTAAGCCTGAGTTGTTCTTCTATAACATAGACTTTAAGGATAAAAATTCTGTATTGGAATTCATGACAGATAAAATGCTAGAAAATGGCTATATATCTGAAGTAGTAAAGGAATCAATATTCAAAAGAGAAGAAATGGCGACGACTGAATTAGGTGGATTAGTAGCTATACCACATGCATTATCAAATAATTCGACACAGGCAATAGTATCTATAATGATTCTGAGGAAACCGATTGTCTGGGATAAAGAGAGAGTACAGGTAGTTTTATTATTCAGCATTCCAAAGAGTAAATATGATATTTGGGAAGTTGTATTTAAAAAGCTATATAACTACTTAATAGCTCAGCAAGGTGTTATGAAATTAATAAAAAATAGAAATTATGAGGAATTCATCTCAGAATTGAATAAAACTCATTAATAAATATAATATATGAAAAGGGTGGTAAAATTTTGGATAAATTAATATTAACAGAAAAAAATGTTAAATTAAAAGTTGAGGCTAGTACATGGGAGGAAGCTGTAAGAGCAGGTGCAGGCATGCTAGTTGAACAAGGATGCGCTAAAGAATCATATGTAGATGCAATAATAAGTTCAGTTAAGGAGTTTGGACCATATATTGTAATAGCAGATGGAATAGCAATTCCTCACACTAGACCAGAAAAAGGGTCACTTAAGATAGGATGTAGTTTAATTACATTAAAAGAGCCTGTACATTTCGAAGGCGATGAAAGTGCAGTAAAAGTACTAATATGCTTTTCAGCAGTAGATAATGCAAGTCATTTAGATGTTCTAAGAATGATAATGGAATTTATAAATGAAGGAATGATCGATGAGATAGCAAATGTTGATACATATGATGAATTAATAAAATTAATTAATAACTAAAAAAACAAAGATATCAAAATATTAAGGGGGATTAGCTATGTTAAAAATATTAGCAGTATGTGGAGCAGGTTTAGGAAGTAGTTTTGCTTGTCAAATGAGTGTAGAATCAGTTTTAAAAGAATTAGGTGTAGAAGCTAAGTTAGATCATACTGATATATCAAGTGTTTCAGGAGCAAATGCAGATATAGTAATATCAGGTAAAAACTTTGAAAAACAATTCGAAAGATATTCTATAAGCTGTCCAAAAGTATTCTTAAACAGATTAGTAGACAAAAAAGAAATAAAAGAAAAATTAGTTCCAGTTTTACAAGAATTAGGTGCTCTTTAAAATCAAAGAGCCCTACAAAGTAAATTTATTAAATTAAGAATTATACAACTTCATAACAAAAGGGAGAAAAATTATGGGAGTATTAGATTTTATAATTAAAAATATTTTAACTCAAGCAGCAATCATAATAGGTTTAATAGCATTATTAGGATTAGTTCTACAAAAGAAACCATTAGGAACAGTAGTATCAGGGACAATGAAAACTATGTTAGGTTTCCTAGTATTATCAGCAGGTTCTTCAGTTATCGTAACTTCATTAACTTACTTTGGTGATATATTCCAATTAGCATTTGGTCTTCAAGGTATAGTAGCTTCAATCGAAGGTATAAACGGACAAGCCATGAATGAATTAGGGCTTGGTAGTGAAATAGCTATTACTTTAGCAGGTATATTCATAGTAAATATATTAATAGCAAGATTTACTAAATTTAAATACATATTCTTAACAGGTCAAGCTTTATTATGGGAAGCAACTTTATGTGCAGTATTTGCTTACTACTGTGGATTAAGAGGATTACCACTTATACTTGCAGGTAGTATAGTTGGTGGATTCTTCGCAACATTCATGCCAGCATTTGCACAACCTATAGTTAAGAAGATCACAGGTAGTGAAGATATAGCATTAGGACATTTATGTACTATAGGATATATGTTCACAGCATTAGTAGCAAAATTAACTGGAGGAAACTCTAAATCAACAGAAGAAATAGAATTACCACAAAGCTTAGAATTTATGCAAGATACTTATCTATCAGTAATGGTAGTGATGGTTCCTTTATACTTAATAACAGCAGCATTCGCAGGACCATCAGCTTGTGCAGATTACTGTGGAAGCACAAACTACATGGTACATGCATTCTTACAAGGTATGCAATTCGTAGTTGGTGTATACGTATTAATGACAGGTGTTCGTATGTTACTTGCTGAAATCGTACCAGCATTCCAAGGTATATCAATGAAATTAGTTCCAAATTCAGTACCAGCATTAGATTGTCCAGTATTATTCCCATATGCACCAAATGCAGTAATATTAGGATTCATATTCACAACAATAGGATCAATAATAGGTATGTTTACTACACCTTTAGTAGGATTACCAATGGTACTTCCAGGAGTTTTATCTAACTTCTTCGCTGGTGGTACAGCAGGTATATTTGCTAATCAAGTAGGTGGTAGAAGAGGGGTAGCAATTGGTTGTATAGCACATGGTATATTTATAACATTCTTACCAGCAATGTTATCACCAATGTTAGCTGAAATAGGATTTATAGGAACTACTTGTACAGACGTTGATACAGTAGTAACAGCATTCTTCTTCATGTTAATTAAATCAGTTACAGGAGTTTTCGGATTCTAGGATAATTAATTGTTAGAAATTCAACATCTACTAGCTAATTATTAGAAATGTAATTAGCTAGTAGTTATAAATTTAAAAGCGATAATAGGAGGAATTTAAATGTTCTTTTTATTTGGAAAGAAAAAAGATAAATCAGATAAAAAAAGCAAAGAGACAAAACTCGAAAAAACACTTAATATAGATGAAATATTAGAAACAATAGAAAGTGAAAAAGCAAAATTAGAATCACTATCAGGTAAGGAACGTATCGAATGCTTAAATAAATTAGGATCTTTATATTTTCAAGCAAACAAAATTTCTGATGCTATAGAAATGTATGAAACTAGCTTAGGAGAAAATAAAGAGCTAGGAAAGGCATATACGGATTTATTAAAGCTTTACAACATTAAGAGAAAAGAAGCTTCAGATTCTAAGGATGAAGATCAAGTTAAGATATACATGGATAAAATCAACAGCTTGATGCAATTATCAAAAGATGTAATACGAGGAAAAGCATAAAATACTTAAAAGAATAAATAAAATATAAAAAATATGTACAAAAGCATAAAAGGGAGATAGAAAAATGTATAAGAATTTAATAGAATTATTCAAAGAAAATGAAGGTAAAGGAGCTGTTGGAGCATTCAACCTACACTGCTTTGAAATGCTACCAGCTATGATAAAAGCAGCAGAAGAAATAAATGTTCCAATAATAATACAAACTTCGCTTGGTACTGCCGAGTATATAGGATTTGAACCATTAATAGCAGCTGTAAAAGCATTAGCAGAAAAATCGACTGTAAGTGTTGCATTACATATGGACCACTGCAAAGACATAGAAAAACTTAAAAAAGCTATAGATTGTGGATACAGCTCAGTTATGTACGATGGATCTTCATTACCAATAGAAGAAAATATAAAAAATACTAAAGAAGTAGTTGCATATGCTCACGAAAGAGGAGTTTCAGTAGAAGGTGAAGTTGGTTCTATAGGTGGAGCTGAAGAAGGTGTAGTAGTTGCAAAAGACGATGCAATGTACACTAAACCAGAAGATGCATTATACTTCGCTACAGAAACAGGTGTTGATGCATTAGCAGTTTCTATAGGAACTACTCACGGTCAATACAAATCAAAAGCTAAAATAAACTATGAATTATTAATTGAATTAAAAGCTAAATTAGGAGATACAGGATTAGTTTTACATGGTGGAACTGGAGTATCTGATGAAGATATGAAACGTTGCGTACGTGAAGGAATGAAGAAAATAAACGTAGGAACTGAATTAAACAAATCTTACATAGAAGTAGTAAATACTACATTCCCAGATGCAACACCTTTAACTTCTTTAAGAAACCTTTTAGGGCCTGCAAATGAAAAAATAAAAGATATTATAATAGATAAAGCAACTTTATTCAAAATGTAATGTAATATAGAATGATCTTAAATTTAAACGGGCTAATTGTAACAATTAACCCGTTTATTTAGGTGTGCCCGGCATGGGCAATAACTTGACGGTGAAAGTCCGTTGCAGGCTTGATAGTGGGAACTGCTAGCTAAGGGCAAGGGTGTCCACCGTGAGGTGGAATCTGAAGGAAGCCTACGGCAAAATCTTGGTCTGAGGAATACGAACTACATATGAGGCTGTTAAAAATGGACGAGTTTGCCTAACAAAACAAAGTCCAACACTATCCGAATTTTTAATAGTAAATGTAGCAGATATATGAGATGAAGGTTATTGCTCTTACCCGGGGAGATCTGATAGATATATCATTAATAAAGATGCATTTCTAAAATGATAACCTACATAGCGATATGTAGCTGAACTATCAGAAGTCAGCAGAAGTCATAGTACTATTGGTATGCGCAACCGATAGGAAGGACTGAACATTAAGGAGGTTTTTAACTTTGAGTAAGTCAAAGAACGTGAATAAAATGCAGAAAACTAAGTACTCAGGCTATCCTGTGGAAGTAAAGTTGGAAATTCGAGGGAAACAGGAAGTGCACAGCGAAGCTTTAGATTTGCCGAAGGTAGAAATAGAAAACCGTGCGAAAATATCTACTAATAGGTTACTCGAAGTAATTCTATCAAGAGATAACATGCTTATGGCAATGAAAAGAGTAACTAGCAATAAAGGTAGTCATGGAGTTGATGGCATGAAATACGATGAACTTCGATATTTTGTCATCAAACACTGGCATACAATAAAAGCTAAACTATTAGTGAGAGGACGCTAATCAAAATAATTGATTAGCTCCTACTCAATTTAAAGGAGAATAATTATGAAGAAGGTACTAGTACTATTAGCTGGATATCCAGCCACAGGAAAATCTTTTTTATGCAATAAAATATTAGAAAAATATCCTGAATTTCAAATTGTATCTCAGGATACTATGAAGGAAGAGCTATTTGACGAATACGGATTTAATAATTTAGAAGAAAAAGTAAAACTAGAGCAAATAAGCTGGCAAAAATACTATGAAACTATAGACTGTAAAATGGGCAAATCTGAGATGATAATATCTGATTATCCATTTAGTGACAAACAAAAGGGGACTTTAGATGAATTATCTAAAAAATACGACTACAGAGTACTTACTATAAGATTAATAGGAGATATACAAACTTTATACCAAAGATCAACACAAAGAGACAATGATGCATCTAGACATTTAGGACATATGGTCAGTTGTTATCATAAAGGAGATGTATTAGAAGATAGAACAAAGGGCGATTGCTTTGTTACTTTTGAGATATTTAAGGCTAGATGTGAAAACAAGGGGTACGATAAATTCCAATTGGGTGCATTAATTGAGATAGATGTAACTGATTATAGTAAAATAGATTATGATCAAATTTTAAGTGATATATCAAAATTTATAGATTAGATAGTAAAATTGAAGAAGAAAAAATCAAAATGTGTGAAATCGTTACAAAATCAGGGGCGGATTATATAAAAACATCTACAGGATTTTCTACAGCAGGAGCTACTTTTGAAGATATAGCTCTATTCAAAAAACATGTAGGAGAAAATGTAAAAATAAAGGCAGCTGGAGGAATTTCTTCATTTGATGATGCAGAAAATTTGTAGAGCTTGGTGCTGATAGACTTGGGACAAGTAGATTAGTGAAAATTGTTAAAAAGGAGAAATAAAAATGGCTATAATGTGTATAGGTCAGTCTGCATACGACATCCTAGTCCCTATGCAAGGCAGTATCATTGAAAATCAAAAATACAGAATAACAGACAAGGTAGAATGCGGAGGAGGTCCTGCTTTAAACTCAGCCTATTTATGCTCACTATGGGGTGCTGAAGTTTACTTAGTCAGTAGAATTGGTAAAGACTATTACGGAGATCAGCTTAGAAAAATTTTAGTTGATACAGGTGTAAACATAGATTACTTGATAAAAGATGACAAAATATCAACTCCATACAGCTTTATTCTATGTAATCAAGAAAATGGAAATAGAACTTTATTTAACTTCCTTGGGGAAAAGAGCGGATTAGACTTCACGCTTCCAGACGAAAAAATAGACGTTATTCTAAGTGATGGGCATGAGCCTGAAGTAAGTATAGCTGCGATTAAGAAATATCCGGATGCAATTTCAGTAGTAGATGCCGGAACATACAGAGAGAGTACTTATCAAGTGGCAAGGGAAGTCGACTATATCGTGTGTTCAGAGGATTTTGCCAGACAATACACTGGAAAATCTGTAAACCTTGAGAACTGGGAGGAATGCAAGGAAATATTCCATGAAGTCAAAAAAATAAACAACAAAGAAGTAGTAATAACTCTAGGTGAAAAAGGTCTATTGTATAATATGGATGGTGATCTAATTCATTTAGATGCTTACAAGGTAAAGGCAATTGACACTAACGGGGCAGGAGATATTTTCCATGGTGCATTTGCATACGGAATCGAAAAAAAGCTAGAGCTTATAGATGTATTGAAAAAAAGCTCTATGGCATCAGCAATCTCAGTACAAAGTATGGGAGGACAAATATCTATTCCAACTCTAACTGAAGTTGAAAAGCAATTAAGTTTAGTTTAAAAAGTAATCTCAGTAAATACCAAAAATATAATATTAATTCTGATATTAAAGAAGGTATAGTAGAACAAATTTTATTGTCCTACTTTATCTTCTTTTAATTTTTTTAGACTTAATTTATTTAAATATCTTAACTATACCTTTATCGTTTAAATATCGAAGAAGGGAAATAGTAATTGGAAGTCCAAGCATACCGATAAATCCTAAAAAGTGAAGTCCTACAAACATACTTATAAGAGTTACAACTGGGTGGAGTCCAACTTGTTGACCGACTAATTTTGGCTCGATGATATTTCTGATAATCGTGATAATTATATAAAGAACAGCGACGCCAATTCCTATTGTATAATTGCCATAAAGTAGTGCTATTATAGCCCAAGGAATCATTATTCCGCCAGTACCGAGAACAGGCAATATATCAAATATGGCAATAACAACTGCAATAAGTATAGCATTAGGAATTTGAAGTATAGTAAGTCCTATCGCAATTTCTGTAAAAGTGATGCTTAGTATAAGTACATAAGATAACAAGCATTTAAATAATGTAGTAGTTATAAATTTTTTACTTTCTTTAATAGGTTTTGATGCACTTTCTGGAAGTTGTCGTTTTATAAAATTTATTATTTTCTCGAAATCTATAGTTATAAAAAATGTAACGATTATTGTTATGACTGTTTTTAAGAATATTGCAGGGATAGTTGTTGCAAATCCTGATACATAGCTTACAACCATTGTTGAAAATTTGCTTACAAAGTTGCCAAGTGTACTTATTAAGCTAGAGGAACTTTCTTCTAATGCTGAAATCACATTTGGATCTAGTGATAAAAATAATTTTTCAAAATGTGTGAAAGTATCTCTAATATATGGTTCAAAATAAGTTGTAAAAAATTGTGGTAATGTTGTAAATAAACTTTGAAGTAGTACTAAAAGTTTTGCTCCAATCAAAATTATTATAAAAGATGCAACTGTATAAAATGTAAGGACAAATAATATGGATATAATGGCGCGGTTAATATGAAGTTTTTTACAAGAAAATTTTATTAATGGATTTAAAATAGCTGCAATTATAAATGCGATTAAAAAAGGTGTAAGTATAGATCCTAAAACTTTGATTATAATTATTGTCGTTCCGATGATAACACCGAAGTAACAGAATTTTATTAAGAATTCCTTTTGTTTTTTTAATTTCAAATCTGATTCATTTTGCATTTTAGTCCCCCAATCTATAAACTTAAATTATATTAATGACAACTTAAATATTTATGTTATTTTAATATGAATTATTATTAATTATATATTATTTATATATATGATAAGATTAAATATTTTTAACATATTAAAAAGGTGAAGCAAAACATTGTTTTACTCCACCTTATATTGAAAATTAGTATAATAATTTTAACTATTTTAAATCCGAATTATATTGCAGCTTCTTCGTCACCATCATTTCCCCAACATTCAACTTTTCCAAGACCTTCTATGTTAGCAGGATTAAATGTTGGATTTGAGATACCAGCTTTTCTTTGTCTAGTATAGTCATCTAATGCTCTAAATGCAAATTTTCCAAGAAGAGTTATAGCAACTAGATTTACTATGGCCATAAGCGCCATCATTACATCGGCTAAGTCCCAAACGATTTGAACTTTTGTAAGAGAACCAAATAAAACCATTCCTACAACTAAAACTCTAAATACAGCCATTAAAGATTTATTTTCTCCGAATATAAACTCTATGTTAGATTGACCGTAGTAGTAGTTTCCGACGATTGAACTAAATGCAAATAGGAAGATGCATATAGCTATAAATGTATATCCTAAAGAACCTATGTGATAGCTTAATGCTTCTTGTGCAAGTTCTATACTAGTAGCGCCGCTTGTTGTGTTAAATTGAGTGTATAGAAGTACCATAAATGCAGTACAAGTACAGATTATTATTGTATCTGTGAAAACACCAAGTGATTGTATTAAACCTTGTTTTACTGGGTGTGAAGTATCTGCAGTTGCAGCAGCATTAGGTGCACTACCCATACCAGCTTCGTTAGAGAATAAACCTCTTTTTATTCCGACTAATATTGTTCCTGTGAATGTACCAACAGTGAAATCTTTGAAGTTAAGTGCTTGTGAGAATATTGCTTCGAATACTTGTGGCATTAAGTTTATGTTTTTGAAAACTATAAATAATGCAACTAATATGTATGCTACAGCAAATATTGGAACTATAACCTCAGTTATTTTTGCTATTCTTTGAACTCCACCAAATATAACAGCAGTAGTTAAGGCACATAATATTATTCCCATAAGGAATTTATCTATACCGAAAGCTGCATGAAATGCAACAGTCATTGTATTAGATTGAACAGCATTAAATACGAATGCGAAAGATATTGTTATTAATACTGAGAATAGTATTGCCATTTTTTTGTTTTTTAAACCTTGTTCTATATAATAAGCTGGACCACCTCTAAATGCAGCTCCATCTCTAACTTTATATATTTGTGCTAATGTACTTTCAACAAAGCTTGATGCAGATCCGATAAGTGCTACAACCCACATCCAGAATATTGCACCAGGTCCACCGCCTACGATGGCGATTGATATACCTGCTATATTACCAGTACCTACACGAGATGCAGTACTTATACAAAATGCCTGGAATGAAGAAACCTTCCCGTCACCTTTGGCATCTTTGCCCATTCCATCACCTAAAAGTCTGAACATTTCTTTGAAATATCTAAATTGAACAAATTTTGTTTTTATAGTGAAATATATTCCTAAAACTATAAGAGCTATTACAAGAATATAAGTCCATAAAAAATCATTTACTACAGTTATAATATTGTTTAAAGTTTCCATAAACCCCTCCTCAAAATAATTATTAAATACAACGTTAATGAATATTATAATGGGGATTTGAAATTAAAGCAAGATGTAAATGCAAATCTTCTAAATTTGAAAAATAAAATAAATTCTGAAAAATATATCCAAACTTATGTAAAATATATAAGTTTTATTATTTACAATCGAGTTAAAATCTTGTATTACAGAGTATATATAGCGTGGTTTGATAAAATTTGACATGGGATATAATTACAAGGAAAGAGATTTTTATATTAAATAAAATGCAAGATAATATTAGAAATTTGGAGGTTATAAAAATTAACTTGCGAAATTGTAATAATTTTAAAAAATGTTAATGTTAATGTTTGTATTTAGTCTTATTTGATTAAAAAAATAAATTAAAATACAAAATATACTTTAAATTATTGAAAAAAAAGAAAGTAAATCAATAAAAAAACAAAAATAAATAAAAAATTACGATAATGATAATTAATATCATTTACAAAATGAAAAAAGTTTGATATAATTAATTTAGGCTAAGGAAATAGCAAAAGTTTAAATATTTCTTAAATAGATTTGGGTTAAGTGTGGTAGCTTTCTAGTCTATATAATATTTAGAGTTTTTAATTAGTATCAAAATCTTTAAAAGATAAACATACTAGTTTTAGATTATATGTATTTTGCGCGTTACATATTAATCTACGGTAGAGTTATGACCAGTATGCCTAATGATTATACGATTCTTCAAAAAAGACTGACACGATTGATTTCGTGATCGGTCTTTTTTTGTGAATAATTTGTGACACAATTGTGACATATTCTTAGTAATATTATGGTTCTAAAATTAATAAAATTAATCAGAGTTTAATTTATTTTAATAATCATTTCGAAAATAATCTTAATAAATCTTAGATTTCATTCTAGTAAAAAAATCAGTTAAATTGGATAAGGAGGGGGGAATATGGATTTATCATTTAGATTTAAGTTTAAACGATTTTTTAAATAAAAAGGGGTGTTTGATATGATTTGTAAGCGATGTAATCATATAAACAATGACGGTGCAAAATTTTGTATAAAATGTGGTGCACCAATGGATGAAAATTATAGTCAAAGCCAAAATATAAATTATAATCAACCCAATTATAATGATTATAGATATCCAAATAATAATCAAACAGATTGGGCTCAAATTATAAAAATAATCATAGGAACTTTAGTTGTAGTTGCAGTAATTGTACTTCTTGGAAAACAATTTATGGGCAATGATAATAGTGATGTTGCAACACAAAGTGAACAAGCAGCTTCAAGTTCAAATCAACAAAGTCAAGACTCATCACAAAGTAATACCGATCCAGCTTATAATGAATATAACAATTATACTAGCAAAAATGAGTATAATAGTTACACAAATAATAATGAATATAATAGCTATACTAGAAATAATAGTAGCAGTAGTAACAAAACAGGCGGATATATTATATCATACAGCAGCGATGTATTACTTACATCAAGTGATATACAAGGGTTATCAAAACAACAACTTAGATATGCTAGAAATGAAATATACGCAAGACACGGCAGAAAGTTCCAATCACAAGATTTAAGAAATTATTTCAATAGCAAGTCTTGGTACCAAGGAGTTATAGAACCCAGTAATTTTAATGATAAGACTATGTTGACAAATATAGAAATTAAAAATATTCAGTTTTTGAAAAGTGTAGAAGATAGTATGTAGATTAAGATTTGAAAGGATAGTTATGTGGGTGCCTAAATTAATTTTTAGGCATCTTTTTTATGAGATTTAGTATTGACTTTTGATTAAACGTTAATGCTACACTTATAGATAAGTAATATTCACAAATTTAGTATATTTAGCGTTTGGATAAATTAAAAATCATATTTAAAAACACTAACAGATTTTAGAGAAGATTATAAAGAATTTTGGAATTAACAATAGAAAAAATATTTATTAAAAATGCATTTTAATAATGAAAATCATTTACAATAACAAAAACAAGTGCTATAATAATATTGGCTTTAAAAATTATCGCGGCAAATATAATTTTTAAGGAGAACAACAAAAATGGCAAAAATGATGGGACCAAGATTTAAACAATGCAGACGTTTAGGATTAAATGTGTGCGGACATCCAAAAGCAATGGATAGAGCTGGAAGAGGAACTTCTAGAGCAGACAAAAAACTTTCACCATATGGACTTCAATTATTAGAAAAACAAAGACTTAGAGCTTATTATGGTGTATTAGAGAAACAATTCAGAAACTACGTTAAGAAAGCTGAAAAATCAAAAGAATCAACAGGTGTAGCTTTAATACAAATGCTAGAATGTAGATTAGACAACGTTGTTTACAGATTAGGATTCGCAAACTCTATAAGACAAGCACGTCAAATGGTAGTTCACGGACATATATTAGTAAACGGTAAAAAAGTAGATATACCTTCTTTTGCAGTACAAGTAGGAGATGAAGTTTCTTTAAGAGAAAAATCTAGAACTAATGTAATGTTTAAAGAAAACTTTGAAAGTTGTGCTTTAAACGAATATCCTTACTTAAGTAAAGATATGGACAAATTCTCAGGTGTATTAACAAGATTACCAGAGAGACAAGAAGTGCCAATCGAAATTGACGAAATACTAATCGTTGAGTTCTACTCAAAATAATATCTAAGATATAATTTTGAAAAACTAAGTTCAATTTCAATCTATTTACTTCATTCAAGAACTACAAAATCGCAAAAATCCAATACGGGTTTTTGCGATTTTATTTTTTGTTACGAATTAATAATATTCAACTGTAACGATTTTTCCTAATTTAACTAAAATCTTTTCGAGTTCACCAACAACGTGCAGTCTTAGTTCCAAGTCTCTTTGGAACGATGATTCGGCGTTGGCGATATTGAGTGATCTTCCGACTAATAGTTTTATATGTGATGCGCTATATAAAAGTTTAGCCATTTGTGATGCACCGTCTTTAGCTTTGAATATATCTGAATCAAGTGATTTAGACAGTGATTTTAATCTATCTATTGTTTTGGAAAGTGTAAGCACACCTTCTGTGACTAAGTCGACCCCTTGGATATATGCTATTGGAGGGACCTCTTTGTCGTATATTTCTGTGCTTGATTTAACTTCGACACCTAGTTCACGCGCTACGATTTGTGAAGTTGTGCCACCGCTGACAATTCTGATATCGGCGTTATTCATAAGCTCATGTACAACCTTGGCATCATCTTCTTTATGTGTAGGAGGTCCAGTGAAAAGTTTTACCTTTTTCGGTTTCACAGCTTTTAAGACGCAGACTGTAGTATCATCTCCAGGCTCAAATAAGTACATTTGGTCACAAACACCTAATAAGTTATTTTTTATATCAAGAGCAGACATCGAATCTCTTACATTAATTTTAAGATGTTTTGCGATATCTTCCCATTTCCAATTTAAATTAAGCGATTGGCCGGCACTTGCATAAAGAGCGCCGTCACTTACAAAAACCATAACGTCATTTTCTTTTAAATCTATACTAGCTTCACGAACTAATTTGCCACATATATTTGTTTCTGTGTAATGGATTCTTTCAATTTGACCTCTTCTTAAAAAGAAAGTCTCAGGTCCATCAAATTCAGCGATATAAGCTTTGTTATGGTCTGTAATTTTTACAATAGTAAAAGTAGAGTAGGCTATGTTTTTTTGCGCATCAACAGGCAGTGTTTGGATAATGGTTTCTACAGTTTCCTCTATGGTAAGCCCGTTTTTTATCATAGTAAGTGCAATAGTAGAAGTAAGAGTAGCTAAAATATTCGCCTTAACACCGCTGCTAAGTCCATCAGACAAAACAGCAACACTCATATCGTTATCAACATAAAATTCTACATTATCGCCACAAAGTTCTTCGCCATATTTAATAAGACTTCCAGATGCAAAATCAATAAAATATCTCATTATTCTTTCCCTTCTTCATCATCTAAGATGAAATTTTTAAGTTTTGTTAAAGTTATTTTTGTTTCGGCAGTTGTTTCACCAAGTAAACTTGCAATTTCCTGGGCAACAGTCATTTGTTTTGCAATAACTTGTTGTGCCATTTCTACAGTTTCTATTTTTAAAGTTTGAAGCTTTTTTTTGGCTCTTTCGTCTTTTGTGATATCGACAGCAAGCCATAAAAACATTTGGTTTTGTTCTAGCCAATAGATAGTTTGTAATATTGTAGAATTATCATATTCCTCAAAAGTTATTTTTTCGTTGCGGACATTTTTTCTAAATGTTCTAACACGTTCAAATTCTTGGTCATCTAAATACATTCCAAGAGGCATACCATCGGCTTCATCTTTTTCAATTTTGAAAAATGATTCAGCAGCTGGATTTAGCTCTATAATCATTAAATCTTTATCGACAAGTCCGATTAAGTTTGGTGAAGATTCACAAATAATATTAGATAAACTTTCAGCCCTACTTCTCATATAAGGAAGACACATTGACGGTTCGGCAATACCGTTAAAAACTGCAATTGCTTTTTCACGACATGTTTTGTATCCACAGCTACCACAGTTTAACTCATCAGCCCTTGAAGTTTTACCCATTGTTTTTAAAATTTCTTTTATTTCATATTCAGTAGGTTGTTCAAATTTAAATGGTTTTGGTGGATATTCTTTATAAAGTAAAACATCTAAAGCTATATCTTCATATGGATTTTTAACCGCCTTTGCTTGGAACAAATCTATATATTTTTGCTTATTATTTATTAGATCACGTTTAACCTCAAAGAAACATCTATCATCTTTGTCCAAGTCGGAACCATAAAGACAACCATGGTTACAGGCATTCATTTCAAAGAATGTATTTTCAAATTTGCCATTTTTTATAGAGTTTAGAACACTTTTACAATCTTCAATACCATTTACACAGAAAACTGTTTTAGAAGGATTTTTACTTTCTATAAAATCGGAAGTTTCCCCTGCTATTGGGAATATGATTTTATCTTTATAAATATAATCAAATGGCTCAATTGGAAAATCTTCTAAATTCAAATTTTCAGATTGTAACCATTTTTGTAATTCATAAAAAGTTATAACTTCATCAACACAAATTTCTTTAGTTGCGTCAGTTTTCTTTGCAACACAAGGGCCGATAAATACAACTTTATTATCTGTACCGTATTTGTGTTTTAGAAAACGTCCATGACTTATAAATGGTGGAACCACTGGAATAATTGAATTTGTTAGCTCTGGATAATGCTTTTGAATAAGATGATTTATAGTAGGACACATAGATGTAATGTAGTTTTCATTATCTTTTTCATTTGCATAGGCATTGTATATATCAAAAATAGGTTTTGTTGTAATACCAGAATCTTCAACATGTGTAAAGCCAAGATGTCTAAGTACTGCTGGGATTTTAAGACTTTGTTTTCCAAATGCCGAAGCAAAACTTGGAGCTACTGAGGCAATTACAGTTTCACCACTTTTGATAAAGTTTTTAACAGTGTTGATACTCGTTTTTTCAACTCTGTAATGTTGTGGACAGGCTTTTGAACACCTACCACATAAAATACATCTATCCATAAGAATGTCTGCTTGGCCACCTTTTATAACAATTGCGTCGACAGGGCAGACTCTGACACAAGCATAACATCCCCTACATCCTTTTTTAGAAAAATTAGAAGACATTAAATTTACCCCCTTTATAAATAAAAGTTCTAGATTTGAATTGTTTTGATTTATTAAAATTATACTATACTTTCCAAATATTTACTATTACATGCAAGTTGATGGAGTTTGAAATGTTGTCTAGAATTTAAAGTGAATTGACAGCCTATTTTGTGTATATGCATCGAGAAAAGTTAGAAATACTACAAAAATGTAACTGGAAAATTATTGGAAATTAGGTTATTATTTAACTATAAAAATGATATCAAAATAATATCAAAATTATATTTAGATTAAATTTCACAGGTAGTAAATCAAAAGGAGGGGTAAACTATGAGTGAGAATAATTTTGTAAAACAAGAGAGCTCAATAGAGGAAAAAGAACTAAACCCTATGAGTGGATGGCTAGCTCTTATTATAGGAATACTATTTATAATATCTCCAACACTAGGAGTAGGTACTTTAATTGCATACGATAATCCTATATTTTTAGTAATTTCAATAATTTTATTTATTGTGGCTATATTTATGTTTTGTGGATTAAAAATAGTAAATCCAAATGAATCAGTAGTCTTTGTATTATTCGGTAAATATTATGGAACACTTAAAAAGCCTGGTTTCTTCTTTGTAAACCCATTTTTAAGTGCTATAAATCCAACTTATGAATCACAAGTTACAAAGCTTAGTAAAACTGGTGAAAAAGATTCAGACGATGAAAGCAAAACATCAAATACAAAGAAGGTATCTTTAAAAGCGATGACTCTAAACAACCAAAAGCAAAAGGTTAATGATGAACTAGGAAATCCGATAATAATAGGAACAATAGTTATTTGGAAGGTTGTCAACCCTACAAAGGCTGTATTTAATGTAGAAAACTACAAGACATTTTTATCAATACAATGCGACTCAACTATAAGAAATGTCGCTAGACTTTATCCATATGATTCAGAAGATACAGAAGACCATAGAGAAAAATCTCTTCGTGGAAGTAGCCAAGAGATAGCAGACAGATTAAAAGAAGAACTTCAAAAACGTGTAGAAGTAGCAGGAATAGAAGTAGAAGAGGTACGTATAACTCACTTATCTTATGCACCAGAAATTGCAGCAGCAATGTTGCAACGTCAACAAGCAGAGGCAATAATTGCAGCACGTAAGAAAATAGTAGAAGGTGCTGTTGGTATGGTTGAGATGGCGCTTAATTCTCTAAGTGAAAAAGAAGTTGTTGAATTAGACGATGAGAGAAAGGCTGCTATGGTGAGCAACTTACTTGTAGTACTATGTGGAAATAAAGATGCTCAACCAATTGTAAATAGTGGCTCAATTTATTAGATAGTTATGGCTGAAAAAAAGGATAAAAGTAAAAAACAAATTTTACTTAGAATTTCGCCAACCCTGTGGAATGAACTTGCTTTGTGGTCAGAAGATGAGTTTAGATCGATAAATGGTCAGATAGAATATCTCCTTACTGAATGTGTAAAAGCACGTAAGAAGGGGAGTAAAAAAAATAGTAAAGATGGAGAATAAGGTTATATTTTAAACGCATAAATAGAGGAGTTGTAGATTTTAACTGCAACTCCTTTTTGTATTTGAATATAAAAGCTATGGATTTCTCAAATTATCAGAACTATTATCTTCATTGATTAAGTTTTTAACACGGCTTAAAATAACCTTTGTTTCGGCAGTTGTCTCACCAAGAAGTCTTCCTATTTCTTGAACAACTGTCATCTGTTTATTTATAACAGTTTGGGCGAGTTCCATAGTATCTTGTTTAACTTGATCGGCGTGCTTTTTATTTTCTATTTTCTCTGTAATATCATATGCCATCCACATAAAAATCTCCTCATCATGAAGCCAGAAAATATCTTGAGATAGTGTTTTATTCATATCTTCAATTGGAACAATATTGTTGTAGATGTTTTTATAGTTATTCAAACAATCGTAAAAAGCAGCATCGTCTACATACATAAACATAGGATAGCCGATATAGTCGTCGTCTTTTATATCGAAAAATTGCTTAGCATTACTGTTAAACTCTAAAATATTCATTTCTTTATCAACAAGCCCTATTAAAAAAGGCGATGATTCAAATATCAAATTTGCTATATTCTCAGCTTTTTGTCTCATATAAGGTGAACACATGTTGATTTCTGAAATACTGTTATAAATAGCTATAGCATGGTCCCTACAAGTTTTATATCCACATCCACCACAGTTGAGCTCATCTTTTAAAGTAGTTTTACCCATAGATTTTAAAATAGAGTAGAGTTCATCATCATTTGGAACTTTTAGCTCAACTTTTTTAGGAGTAAAAATTTTCCCTAAAGGAGTTTTATCTAGGTAGTCTTCATAAGGATATTTATCATCAAAATCTTTATATTTTATTTTACATTTTTGTCTATAATTTCTGACGTTTATTTCTCTTTCTTGATAAGTGGTCTTGTTATTATCAAGTCCAGAACCATTTAGACAACTATGAATACAGGCGCTCATTTCAAATATTGTATTTGTAAAACGGCCTTCTTCTAGTGCGTGCAATATATCGATGCAGTCTTTTACACCTTCAACAGTAATAACTTTTTTTACTGGATTTTTGTCATTTATAACACGAGTTGTTTGGCCGACGATAGGGAATAACAGTCTATCTTTACAAATTACATCGAATTCACCTTCTTCAAGTTCATCTAAATTTATATTTTCTTTTTTAAACCATTTTTGAAGCTCGGCAAAAGTTATAACAGCATCGACACTTACATCAGTAGAACCTTCATCTTTTTTTGCAAGACAAGGGCCGATAAACACAACCTTAGTATCAGTATGGTATTTACTTTTCATAAGTCGAGTGTGACATAGAAAAGGAGATACTACAGGTATTAGATTTTTTGTAAACTGAGGGAAGTGCTTTTCAATTAAGTTGTTTATAGTTGGGCAAAAACTTGTGAAGTAGTTTTCACCATCGTCCAAATCTGCATAATGATTGTATTGTTCTAATACAGGATTTGTTGCGATAACAGTTTCCTCAACATATGTAAAACCTAATTTTTTTAGGGCAGTAGGGATTTTGTGACTATTTTCACCGAATATAGAAACAAAACTCGGTGCAATAGAAACTGCAACTTTGTTTTTATTTTTTAAAAAAAATTTAATTTTTGATACTTCTGATTTTAAAATTGAATTCTTTTGAGGGCAAGCTTTTGAACATTCATTACATACTATGCATCTGTCTTTTAGAATTTGAGCTTGCTCGTTTTTAAATTTAATTGCATTAACTGGACAGACGCGCGCACAGGCATAACAACTTTTACATCTAGTCTTTTTAAAATTAACATACCACATAAAATTTTCCTCCAAGGATATAAATATTTTCCCCACCTTAGAGCAATAGCTGATTTTAATAACCCAAAAAAAATAATGATGTTTGTTTTTAAAAGTGATTTGATTATACTCTTGTATATTTAAGTTAATTATACTATAAATAATATTTTTCACAACAAAAAAGCCAGCAAATCGCCGGCTTAAGTTATTAAATATTTAAATTATGCTTTTTTAACAACTGAAGATTTAAGTTTCATAGCTCCGAAACCATCTATTTTACATTCTATATCATGTCCATCAGCAGCATCTGGAACTAATCTTATATTTTTAACTTTAGTTCCTATTTTTATTGAAGAAGAAGCTCCTTTAACTTTTAAGTCTTTAACAACTGTTACAGAATCTCCATCGTTTAGAACGTTTCCGTTAACGTCTTTTATTACGTTTTCTTCTTCTTGAGTATTTGGGTTCCACTCATAACCACATTCTGGGCAAACTACAAGTGATCCATCTTCATAAGTGTATTCAGAATTGCATTTTGGGCAATTTGGTAAATTTTCCATTTTATTTCCTCCTAAAATTTGAGTCTTAGAAATTATATAATACCATAGGCTCAAGTTTACTTCAAACAATTATTTATTGATATAGAAAATTTTTAATAATCTGCCATTCATTGATTAGTTTTTCTAGTGAAAACCTAGCATTTGCAGGGCTAGTTGATGGAAGTTTTATAGCTTTTAAATTTGTATTTTTTTCACAGTATTTTTTATAAAGCTCAAATGACTTTCCGCCGTTACAAAATATTTGTTTTATATCACAAGTATCTATAATTTTGTTTAAATCATTCACAACAACATTTTTTATGCTGCTATCACTAGAACCTTCAATTTCACAACTTGCTATAACATCCCAAACGGCGATATTGTTATTTAGCAAAAATTCCTTTTTATCATCTATAGTTACAGGTATATCACAGCCTACAACACCAGATAAAACCTTCCAAAATCTATTTTGGGGATGATGATAGAAAAATTGATTTTCCCTAGATTTTACTGAGGGGAAAGAGCCTAAAATAAGTATTTTAGAATTTTTATCGTAGACTGGTGGGATTTCATGTTTTACAGTTTCCATTTTAATAATCCTTTCTAAAATAATAAACTTTATAATTTAATAATACAAACTATTTTTTTTATGTCAAGATAATTGAAATTATATCAATTAAAAGCCATTAAAAAAGATAAAATTCGATAAACTTTGACAAAGTTTAGTTAAATAATGTAAAATATAGGAGCGAGTATTTAATATACTCAAAAAAAACATTGGGAGAGATGAGTATGAGTATAAACAAGAAATACATTATAGCAAGTGCTATGATGGCATCAGTGGCATTACCATTAATGAATGCATCACATGTAGATGCTGCTACTGATATGAGAACTGTTACGGCTTCATCACTAAATTTTAGAACAGGTCCATCTACAAGTTACAGTATAATTAATGTATTAATGAATGGGCAAAAAGTTGAGTACATAAGCACATCAGGAAGTTGGCTAAAAGTAAAATATAATGGAGTTACAGGATATGTACATGGAGATTATGTAACAAAAGGTACAACTGATAATTCTACTACTGGAACTACAAAATATGTAAGTGCATCAGTAGGGCTAAATGTGAGAAGTGGGGCAGGAACAAGTTACTCTAAATTAGGAAAATTAGAATACAAAGAAAAGGTAACAGTACTATCAACATCAAATGGTTGGTCAAAAATAAACTACAATGGAAAAACAGGGTATGTAGATAGTTCTTACTTAAAAAGTACAGTACCAGGTTCAACTAATGATAATACTAACAATGAAACAACAGGAACTACAAAATATGTAAATACGACTTCTGGATTAAATGTAAGAAGTGGAGCAGGAACAAGTTATTCTAAATTAGGAAAATTAGAATACAAAGAAAAAGTAACAGTATTATCAACATCAAATGGTTGGTCAAAAATAAACTACAATGGAAAAACAGGATATGTAGATAGCTCTTATTTACAAAGTACAGTGCCAGGTTCAAATGGAAACAATGCTAACAACAACAATAACACTGTATCAACAAAAGCTAATGAAGTAATAGCGTATGCAAAAACTTTATTAGGTAAACCATATGTATGGGGAGCACAAGGCCCAAATAGTTTTGACTGTTCAGGATTTACATACTATGTATTTAAAAATAAGGCAGGAATAGTACTTCCAAGGACTTCAAGCGCACAAAGTAAATACGGAACATATGTAAGTAAAAGCAATTTAAAAGCTGGAGACTTAGTATTCTTTGACACTAACGGAGCTAATGATGGAAATGTATCACATGTTGGAATGTATATAGGAAATGGGCAAATGATACATGCATCTTATGGTCAAAAGAAAATAGTAATTGCAAACTTCAATGATAGTTACTATCAAAAAGCTTATGTAAATGCAAGAAGAGTTTTATAAAGAAATTCTTATGTGTTATAAAAAATTACAATAAAAAAATAGATTAATAGATTTATTAATATAAATTTAGTGAATTAGCGGTATAACGACATATGTTATACCGCTTTTTTGTTTACTTTTTTGTTTCAAATTTATTTATGTTAGAAAAAAGTAACAAAAAAGTAACAAAAAGACTTGATAAAAAGTAACAAAAATGTAATAATATTAATAAGATAAAAATTATTGGAATGAAAAATGAAGATAAGACGCTGATTAGCGATGATTGGATATATAGAAGAAAAAGGTAACAAAATGTTACTGATTATTGGGAGGAATATAATTATGAAAATAAATAAATCTTATGTAGTGGCAAGTGCGATTATTGCCTCAACATCGATATTACCATTAGGAAATGTAGAACAAGTAGATGCAGCAAGCAAAACTGTGACTGTTGAATCGAGAGTTAACTTTAGAAAAGGTCCATCTAAAAAATATGCTTCAATGAGAAAATTACACAAAGGATATAAATTAACTTATCTAGGAAAAAGCGGAAGATGGGTAAAAGTAAAATACAAGGGAAAAACTGGATATGTTTACGATAGTTATGTAAGCTCAGTTAAAGGAAGCGGTTCAAATAAAAACGAAAGCAATAATAACAAAAGCTCATTAGTATCATATGCTAAAACAAAATTAGGAAAGCCATATGTATGGGGAGCACAAGGACCAAATAGTTTCGACTGTTCAGGATTCACATACTATGTAGTTAAGAATAAATTAGGTAAATCAATACCGAGAACTTCAACTGAACAAAGTAGATACGGAACATATGTAAGCAAAGGAAATTTAAGAGCAGGGGATTTAGTATTCTTCGATACAGTAGGATCAAACAACGGAAATGTATCTCATGCTGGTATATATATAGGAAATGGTCAATTTATACACGCATCTTCAACTCAAAAGAAAGTAGTAATATCAAGTTTAGCTAGTGGACATTATAGCAAAGCATTTGTAAATGGGAGAAGATTATAATAAAAATATAAAATAGTAATTAGGAGCCTTTTGATATATAAAAGGCTCTTTTTGATTTTTAGTTAAAAAACTAATTAAGGAAAATGTTTTTAAACAATACAAACTATGGACTAACTCTATAGTTTGTATATACAAGAACAAAAAGTAAAAAAATGTAAAAAATCTATTGACAATCTTGTATACATCAAATATAATAAGTGTATAGAAGTTAAGTTATAAAATTTATGTTTGAATAACTTAAGTATTGTCATTAAACTGATGGTGAGTTTATGACAGTGGACTATTCTGTAAATTTTTTCTAACTTAATTCATATTCTACTTTCCCCAAAGTTAGAATTTTTAAAACAATAACGACCCCGTTTTATACGACGGAAGTATAAAACAGTATTTTGTAGCAACCATCCCCAAATGGTTGCTATTTTTTTGTGCATTCAAAAAGAAAACGGCAAGGTGAACTTGCCGCAGTATTTATTCGTATTTTTTATGTTTAAATGGTATTTGAAACTGAACTAGACATTCACCTTCATTCATAAAATAAAGCGAAGTATCAAGATATTTTATAAACCCAGGGTATATTGGATTTAAGTTTTTAAAATCTATCCAACCTATTAAGTTTTCAAAATACTCATCAAAATTATCTTTAGACAATTTTGTGATAGTTTCTATGTAATTTGAATGGGGAACAACCAATATATCTTTTGTATCTTCCATAACCTCAAACTCTTCTTGACTTATTTCAGTATAATATTCTTGGTTCTCAGATACTTTTCCATATTCAAAGAAATCAAATAAATTTGTGGAATCAAAGTTTTTATCAGAAAATGAAAATACGAATTTATCTAATATATCTAAAAAATTAGTTGAAGTATCTAATAAGTTTTTCTTAGATATAGAGCATTTATTAGTTTTAACATTATTTTTTAGTTTTTTAAAATAACGGTCGGTATACGATTTTATAACAGGAACATTAATCATTAAGTCACTTGAGTTTACTTCTTTCAAAGTATCTTTAAAAACCTTTTCTATTTTCTTAATTGTGGCCACCTTTTCTAAAAGAACTTTATGATGATTTTTTAAAATTTGACGTTGGACTTCTGGGTCAGAGTGAAGTAGTGATTTAATATCACAAATAGATAAATCTAAGTCGCGCAAGTTTTTAATATGACTTATTATGGATATGTCTTCAATTGTGTAGTATCTATAACGATTATTGGGATTTTTTTTAGATTTAATTAGATCTATTTTATCGTAATATCTCAATGTATCGATAGATAAACCAGTAATTCGTGAAGTTTCACTTATATTAAAAGTTAAATCTTTCATTTAAAATTCTCCTATTAATTGTTAAATTTTTTTCAAAATCAGCTTGACTATGGAGTTACTCCATAGTTTATTATATAAGTATAGAAAAAATAAATAAATTAGTCAACTTTAGACTTGATTATATTTTTATAAAAATTGTTTATTAATTAATTGTTATTGTTTTAGAATTTCGTTTTGGGGAAAATGAATATGTTTTGTACGGGAGAAGGCTGTATCGTTATGATGCAGTCTTCTATTGTTTTGATTATTTTTGTTAAAATGTAAATCTAATACTTTGAATAAATATTTTCTTAGTGTAAAATATATCTAGATAAATAGAAATTACCAATTGGTAAAATAAAAATTTGGGAGATATATATGAAGAAGAATTACGACATAATAGTATTTGATTTAGATGGAACAATTACAGCATCTGATTTAGGAATAACAAATTCGATTAAATATGCACTTAATTATTTTGGGCTAGAAAAGGACAATGAATCTTTAAAAAGACATATAGGGCCAGCGTTAAGTGCCACATTTAGAGAATATGTAGGAGATGATGAAGAAAAAATACAACTAGCTATTAAAAAATATAGAGAATACTATGTAGATCAGGGTGGAATGCTAGAGAATGAAGTATATGAAGGTGTTGAAGAAACCCTAAAAGAAATAAGAAATAGGGGCAAAAAAATAATACTTGCATCATCAAAACCAATGGTATTTTGTGAAAAAATACTTCAACATTTTAAATTAGATAAGTATTTTGATTTTATAGGTGGAAGTAATTTAGATGAAACCCGTTGCAAAAAGGTAGAAGTAATAACTTACTCACTAGAAAATATAGGGGAAGTTCCGGGGGCAAATGTGCTTATGGTTGGAGATAGAGAATACGACATATTAGGTGCAAAAGAGCTAGGCATAGATTCTGTCGGTGTTTTATTTGGATATGGTGATAAGGAAGAATTAGAAAATGCAGGAGCTACTTATATAATAGAAAAAATGACTGATATATTAGAAATTGTTTAATTTAGAAAACCTAAGAGGTTGTTGATTAAATACGTATCAAGCTATAGATATATCAAAACTCTTAGGAATAATTATAAAAGATTAAAAGTTTTTATGTTTTAAATGTTTTCTAATATAAAAATATATTACAAAAATAGGAACTACTATTATAAAAAGTATTTCTAACATTAATATAAATACTATATAATGGTTTTCGCATATTGCGCCTATAGGAAGAAATACTATACTACTAGATACAAAATATGCTCCTAGATTAGAATGCATTTTTTTCCATACATCATTATCCATTAGATGCATTGGTATTTTAATAGAAAATGTAGAGTTTCTAGTACAATTTGAAAGAGTATATCCTAAAAAGATAAATATAAAGCAAATTATACAACTTAATAGATTATAAAAATTAAATTTATCTAAGAAATCTTCACCAGTAAATGAAGTAAATAATTCAAGCATGCTAAGTAAATCTATTGATAAAATAAATAACATAGTTGAATAAAAACTCACTTTTTCCTCAGATTTAGATTTAAAATTTTCTACAAATATCTTAGGTTTAAAATAAGTGAATATAGCTAATAAAAAAGGAATAATTAAAATTTGTTCTCTACTATTCCAATTAGCAATTTCACCTACAGCAGTATAGTGGGAGGGAACGTGTTTTGGAATATGAGGATAAATAAAAAGAGTTATTATAAGTGGTAAAAAACCAAATAGATAATATAATGATTTTTTTAATATAAGTTTTTTATCTTTAATTTGCATATATAATTTATCCCTCCAAATATTATAATAAATAATATTATAATATATCTGAGTGAGAAATACATTAAAAAATATAAATTTAACATATGATAGGATTTATTAGATTGTGTTTAATGTGATTTTGAACGAGTTTTTTTGATTTATTCAAAATAGCCCAAGTTATTACCATACAATAGATTGGATTAAAAATATATTATATAAAAATAGATTTTATGAAGTTTTTATAAGGTTAAAATTGGCAGGCTATATGATATAATATATGTGGGACAAATATTATAAGGAGGGGTTCAAATGGATTTATTTGAAGCTTTAAAAGAAAGAAGAAGTGTTCGTGCATATAAAGACGAACCAAAACATGCAGAACCTCGTAAAGAAGGATATGTAGTTAGAGTTTAATAATAAAAGATATTTTTTATAACATATATTAAAATTAATTAGAATAAAAATGGATTCCAGTTTTAGGAATCCATTTTTTTAGTATATAAAGGGTAAAATTATATATAAATATATAACAATTTAGATAAATATAATTTATGAATAATATAATGTTTAGAGCAAACTATTTGTGGTGTATAATATAATAAATAGTTTTTGAGGAGGCTTTTATAATGGAAAAGAAAGAAGAAAACTTATATGAACTTTTTCAAAAATATTCATATACAGAATTAAAACAATTGTTTAAAGAAGCTAAAACTAAAGATGAACAGGATTTTTATATGACTTTAGCTAATATGGTTCTTCAAAAAAAACAAGAAGAGGTTATAGGTGAATAATATGTTAACATATAACAAGATATAAACATTAAAAAACAGTTCATAAAATTTTGATACAGTACATTTTAATACATAAAAATGTTAAAAATAAAAACATAAGGAATTATGAAAACAAAATAGAAAGGGTTTAATTATGACAAAAAAACTTTTTTACAACGGAGATATATTAACTCTTGAAGATGAATTATATGCAGAAGCTGTCTTAGTAGAAGACGGGAAAATTAAAGCAGTAGGAAAAAAAGACGAGCTTATGATCCAAAATAGTGATGCTGAGATGATAGATTTACAAGGAAAGACTTTAATGCCATCATTTATAGATGCGCACAGTCACTTCTTTGGATATGCAAACAGCAAATTACAAGTTTCATTAGAAGATGCGGTTGATTTTGATGATATAGCAAACAGAATTAAAACATTTATAGAAAAAAACAATGTTCCAGAAGGTGTGTGGATAAATGCGAATAATTTCGACTACAACACATTAGCAGAAAAAACTTATCCAAGAATAGATTTCTTAGATGAAGTTGTGCCAAACAATCCAATTATAATTGCAAATAAATCTGGTCACAATGGACTTGTTAACTCTCTTGGAATGAAAGAATTAGGAATAACAATAGATACTCCAGACCCAGAAGGTGGAGTGATATTTAAAGAAAACGGAAAACTTAACGGATATCTTGAAGAAAATGCGTTTATAAACAACGTTCAAAGAGTTCCAATGTCATCAACTGAAGATATTATGAAAGCTGTTCTTGAGGCCCAAAATGACTACGCTTCTTACGGAATAACAACAATGCAAGAAGGTATGGTAGTTCCGCTATTAGCTGATTTACTAGCTTATATGGCACATTCAGGAATGATGAAAATAGATTATATCGCATATGTAGATATAAGAGAAAGAGAAAAAATATTTGAAAAACTTCAAGGATGTATAAATGAGTATAAAAACCACTTTAAAATAGGTGGATTTAAAACTTTCCTTGATGGTTCACCACAAGGCAGAACTGCTTATATGAGAACTGATTATCAAGGAGAAGAAGGATACAGAGCTTATCCAGTTATGAGTGAAGAAGAATTAGAAGGCTTAATCGAAATAGCATTAAAAGAAAATATGCAAATATTAGCCCACTGTAATGGAGATGCTGCTGTAGCTCAATATTTAGAACAATATAAAAAAGCAAAAGAAAACTTAAATACAGACAATGACATAAGACCAGTTATAGTTCATGCTCAGCTTATGGGGCTTGATCAATTGCCGGAAGTTAAAAAACTAGGAATGATACCATCATTCTTCGTAGCTCACGTTTACCACTGGGGTAACATCCACGTTCAAAACTTCGGACTTGAAAGAGCGAGTCAAATATCACCTGCAAAAGCAGCGCTAGATTTAGGAATTAAATTCACATTCCATCAAGACGCGCCAGTTATCGAGCCAAACATGCTTGAAACAATATGGATAGCTTGCAATAGAAAAATGAAAGATGGTACAGTATTAGGTGAAGAACAAAGAATACCAGTTCTTGCTGCAATAGAAGCAGTAACAAAAAATGCAGCTTATCAATACTTTGAAGAAGATATCAAAGGAACAATAAAAGAAAATAAATTAGCTGACTTAGTAATACTTGATAAAAACCCACTAAAAGTAGATGTTGACGATATAAGAAATATAAAAGTTGTAGAAACTTTCAAAGAAGGAAACTCTATTTATAAAGCATAAAATAAATAATCTATAAAATTTAAGATAGATATTAAATTAAAAGAGCTCGATTACTTTAGTAAAAGGGCTCTTTTTTGTGTAAATACGAGTAACTTATCATTTTTAAAAGTTGACAAATATTGTATAATAAAATATAAATTAATTCCATTTCAGAGGGGAAACTTAATGGAATTAAGATTTTAGGGGGATTAGTATGAAAATACAAAGAACTGATTGGGGATATATCGAATGGAGACATATCCACGATGAAAATGATAAAAAACAACTTATGGATATTAGGATATCTGTTGTCCTTCCTGGAAAAAGTCAGCCAAAGCATACTCATTATAGCGAGGAACAAATGTTATACGTTATGTCTGGGGAAGGGATTCATATTATAAATGGAAAAAAGCATCATAAAAAAGCTGGAGAATTTGTATATATAGATGGTGGAGCGACTCATGAAACGCATAATATAGGTGATGAACCGCTTAGAGAATTATTAGTATCAAATCCAGTTATAGTAAATAATTATGATTATGAAGATAAAAAAATAGACGGACTAAATAGAATCATAGAGGCAATTCAATCTCAATTTATAGAACCATTGAATATTCCGATAACGATTTATGACTCATCTTGGAAGATACTTTTGCAGACAAAGTGTTTTAATAATTATTGTATAAAAACATGTGCTCTAAATGGTAGGTTTGCTTACTGTGACTGTTTAACTCCACAAAATACAGCTGAAGATGAACAATATACATTTAAATGTAGTTATGGACTTACGATTTATCACATACCGATAATATATGAGGATGAAGTTATTGGTTATATAAGAGGGGGGCATATTTTGCTCGCATCTGATGGGAAAAAAAGTGACCAGAAGAATATATATGATACACCAACTAGTACTGCAATGAGTATAAAAAGGCTACTTGTTCAAATTGCAAAGAGTATAGTCAATTATTATAGGTTCAATAAACTTAGAGGTGAAGTACAGGAAAAGAATATGGCGATTGAAAAAACTTCAAAATTAAGAGAAGAATTGAAAAATGATTTAATTAAAGAACAGGAAAAAGTTACGAATTTAAAAATAAATCACCATTTTCTATTTAATACATTAAATTCGATGGCAAGTATGGCGCTTGAAAAAGATTGTTTTGATTTATACAGTGCTATAATTGACTTAAGCAAATTATTTAGGTATACAATGGGTGTTGAGTCAGAATTTACTGAGCTTGAAAAAGAAATAGACTATGTAAAACAGTACTTAAATCTTCAAAAGATAAGATATGGTGACGAGTTAGAAATAGAATACAATATAGATGAAAAATACAATAACGTAGGGGTTCCATTTAATTTCTTGCAACCAATCGTTGAAAATTCATTTGTCCATGGATTTAAAAATAGTTTAGATAAGAAAAAATTAAAACTATCTACTTTTTTATACAATGAAAGACTTAGAATCGTCATAGAAAATAACGGATCTAGTTTATCAGACAGTGATGTGTGCACCGTTATACAAAAAATTCATAACAACAGCGGGCACGGCTTATCTTTAATACATAGCAAGTTGCAGTTTGCATATGCAAATAATTTTAAAATGGATGTTATATCTAATGAAAAAAGTACGAGTTTTATAATAGATATACCAATAGTAAATAACTTAAAAAAATAATAAAAGATATAAATTGGAGGGGTAAATATGTTTAATAAATCTTATGTTACAAAAGATGTTGAACAAATTGATGTTAATAGTGAATACTTTCCAGACTTGGTCTATGCAGGTCTTGAAAGTCATGGAAGTGATTTATGTGGATTTGTGTTAAAGCCTCAAGGAAAGGGACCACATCCAACAGCTATACTACTGCATGGATTTCCAGGTTATGATGACCCGATAGATTTGGCACATGCGCTGAGAAGATGTGGTATGAATGTACTTAGATTTCACTATAGAGGTTGCTGGGGAGTAAAAGGAACTTATTCATTTAAACATTGCATGGAAGATGTTAAGTCAGCGATAGATTATTTGACAGATGAAGAAGTTGTAAAAAAATTTAATATAGATATAGATAACTTATTTTTAGTTGGACATAGTATGGGCGGTTTTTTAACTTTGACTCATGCTTGCGACAAAAGAATCAAAGCGTCTGTTGCCATAAGCCCATATGATTTTGGTCTTGTTGGAAAGATTGGTCATTATGATGAAAAAGAGAGAGAAGAAGCTTTTGAAATGTTCAAAACTGCTATACCTCCATTAAATGATACAAATGCTGAAGCATTAATGCAAGAATGTATAGAAAATGGAGACAAGTGGAACCTTCCAGATAAAGCAAAATTCTTAGCAGATGAAAGGCTTTTAATTACAGTTGGAACTGGGGATGTTGTAAGCAAAAAATCTCTTCATCATGATATTTTAGCAAGTGAAATTAAAAAATATAATAAAGGAAATTTGACAGAAAAATTTGCAGCTACTGATCACTCTTATTCAAACAAGAGAATTTGGCTAGCCCAAACAGTTGCTGAATTTTTAGATGAGGTAATAAATGAAAAATAGTAGATGATTTAATAAAAATAGTGGATAAATTAAAAGATTAATTTAAAACTGAGGAGAGATTGAAAGTGATAAAAACAGTAATTATAGATGATGAACCTGCCGTAGTTTCTATTATTAAATATTTTGTTAAAAAAGAAAATCTACCTTTAGATATAGTAGGAACTGCAAATAGGGGAGATGAAGGAATAGAACTTATAAAAAAATTAAATCCTCAGCTAGTTTTTCTAGACATAAAAATGCCTGTTGTAGATGGGTTTGAAGTTATGAAGGCAGTAAGTGATACAAAATTTATAGTTATAACTGCATTTGAGTCATTTGAATACGCTCAAAAATCCTTGCGACTTGGGGCAAAAGACATAATCTTAAAGCCAATTGAATTTAAGCAATTGACAGCATCTATCAACAGAGTAATGGGATGGAAATTTACATCAAATAATACTGTAAATGATGTAATACAATATATCCATTCTAATTACGATAAAAAAATAGAATTAAAAACTATAGCAGCAAATTTATATCTATCTCCTGATTATATATCAAAGCTATTTAAAACGTATATGGGTATTACAATTAATAAATACATAAATAAGGTTCGTATAGAAAAGGCAATAGAGTTATTTGACAATGAAGAAGTGAGCGTAAAAGAAGTAGCATTGATGACTGGTTACGACAGCCTAAATAATTTTTATAAAAATTTTAAAAATGCTACGGGCAAAACTCCTGCTATGTATCTTTCTGAAAAAAATAAATAGGTGTATTATGAAATAGAGTTTGAGGGAGTGGAAAAATGAAGGTTGCTTTAATTGTGCCAGAATATACAGCGAATATTATAAGAAATGTTGCAGAAGAAAATCTAGATAATATGGAGCTAGATGTTATGGTTTATAAAAACTATTTAAAAGCCGTTGAAATTGTAGAAAAAGTGCAAAAAAGATACGATGCAATAATGTTTGCGGGAATCGTTGTTTATAGCTTTGTAAAATCACATGTAAAAGAAGAGTGTATATGGGGATACTTCCCTTTACATGAAAGTTCATTATCTTTTGCTATATTAAAAGCACTTTATATTAAAGAAAATATAAAAAATATAAGTATAGATACTTATTCAATGGAATCAATTAAAGAAGTTTATGACTTTATTGGTATAGATTTTGATGAAGTTAATGTCATGCTTTATGATGTAAAAGCTGATAGCTATAACATAACAGAAGATGCGCTTAAATTTCATAAAAACAATTTAAAAAATAAAGACAATATATGTATAATTACAGCATTAAGTGATGTTAATAAACAATTAAATATTGAAAAAATAAGCTGTCATATGGCAATACCTACGAAGAGTATAATAATATATAGTTTTCAAAACTTATATTTAAGATATACAGCAAAAGTAAATACTAATAGCAGGGTTGTAGCTATTTTTATTCAAATAGATTTTCCTGATGACTACTCTATAATAAGTAAAAATGAATATTACTATGTCAAGGAAAAAAATAAAGTAACAGAGTTGATTTACGAATTTGCAAATAAAATAGAAGCTGCAGTAATCGAATTTAGCTACAATACATATATACTTATTTCGACAAAGAAAATACTAGAAACTGAAACTGAAAACTATACAAATATAGATTTGTTAAGATCTATTGAAGAAAATTCACTTAATAGGATTTCTATGGGGATTGGATATGGAAAAACGGCGAGTGAGGCAAAATATAAAGCCAATGAGGCGATGATAAAATCTAAGCAATGCCAAAATGAAAATGTGGCATATATAATTTATGAAGATGGAAAGGCAGTAGGTCCTGTAAAATCAAAATTCAAGAAAAAAAGCAATGTAAAAATAGACGATAAATTGACTAAAATATCAAATATAACAAGTGTTAGTGTAAAGAAAATACTTTTGTTCTACAATGCAATAAATACATGCAAAAAAAATAGATTTACAGCTGATGAACTTGCAAAACAGTGTGATATGTCTTATAGAACTGTAAATAGAACGATTAATAAATTAGAGAAATACGGATATGTTGAAGTTGTCGGCAAGCATTTTGAAGATGGTTCAGGACGACCTAGAAGGATAATAAAATTCAACATATAGTATACAAATTTACATATTAAAGTTGTAAAAGGAAAAGACAGGTTAAATATTAGTTTAATGTTTAATCTGTCTTTTTTTAATTTAAAAATAAAAGAAATGTATAAAAGAAGAAAAATTCTAAAAATTCCATGTATTAATATTAAGTATATAATATATCATATGTATATTAAAAACTCTTAAAAAATATATAAATGTAAATTTTATAAAACTTCATAAATCACTTAATAAAACTCAAAAAAATGTATAAATATAGTATTTTCAATCGATTAAAAAGTTTTAATTTAAAAAAATATGTTTAATTATGTAAAAAAAAGTATTTTTGAATATAATTAAGGACATTTTTCTGACATTTTAAAGTCAAATATAATAAACTATAATTATAGTAAATTTAATAATAAAGAAAAATGAAGGCGAAATATGGGGATTGCTTTCATAGGGGGATAATTATGAATCAAAAATTAAATGACTTATGGGAAAAATATTATAAAAAAGTTTATGATATTAGACATCAAATTCACATGAACCCAGAATTAGGTTTTGAAGAGTATGAAACTTCTAAACTAGTAGCATCTGAGCTTGAAAAATTGGGGATTGAAGTTACTAAAAATGTAGCTAAAACAGGTGTTGTAGGTTTAATAAAAGGAGGATATCCTGGAAAAACTGTAGCACTTAGAGCAGATATGGATGCACTTAGAATTAATGAAGAAGGAGATTATGAATTTAAATCTAAAAATCCAGGAGTAATGCATGCTTGTGGACATGATGGTCATACAGCGAGTCTTTTAGGTGTTGCAATGATGTTAAATGAAATAAAAGACGAGCTACATGGTAATGTAAAATTAATATTCCAACCAGCTGAAGAAGTTGAAGGTGGAGCATTACCAATGATTAAAGAAGGGGTATTAGAAAATCCAAAAGTGGATGCAGTATTCGGTGGGCACTTATGGGGCAGTATCGAAGAAGGAAAGGTTGCAGTAAAACATGGAGCTATGATGGCATCACCTGATATATTTACAATAAAAATAAATGGCAAAGGTGGACATGCAGGAGTACCTCATGCAAGTGTAGATCCAGTCCCAATAATGGCTCAAGTTATAACTGCACTACAAACAATAGTAAGTAGAAAAAATGATCCAACAAATCCTCTTGTAATATCTTGTTGTAATGTACATTCTGGAGAATGTCACAATGCTATACCAACAGAAGCGTTAATACAAGGTACTGTTAGAACTTTAAATAACGATACAAGGGATTTTGCAGAAGAAACAATAGAAAAATTTGTGAAAGGTATTGTTGAATCTCAAGGTGCTAGCTATGAGTTTGAATTTATTAGACAATTCCCACCTCTAGTAAATGATAAAAATATGGCAGATGTATTAGAAAAAGCAGCAAAAAAAATAGTTGGAGATGAAAATGTATTTGAACTTGCTACACCAAGTATGGGTGGTGAAGATTTTGCATTCTATACAGAAGAAGTACCTTCATCATTTGCATTTGTAGGAATGACAAAAGATGTAGAAAATCCAATATTACATCACAATGCTAAATTTGCTTGGGAAGATAATAATATGAAAAACTTAGCACAAACTTTAGCACAAGTTGCAATAGATTTTTTAAATAACTAAAAATCAAATCTCTTTGCACAAAATAAATATTATTTTTTTATTAAAACTGTATAATAACTATTTATTAAAAAGTCAAAAAATTATTAAAATATAAAAATATTAAGGAATATATTATAAATTTATAAAGAGACTTTTGACTAGATAGTTAATATAAAAACACATAAAGGGGGGGTCAACTTTGAAAAAAAGAGAAGTTGCCGTAGAAAAACAAAGTCTTTTTATGAGATTTTTAAATGGGGTAGAAGTAGTTGGCAATAAATTACCAGACCCAGTAACAATATTCTTTATATTATGGTTTGTTGTTATAGCAATATCAGCTATAGTAGCAAAAAGTGGTGTCTCAGCAGTCCATCCAGGAACTGGAGAAACAGTAACAGGCGTAAATTTATTATCAAAAGAACAATTGCAATTATTCTTAAATAATATTGTTACAAACTTTACAGGATTTGCACCTTTAGGATTAGTTTTAGTTACTATGCTTGGTGCAGGTTTAGCAGAAAAAGTAGGTATGATGGAAGTAATGTTAAAATCAGTTGCAGATAAAATACCTGCAAAATTAGTTACTGCTGCAATCATATTCATAGGTATAATGGCAAATGCTGTTGCAGATGCTGGTTTCGTTGTATTTCCACCACTTGCTGCATTAATATTTTTAGGATTAGGTAGACATCCATTAACAGGTATGTTTGCTGCATATGCAGGTGTTGCTGCAGGTTTCTCAGCTAACTTAATCATATCAATGTTAGATGCATTAGTTGCAGGATTCACTATTCCAGCAGCACAAATAATAGATCCTAATTATACTAGTACTCCAGCAATGAACTACTACTTTTTAATAGCATCATGTTTCGTATTAACAGCAGTAGGTACATTCGTAACAGAAAGATATGTAGCACCTCGTTTTGATGGTACTCCATATGAAGATACTGGATACGATGCAAATGCAGAAGTTACACCAAAAGAAAAGAAAGCTTTAAAATGTGCAGGAATATCTGTATTAATATATGCAGCAATAGTTGTTGCATTATGTATAGGTCCTAATGCATTTATGAAAGACCCAGAAACAGGTTCATTATTAGCATCAGCTGCACCACTTATGGCTGGTATGGTTCCGCTTATCACATTATTATTCTTTATACCTGGTATAGTATATGGTATAGTAGCAGGAAAGATAAAAAATGATAAAGATGTAGCAGCATTATTATATGAATCAATGGCTGGTATGGGGTCTTACATAGTTTTAGCATTCGCAGCAGGTCAATTTTTAGCATTATTCAACTCATCTAACTTGAGTTCATTACTTGCTATAAAAGGTGCTGAATGGTTAAAAGGTGTAGGTTTAACTGGCCCAGTTCTAATAGTAGTATTCGTATTATTTGCAGGATTTATAAACTTATTTGTAGGAAGTTGTTCAGCAAAATGGGCTATAATGGCTCCAATATTCGTTCCGATGTTTATGTTATTAGGATATTCTCCAGCATTAACTCAAATGGCTTACAGAATAGGTGACTCAATAACTAACCCAATATCACCAATATTCACATACTTCCCAGTTATACTAGCTTATGCTAAGAAGTACGACAAGAATATGGGTATAGGTACAATAATGTCAGCGATGTTACCATTCTCATTACTATTTGCTGTAGCTTGGATAATAGTACTTGTAATATTCATGCAATTTAATATACCACTAGGACCAAGTGGCCCAATATATTACAAATAGAATTAACCTAATTTTATAAATTAGAATTAATTGATAAAATGAACTTTAAAGAGCTATATCAATCCTGAGATAGCTCTTTAATTGATTTAATTTGATTGATTATAAATATGACTACATTAAAACTAATTATTAAAAAGAATATCTTAAGTTATTAGTTTAGAAAAATTAAAAGTAATTAACAATTTGGAGGCGCAAGTAAAAATGCAAACAAAAGAATTAGTAAAAGATATAAAACAATTAGCAAAAGAAAATAGAGATTACGTTATCTCATTAAGAAGACATTTTCATCAATATCCAGAATTAAGTATGGAAGAATATGAAACTAGCAAAAAAGTAAAAGAAGAGCTAGATAAAATGGGAATAGAATACAGAAGTGCAGCTGGTACTGGTATTATAGCTACTATAAAAGGAGATAAACCAGGAAAAACGATAGCTTTAAGAGCAGATATGGATGCATTACCAGTTGAAGAACTTACAGATTTCGATTTTAAATCTAAAATAGATGGTCGTATGCATGCTTGTGGACACGATTCACATACTGCAATGCTTTTAGGAGCGGCAAAAATACTTAATGGAATGAAAGATAAAATAAACGGTACAGTTAGATTATTATTCCAACCAGGTGAAGAAAGTGCAAAAGGTGCATTTGCTATGATAGATGATGGGGCTGTTGATGGTGTAGATGGTATATTTGGTATACATATATGGGCACAAGTTCCAGTTGGAAAAGTCTCTGTAGAAGCTGGACCAAGAATGGCTTGTGCAGACTGGTTCTATATAAATGTAAAAGGTAAAGGTGGACATGGTTCTCAACCAGAAAATTGTATAGATGCACTTGTTGCAAGTTCTGCAATAGTTATGAATTTACAAACTCTAGTAAGTAGAGAAACAAGACCACATGATCCACTAGTTCTTACAGTTGGATTATTAAAATCAGGAACAAGATTTAACGTAGTAGCTGAAGAAGGATATATGGAAGGTACAACTAGATGCTTTAACCCAGAACTTAGAAAACAACTTCCAGTTAAAATGGAAAGAATAATAAAAAGTACAGCTGAAGCATTTGGTGCAACAGCTAAACTAGAATTTGATTTTGCAGTAGCGCCAACAATAAATGATGAACAATGTGCTAAAATAGGACAAGGTTCTGTTGAAAAAATATTAGGTCCAGAAGGGAATTATCACTTTGAAAAAGTAACAGGTGGAGAAGATTTCTCTCACTACCTAGAAAAAGTTCCAGGAGCAATAGCATTTGTTGGATGCAGAAATGAAGAAAAAGATTGTTGTTATGCTCATCATAATGGTAAATTCGCAATAGATGAAGATGGAATAGAAGTAGGAACAGCTTTATATGCTCAATATGCTATAGATTTCTTAAATAAATACGAAAAATAGATAATTTAAAGTCCAAGCAAGGTGTAAAAACCTATTTGCTTGGGCTTTTATTTTTAAACAAGAAAAAAGCAAGAATTTAATTTTATCAAGCATGATACAATAAAAAAGGAGGTGAAGTTTATGAAAACAGGAAGTCATGTTCAAAGTCATATTAATAAATATGCTAAAAAAGACATTTCACATATGTATAAGGATTTTAATATAAGTGATGATGGTTATAATGACCAGCAAGTTCGTTTTAATAGAGATATATATGGGATGAATATTGGTGATAAGAAAATAGAAACTACTTTATATAGATTTTTTAGGTCTTTTAACAATCTTTTCAGTATGATTTTATTAGTTTTAATTGTAGTTTCTTTTTTTACAGATGTAATATTTACTTCTAATTATAGGCGTAATGGAACAACTTGTCTGATGTTAGTTGTAATATTTTTAATTAGTGGATTTGTACGATTTGTACAAGAGATGCGCTCAAAAAAAGCTGTTGATTCATTAATTGAGCTTATTAATACAAATGTTCATACTCGCAGAAATGGAAAATGGCAAGAGATTTCATCAAATGAATTAGTTGTTGGAGATAGGGTGAAATTTTATGCAGGGGATAGAATACCAGCGGATATACGTTTGATAAATGTAAATGAACTTTTCGTTTCACAATCTATGTTGACGGGGGAAAGTCTAGTAATTGAAAAAAATGCTGATATATTAGAACAAAAAGAATGTACAAGCATAAATGACTACAACAATATTGTTTTTTCTGGTTCTTTAGTTATTGGTGGAAGTGGAGAAGGAATTGTACTAGCAGTAGGCAAAGAAACTGTATATGGAGAAATTAGCAGAAATATAAATATTCGTAAAAATGGGTTTGAGAAGGGAGCAAATTCGATTGCAGGTGTATTAATCAAATTCATTGCTATTTTAGTACCTTTTGTATTTATTTCATGTGGACTAGTTCAAGGTAATTGGTTATCGGCATTTTTATTTTCATTATCAGTAGCAGTAGGATTGACGCCAGAGATGCTTCCTATGGTTATAAACGCCTGTCTCGCAAAGGGAAGTTCTGTTATGGGAAAAAAAGATACCATTGTAAAAAATATAAATGCAATGCAGGGGTTTGGAAGTATGGATGTTCTTTGTGTCGATAAAACAGGCACATTAACTGGAGATAAAATAGTTTTAGAATACTATATAGATATTTTGGGAAATGAAAGCAAACAAGTATTAGAGTATGCATATTTAAATAGCTTGTATCATACAGGTGTTAAAAATCATTTAGATGATGCAATTTGTCAAGTCGAACAAATGCCGAAATTTAATTATTTGAGGTTATTAGAAGAGTATAATAAATTGGACGAGTTACCATTTGATTATAATCGAAAATATGTAAGTGTATTGTGTGAAAACACATTAAATGAAAAATCAAATTTAAATAATGAAAATTTATTAATTGTAAAAGGTGATGTTGAAACAGTATGCAAAAAATGTACATATGCTGAATATAGAGGTAAAGCTTATCCAATGGATATGCAAAGTGTACACCATATTATTGATGAAATGCAAGAAGATGGTATGAAGGTTATAGCTGTTGCTTATAAAAATACTAATAAGGAACATATTATACCAGAAGATGAGAATGATTTAATATTGCTGGGATATCTAACATTTTTTGATGCTCCTAAAAAAAGCGCACAAGAAGCCATAGAGAAGTTAAAAAAATTGAATGTACCTATTAAAGTTTTAACAGGAGATAGTAAAAGAGTTGCTGTATCAGTTTGTAGACGACTAAATTTAGATACAGATAATATCATAGATGGAGAAAATTTATTTGAGTTAACAGATGATGAGTTAGCAATATTGTGTGAAAATACAACAATATTTGCACAATTATCTCCAAAGCAAAAGGCAAAAATAATTAAAGTATTGCAAGAAAATGGACATACTGTAGGATTTTTAGGAGATGGAATGAATGATTTACATGCGATATTTCAATCAGACGTTGGGATATCAGCAGAAGGGGCAACAGAGGCATTACAAGAAGCTGCAGATGTAATATTATTAAAAAAGGATTTAAATGTTTTAGAAGAAGGAATATTAGAAGGACGTAAAGTTTTTGTAAATATGAGTAAGTATATTCGTATTACTGCATCTTCTAATTTTGGTAATATATTAGCTGTAGTTATTGCAAGTGTTTTACTTCCGTTTTTCCCAATGACTTCGATACAATTATTACTTTTAAATTTATTATATGATGTTTTATGTTTGATTCTTCCATGGGATAATGTTGATGAGGAATTATATTGCAAGCCAAGAGATTGGTCGGGCAAAACTTTAGGGCGATTTATGTTGTTTTTTGGACCAATTAGTACAATTTTTGATTTAACAACATTTGTATTTTTATTCTTATGGTTATGTCCAACAATAAGTGGAGGGACATTTACAAGTCTAAATCATGAGTCACAACAAACATTCATTACATTGTTCCAAACAGGGTGGTTTTTGGAATCAATGTGGTCTCAAGTTTTGATTTTATATTCATTGCGTTCAAAGAAAATACCATTTATACAAAGTAAACCAGCCAAACCAGTTATTTTAGTTACTATTATAGGAATTATTCTATTTACAATTATGACTATAATACCAATTGGACGTTTTGTAGGCCTTACAAAAATGCCTTTAAGCTATTTTGCATTTTTACTACTAGTTGTATTGATTTATATATCATTAGTAAGTATTGCAAAATCATGGTATGTAAAAAAATATAAGGAATTAATATAAGGGGGGGAGTTTAAATGAAAAAGAAAATTGAATTTGCTAATTTAACTTCTTCTCTAGCTAGTTGGCTTTTAGAAAAATTAAAGGCTGCACCACTAGATGTAGGTAATATAGATGAATTTAAAGAAGGTATAGAAGGGTTATTAGATGGAAGTAATAATAGTTTAATGTTAGAGATAGATGATGATACTGTTTATGAAGAACATTGCTTTGATGTTATAGAGATTGGGGATCTTACAATAAGACCTAAAGAGAGAAGAGTTCTTTGTAATACTCAAGAAATTTCACTAACTCCTAAAGAATATGATATTTTATTATTTCTTGTCAAAAATAGAGGTGAAGTTCTAACAAAAGAGCAGATTTATCAAGCTGTGTGGGATAGTGAATACCTGCTAGATGATAGTAATATTATGGCTTTTATAAGAAAGTTAAGAAAAAAGATAGAGCCAAATCCAGATGCACCGATATATATTTTGACGATTTGGGGCATAGGATATAAATTTAATGATAATTTATAAAACTGAATATATCGCAAGAAAAACGCAAGAATTTCGCAATGGAATTACTTGCGTTTTTTTCTTATACTTTTAGTTGTAAATCAGAAAGGAGGGAGAATATAAATGGACCCTGATGGTAAGAGAAAAAACAATATAGCAACCCGGTGAAATATTAATATATCGGATTGCTTCTTAAAAAGGAGGTAATTACGATGAACAAAAAAATGATAAAAAATAATATAGCTACTAATAAAGTAACAGAAAATCAAATCGTAAAAAAAGAACAAGAAAGTCGCATTCATTTTGTGGCAACTCAACCAATAAAAACAGTATTAGACTCTTTAGAAACAACATTAATAGGATTAGATACTGAAAATGTATCAAAACACCGCCATAAATATGGAACAAATAAGATAACAAAAGAAAAGAAAAAATCTTTATTTTCTAGACTTGCAGATGCATTTGTAAATCCTTTTACAATAATTTTATTTTGTCTAGCACTTGTATCATGTGTAACAGATATGATTCTACCTTATTTTTCGCTATTTGGAAGTAATCCAGATGAATTTAACTGTTTAACAGTAGTAATAATTGTGACAATGGTCGTTATCTCTGGAACACTTCGATTTGTACAAGAATCTAGAAGTGGTGATGCAGCAGAAAAGTTATTAGATATGATTACAACAACTTGTACAGTTACAAGAAAAGAAGAGGGAAAACAAGAAATAAAACTTGATGAAGTTGTAGTAGGGGATATAGTTTATTTATCAGCTGGTGACATGATACCTGCAGATGTACGTATTTTAGAAGCAAAAGATTTATTTGTAAGCCAAGCGAGTTTAACTGGGGAAAGTGAACCTATTGAAAAATTAGGAAATATCCAAGAGAAAAATGAAAATATTACAGAATACAATAATATTGCTTTTATGGGAAGTAATATTATTTCAGGAACTGCTACAGCTGTTGTGGTTTCTGTAGGAGATTCTACTTTATTTGGGAAAATGGCAGCATCAGTTGCAGAAGAAGCAGTAGAAACTAGTTTTACCAAAGGAGTAAATGCTGTTTCTTGGGTGCTTATCCGTTTTATGTTGATTTTAGTTCCTGTTGTATTCTTTGTAAATGGAATAACAAAAGGTGATTGGTTAAATGCATTTTTATTTGGTATTTCTATAGCAGTTGGATTAACACCAGAGATGTTACCAATGATAGTGACAACATGCCTTGCAAAAGGGGCAGTGGCAATGAGTAAAAAACAAACTATAGTTAAAAATTTAAATTCTATTCAAAATTTTGGGGCTATAGATGTATTATGTACTGATAAAACAGGTACTTTAACACAAGATAAAGTAGTTTTAGAATATCATCTTAATGTAAATGGAGATGAAGATATGCGTGTACTTCGTCATGCTTATCTGAATAGTTATTTCCAAACAGGATATAAAAATTTAATGGATTTAGCTATTATTGAAAAAACTGAAGAAGCAGAAAATCAAAATAGGGAATTAACTGATCTTTCTGAGCACTATAAAAAAGTAGATGAAATACCTTTTGATTTTAATCGTCGCCGTTTATCTACAGTTGTTGAAGATATAAATGGAAAAACACAAATGGTTACAAAAGGCGCAATTGAAGAGATGCTATCAATTTGTTCATATGTTGAATGTTATGGCAAAGTTCAAGAATTAACAGATTCACTACGTAGACGAATTATAAAAACTGTGGATGAATTAAATGATAAGGGGTTTAGGGTTCTTGGAATTGCACAAAAAAGCAATCCATCACCAGTTGGGGCTTTTGGAGTAAAAGATGAATGTGATATGGTATTACTAGGATATCTTGCTTTCTTAGACCCACCAAAAGAATCTACAGCATATGCAATACGTGCTTTAAAAGAATATGGAATAGCTACTAAAATTTTAACTGGAGACAATGAGAAAGTAACACGTACTGTGTGTAAACAAGTAGGATTAGAAGTAAGAAATATGTTACTTGGTTCAGATATCAATCATATGTCAGATGAAGAGTTAGCAAAAGTAGCAGAAACAACAGATGTATTTGCTAAATTAACACCAGACCAAAAATCTAGGATTGTAACTGTTCTTCGTGAAAATGGACACACAGTTGGATTTATGGGAGATGGTATCAATGATGCATCTGCAATGAAATGTGCAGATATAGGAATTTCTGTTGATACAGCAGTTGATGTAGCAAAAGAATCAGCAGACATTGTATTATTAGAAAAAGATTTAATGGTATTAGAAGAAGGTATTGTTGAAGGTAGAAAGACATATGCAAATATGATTAAATACATTAAGATGACTGCATCTTCTAACTTTGGAAATATGTTTTCTGTTTTAGCAGCATCAGCATTATTGCCATTTTTACCAATGATGAGTATACATCTTTTATGTTTAAATTTAATATATGATTTATCATGCACAGCTATCCCATGGGATAATGTAGACGAAGAATTTATTAAAGTTCCTAGAAAATGGGATGCATCTTCAGTAGGTAAATTTATGATATGGATGGGACCTGTAAGTTCAATATTTGACTTTACAACTTATATTTTTATGTACTTTGTATTTTGTCCAATATTTGTATCACATGGAGTATTATATAATGATTTAGCAAGTGTATACAGTGGTGCAGAATTAATTCAAATGCAATTTAATTATATAGCTATGTTCCAAGCAGGTTGGTTTGTAGAATCAATGTGGAGCCAAACACTTGTTATTCATATGATTCGTACACCAAAGTTACCATTCATTGAAAGCCGCGCATCATTACCAGTATCTTTATTAACTTTCGCTGGTATCTTCATATTAACAATAATACCATTTACACCAATTGGAACAATACTAGGATTTGTTTCATTACCAGGTGCTTATTTTGCTTACTTAATACCATGTATAATAGCTTACATGTTATTAGCAACTAGCATAAAGAAAGCTTATGTACGTCATTTTGGTGAATTGTTATAAAGGAGGTATTTAAAATGAATTGGAATAATATGTGGAATATACTTTTTAATAGAACAGAATTATTTGGAATTAATATGGGGTTTTGGGTTTGCTTACTAGTTATCACAATTATAGTAATATTGATGAATGTGGTATTTTGGAGTATGAAACCTCTAAAAACTGTTAAAGAATAGAAAAATATAAAATATTATAAACTTAAAAAAGATCTGTGGTATATTACTGCAGGTCTTTTTGAGTTATCAAGTAAAAATAAAAAATCAAAAATTGTAATGATTACAATTAAATATTTGAAGTTTGAGTTTGTTATTCATTATAATTTATAGTATAGAGGATTTATTCAAATTTAATAAAGGGGGCAGAAAAATGCAAACTGAAATAGTAAAAGATTTAATGAAAGAATATAAAAGACCATTTTATATTTACGATGAAAAGGTTATAGGGGACCAAATTCAAAAGTTAAAAACTAATTTTCCAGAATTCGAATTTTTATATTCAATAAAGACAAATCCAAATAAAGATGTAATTAAATTTATATCACAAAATGATATAGGTTCAGATTCTGCATCTAAAAATGAAGTTTTTAAATCAATAGATGCTGGTATGCCAAAAGAAAAGATAATATATTCATCAGCGGGAAAAACGAAACAAGATATCGAAGAAACATACGACAAATGCATAATAACAGCAGATAGTTATCATGAACTAGAAGTTATAAATGAAGTAGCTAAGGAACACAATATTGTTTTAAGAGTAGGGGTAAGAATTAACTCAAACTATGCAATAGAAGGTGGGGATATACTTCCTAACAAATTTGGAATAGACGAAGAAAGCTTATTACCACATAAGGAATTTATTGATTCACTTAAAAATATAAAAATATGTGGGATACATGTACATCTAAAATCTCAAATACTAAATTATGAAACTTTATATAATTACTATAAAGATGTATTAGAATTAGCAGTGTTCTGTGTTGATGAAATGGGATTTGATATGGATTTTGTTAATTTCGGTGGTGGACTTGGAGTTGCATATTCACAAAGAGAAAATGAACTTGAAATAGAATCACTAGGACAAAAATGTAGAGAGCTAATTAAGGAATTTAAAGAAAAACTAAATTGCAGACTTATTATAGAATCAGGACGTTTTATAGTTTGCAAAAGTGGGACTTATGTTACTTATATAATCGATAAAAAGGTATCAAGAGGAGCAAATTACTTAATAGTTGCAAATGGATATAATGGTTTTCATAAAACAACTTTAGCAGAAATGGTAAAAGGTTATGTACAAGGTCCATTAGAAGATATACATGCAGTTGAACCACTATTCACATCTTATGATGCGTATGAAGTGAAGGTGTTAAATAAATCACAAGAAAAAGAAGAAGTAACAGTTTGTGGTAGCTTATGTACGGCTGCAGATTTAATAGGGAAGAATTTAGTTTTACCAAAAGCTGAAATAGGTGATATTATTGCAATTACTAATGCAGGAAGTTATGGATTTACACTAAGTCCAATATTATTCTCTAGCCATGATATACCTTATGAAATTTACTTAAATTCAAAAAATCAAGCTATTATAAGCGAATATTAAATATTTAATACAAAATACATAAAATGGTAAAGTATTTAGAAAATATAAAAAATTGATAATATGACGGAAATGTTAAAAGATAGTACTGTTTTAATAATATATTTTACCTCATCAAGTGTGATAATATTTAAACATAAAAGTTAGTAAATAAAAAATAAGAATAATAAATATAAATTATATTTGGGGAGGAAAAGATATGTTAAAAACAACTAAAATAACAGATCCAGAAGTATATTCTATAGTAGCAGATGAATTAGAAAGACAAAAATATAATATAGAAATGATTGCATCAGAAAGTTCAGCACCAACAGAAATATTAGAATTAATGGGATGCGTTTTTGTTAATAAAACTGAAGAAGGTCTTCCAGGAAAAAGATATCAAGCAGGTTCACAACATGCAGATAGAATCGAAAATTTATGTATTGAAAGAGCAAAAGAAGCTTTCGGTTGTGAATATGTAAATGTTCAAGCTTATTCAGGTGCAACTGCAAACTATACAGTATTTAATGCAGTATTAGACCCAGGGGATAAAATATTGGCAATGAGACTTGACCACGGTGGACATTTAAGTCATGGTTCAGAAGCAAACTTTATGAGTAAAATATTTAACTACAAACATTACGGTGTAAACGATGACGGTATAATCGACTACGATCAAGTTGAACAAATGGCATTAGAATTTAAACCTAAAATGATAATAGCAGGGGCTAGTGCCTATCCAAGACTAATAGATTATAAAAAATTTAGAGAAATAGCTGACAAAGTAGGAGCTTATTTATTAGTAGATATGGCTCATATTTCAGGACTTATAGGAGCTGGTGTAATCCCTTCCCCAATTCCATATGCTGATTTTGCAACATCTTCTTGTTCTAAAACAATATGCGGTCCTAGAGGTGGATTCGTAATGTGTAAAGAAAAATATGCAAAACAATTAAATAGAGCTACATTCCCAGGAACTCTAGGTTCTATCCAAATAAACGGTATAGCTGCAAAAGCAAACATGTTCAAAAGAGTTAGAGAACCTGAATTTATAGCTACAATGCAAAGAGTTTTAGATAATGCAAAAACTTTAGCAAAAGAATTAGAAAAAAGAGGATTCAAAATAGTAAGTGGTGGAACAGACAACCATATAGTATTAGTTGACTTAAGACCAAAAGGAATAACTGGTAAACAATTTGACCAAACTCTTGAAAGAATAGGTATAACAGTTAACAAAAACACTATACCAAACGACCCAGAAAGTCCATTTGTGACAAGTGGTGTTCGTATCGGTCTTACTGCAACATCTGAAAGAGGATTTGGAGCAAGTGAAATGGCAGAAATCGCTGATATAATGAATACAGTTGCTGAAAATATAGAAGATGAAAAAGTATTACAAGAATGCAAAGAAAAAGCAAGAGCATTAGCATCAAGATTCCCACTATATCCAGACGGATATTTTGAAGATTAATTAAATATATAACTAACTTATAATTTATAAGACGAGCTGATTTTCAGCTCGTCTATTTTTTAATAAATAATAACCAATTTAAATTTGAAGTAGTATAATAATCTATAGAATAATATGAACCCTATGGAGTAAAATCCACAGGGTTTTTAAATGAAAGGACTAGTATTATGATATTGCCAAAAAGACTTAAAAAAGGTGACACTATAGGTGTCATTGCTCCATCTGGGCATTTACGCGAGGTAAATATAGATGATGTTGAAAAATCACTTATCGATATGGGATACAATGTAAAGATGTATGAAAGTTGTTATTCTGTAGACAGGGGATATTTGTCTGGAAAAGATGAACTAAGGGCAAAAGATTTGCAAGATGCATTTGAAGATAAAAATATAGATGCAGTATTTTGTATAAGAGGCGGTTATGGAGCAGCTAGATTATTAGATTTAATCGATTTTGATGTAATAAAAAATAATCCAAAGATATTTTTGGGATTATCTGATATAACAGCTCTTCATATAGCGTTTAACCAAAAATGTGATTTGGTGACTTATCATGGGCCTGTTGGAAGAAGATTTGTGGATATGGACGAATATACAAAAGAATCTGTCTTTAAAAATATAACTACAGATTGTGAGATAAATTTTGAGAATCCAAAAGGAGAGGAAATTATAACGTTATACAACGGAATATGTGAAGGTGAAATCGTAGGTGGAAATCTAAGTTTAATAAACACATCTTTGGGGACTGAATACGAAATAGATACAAAGGATAAAATATTATTTATAGAAGAAACTAGCGAATATGTATATAACGTAGACAAAATGATAAACCATCTACACATGGCTGGAAAATTTGAAGACTGTAAAGGTATAATTTTTGGAGATTTTGATAACTGTAGAAAAGTCAGAGATGAAGATTGGTCAGTTGAGGATATAATAAACGAAATCGCACAAAGATATAAAAAACCTACAATATACAACCTTCAAAGCGGACATTGTGTTCCAGTAGGGACAATACCACTTGGTGCAATGTGTTATTTAGACGCTACTAATAAAATAGTCAAATTTGATTATTCAAACTGCTAAAAAAATAATAAATTATATAGAGGATAACTTAGGAGGAAATATGGAAAAAATCACGACAGTATTATTTGATTTAGATGGAACACTAATCCCTTTTGATCAAAAGGAGTTTATAGAATCTTATTTATACCTTATAGCAAAAAAATTTGTTCCAAGGGGATACGACAAAGATATACTTATAAAAGCATTGTGGGATGGAACAGGAAATATGGTCAAAAATGATGGAAAAGTCAGAAACAGAGATGTTTTTAAATCGACTTTTGCAGAGTTGATGGAAAAAGAATATGACGAAATGGAAGATGATTTCATGGAGTTTTATGAAAAAGAATTCGACGATGTAAAACAGACATTACAAGAAGAAGTAGATAGAGCAGAATTTATAAAAACTATAAAAGACAAAGGGTTAAAAGTAGTTTTAGCTACAAATCCAATATTCCCAAAAGCAGCAGTACAAACAAGACTAAACTGGATTGGTCTTAGTGTGGACGATTTTGATTATGTTACAACTTTTGAAAATAGCCACTATTGCAAACCTAACTTAGAATACTATAAAGAAATTTTTGAAAATATAGGTTCAAAACCAGAAGAATCTATAATGGTTGGGAACAATGCATTAGAAGATATGATAGTAAGTGAGTTGGGAGTTAGGACTTTCTTGATTACTGATAATCTTGAAAATCCTGAAAAAATAGATATAAATAAATTTGAAAATGGAAACTTTGATGATATCGCAAACAAGGTTTTAAATATATTGTAGATAAAAGCTCTAGCATTTATTTGATAAAATGCTAGAGTTTTTTTAATAGCATATTTATTGTACCTAATTGACAAATAAATCCAATGGATATACTATTAAATTAATACATAGGAATCCGAGGTGTTAAAATTGAATAAAGAACTTATAAAAGGGAGTACAATAACCTTAATTTTAAATGAATTAAGTAAAGAACCAATGTATGGATATAAGATGATTAAAGAAATTGAAGGAAAATCAAATGGGGTATTTATATTTAAAGAAGGAACATTATATCCAATTTTGCATGATTTAGAAAAAAAGAAATTTATTGAATCATATTGGGAAGTTGAAAATGGACGAAGAAGAAAATACTACAAAATAACAAAAAAGGGAATTAAGGAATTAAATGTAAGAGAGGAAGAATGGCAGTTATTTAGCAAAACAATGGGATTAGTACTTAGGGGGTAGATTTTATGGACTTACAAAAAAATTCTATAGATTTATTTTTACAATCAGTATGTAGATTTGTTTGGGACGATGAAAAAGCAAAGGATATTCAAGATGAATTAAAAGACCATATTTCAAGTTATGTAGAAGAATATATGGATGAGGGCATGAATATTGATGAGGCTACAAATGAAGCATTAAAGCAAATGGGAGATCCTAATGTACTTAGTGAACTTTATAAACAAAAAATTCTACCAAAAAGAAAGTGGAAATTGGTTTTATTAGGATTTGCATGTGTATTATTAATGTATGGAAGTATTATTATGGGACAAACAAAAGGATTTGAAATGCTTTTTTATGTAATAGCACTAAGTATAGCTTTACTTTATATAAGTATGGTATATGATTTTAGAGAAACAAATAAGATAAGAAAAAGTATTTCGGAGAAAGAAGCTGTATTTTTTATTAGGAATCAAAAGGAACTTTATATAAACAATACAAATTATAAAATAGGAATTCTTGTTATAATACTTGCTACAATTAGTTTAGTTTGTAACATATTTTCTTTAAATATACCGAAATCATTTGCATTAGGTTATTGTTTTATGCCCTTAATTTTTATTTTACAGAATTGTTCAATAGGAGATAATGATATATCTATAGTATATGAAGATGGAATTTTTATGTGTGATAAATTTTTGTATTGGAATAATATAAAAGGTTACAGATATAGTAAACAAAATTTTAATAACAAAGAATATAATTTTTTAGAAATTAAAGTTAGTAAAAAAGATTTTAGAAAAAAATCTATATTAATTTCAACTTCACAAATGGCGTTAATTGATGAATTTTTTAAAAGTAAAAATATAAATAAAGTTAGACATTTTTAAATTTTTAATGTAAAGTATAATATTTTACTCTAAAAAAATATTATACAAAAAATATTGACAAAAAACGGGAGCATATGTATAATAATTAATCATAAAGTTAAACAAAATTTAAAAAACAAATTCATTGAAAAAGAGAGTAACATTAATTGACATTATAGAGAGTTCAGGATGGTGGAAGCTGAGCATTGAGATTTTTGTGAAAAGAGCTTTGGAGAAGACTGCAGGAAATTAGTATGGCAGTCGGTGTTCTCGCCTTAAGAGATTGAGTGGGTAAGTTTTTTCTTACCAATAAGAGTGGTAACGCGGTAATTTCGCCTCTTGGATTTTTTCCAAGGGGCTTTTTTGATTATAAAAGCGTCTATCTTATTGTGAGCAAAAGTTTACCAATAAGAGTGGTACCGCGATAATTCGCCTCTTAGTAGATTTACTAAGAGGCTTTTTTTGTTTCTTAGTAAAGCAAAATAATTATAAAAAAGTGAAAAATCAGAAAAAGGAGAAAAATGATGGAAGTATTACAATCACAAGAAAAAGAAGTTAAACAGAAAAAGAAATTTTCGATGCCAAATACATTAGTAATTATGGCAGTAGTTATTGCATTAGTAGCAGTTGCAACATATTTAATACCAGGAGGAGCATACGATAGAGTTCTTAATGATCAAGGTAGAGAAGTTGTTGTAAGTGGAACTTATAAAGCAATAGCAAGTCAACCACAAAGTTTATTCGATGTATTACAATCACCAATTGAAGGTATAGTTCAAGGTGGAGAAATTATAGCATTCTTATTTATAGTTGGTGGAGCATTTAGTATAGTTTCAAGAACTAAAGCTATAGATTTAGGTATTTTAAAAATAGTAAACGTATTCAAAGGAAAAGAAATTTTAGTTTTACCAATATTAATGTTTATGTTCTCAATCGGTGGAGCGACATTTGGGATGAGTGAAGAAGCAATAGCATTCGTAGCAGTTTTAATGCCATTAGTACTAGCATTAGGATATGATAGTATAGTTGCTGTAGCAATTACATACTTAGCTTGTAACCTTGGATTCTCAGCAGCAATGCTTAATCCATTTACAGTAGGTATAGCACAATCAATAGCAGGGATACAATTATATTCAGGAGTTGAATTCCGTACATTAGTTTGGTTTGTATCAACTCTTGTAGGATGTGGATTCGTTATGTTCTATGCTATGAAAATTAAGAAAAATCCAGAACTTAGTCCAATGTTCGAACATGATCAAGTTAAACGTGAAAAATTAAAAAGTACAGAATCAGAACATACTGAATTTACTTTAAGACATAAAATAATAATAGCTGCATTATTTACATCTATAGCATTAGTAGTATATGGAGTTTTAAAATTAGAATTTTGGATACCACAAATAGCAGCAGTTTTCCTAGGATTAGGTATTATAAGTGGTTTAGTTGGTAAATTAGCACCAAACGAAATAGCAGAAGCATTCACAGATGGAGCAAAAGATATGATAGGAGCAGCTATCATGATAGGTCTTGCAAAATCAGTAATGATAATAGCTCAAAATGCAAATATAATAGATACAATATTATTTAACTTAGCTAATGTTGTTGGTCAATTACCATCATTAATAGCATCATATATAATGTTTGTAATCCAAATGTTCATAAACTTCTTCGTAAGTTCAGGTTCAGGACAAGCAGCACTTACTATGCCAATACTTGCACCACTTGGTGACTTAGTTGGAATATCTCGTCAATTAAGTGTTTTAATATATCAATTAGGAGATGGGTTCTCAAATGCAATGTTCCCAACATCAGGTGTATTAATAGCTTGCTTAGGTATGGCAGGAGTTCCTTATGGAAAATGGTTAAAATGGATATTACCACTTCAAGCAATATTATTTATGACAGCAATAGTATTTATAACAATAGCATCTTTAATAGGATGGGCTTAAGAGATATTTAAGGGGGATTAATATGAAAGATATTTTATTACAAGAAGGACAAAAATTACACGCTAAAATGTGTGAAATAAATGATTATATATACGCAAATCCTGAATTAGGAAATGAAGAATTTAAATCATCATCAAAATTGATAGCATTTTTAGAAGAACACAACTTCACTGTTGAAAAAGGTCTTTTAGGAATAGAAACATCATTTAGAGCTATATATGATAGTAAAAAGCCAGGAGCAACTATAGGTTATTTATGCGAATATGATGCTCTTCCTGAAATAGGACATGGTTGTGGTCATAATATGATAGGTGTTATGTCGTCAGCTGCAGGTATAGCTTTAAGTAAAGTTATAGATGAAATTGGAGGAAAAATCATAGTATATGGTACTCCAGCAGAAGAAACAAACGGAGCAAAAGTTGTATTTGCAGAGGAAGGAATATTTGATGAACTTGATGTTGCAATGCTTGTTCATCCAAGTGATGTAAATATGAAAAGTGGAACAACACAAGCACTTTATCCATTAGAATTTAGATACAAAGGAAAAACTGCACATGCTGCAAGTTGTCCACAAAATGGTGTAAATGCGCTTAATAGTGTAATACAATTATTCAACGGTATTGATGCACTTCGTCAACATGTAACTCCAGATGTTAGAATGCACGGAATAATAGTAAAAGGTGGAGTTGCAGCAAATATAGTTCCAGATGAAGCAGTTGCACAATTTTACTTCAGAGCAGCAACTAAAGAAACTCTAGATGATATATTAGAGAAAGTTAAGAGAATAGCTGAAGGTGCAGCGCTTATGACAGGAGCTACATTAGAGATGGAAAGATATGAGTTTCCTAATGATAACTTAGTAACTAATGAAAACTTATCTGAAGCATTTAATGAAAACTTAAGAGCGCTTGGAATAACTGAAATAAAACCACCAAAATCATCTGGTTCAAGTGATATAGGAAATGTAAGTCACAAAGTGCCTACAATCCACCCATATATACAAGTATCATCTTGCAAAGCTCCAGGGCATACAGTAGAACTTGCAGAAGCTACAGTTTCAGACCTTGGTCATGAAAGACTTCTTACTGGTGCAATGGCACTTGCCTATACAGGATATGATGTTTTACTTGGAAAAGTTAATTTAGAAAGATAAATTTTTATATTTGATAATAAATAAAGACCGTGGCGAAATTCGTTGCGGTTTTATTTATGAAAAATTTTATGCAAAAAACTATATATATGATGCTTGTGATAATTATTTCCAGTATAATATTTATATATTTTACAACTTTGAAACAATTTATTATCAGAAATTATACCCCTATATATTATTATAAGTTTATCAAATAAATGACAACTAGGAGAGATTGAGAAAATGAAAGGAAACTTAAAAAAAGTAGCAATAACTGTAGGGCTAAGCGCAGTAATATTATTAGGAGCGAGTATACCAGTAGTTAAAATGATTAATAATCACAAACAACAATTAGCTATTGAGGCAGCTGCACAAGAAAAGAAGAGAAAAGAAGAGGAAGAGGCAAAAAAACCTATAATAGGGGTTAATAAAGAAGGTCAAAAATACACATATGATGCTAAAAAAGTACAAGAGAAATTATCTAAATATGATTATTCAAATAATGGTAAAAAGATAGTATTTTTAACTTTCGATGACGGTACATCAAAAACTAATACACCAGAAGTATTAAGAATATTAGATGAAAATAATATAAAAGCAACATTCTTTTTAACAGGATCTAATATTGAAAATGGCGGAGAAACAGCAAGAGAATTAGTAAAACAAGAGTTTGAAAGTGGACATGCAATAGCAAACCACTCTTATAGCCATGATTGTGGAAAATTATATCCAGGTCGTAACTTAGATATGAAAGCTTTCAAAGAAGATTATGAAAAAAATGATAAATTATTAAAATCTATATTAGGTGAAAACTTCACTACACATGTAATGAGATGTCCAGGAGGATATATGTCATGGAAAAACATGGACGAATTAGATAAGTATTTAGAAAAAAATAATATAGCTTCAATAGACTGGAATGCATTAAATGCTGATGCTGAAGGACCAAAGAAAAATGCAAAACAATTAGCACAATACGCAATAAAAACATCTGAAGGAAAAGAAATGGTAGTATTATTAATGCACGACACATATGGAAAAGAGGAAACTGTTAAAGCACTACCAACTATAATAAAATATTTCAAAGATAATGGATATGAATTCAGAACTTTAGTATAATAATTAATAATTAAAATAAAAAACAAACTGGTGGTAATATGAAGTTTTGGAAAAAGATATTTTTATATTCTTTAATATTATTCCTTTTACTATTTAATAGTGGAGGAATAATATTAATAGAAAAAATCCATAGTGAAAACCTAAATAATGCAATAAAATCTCTTATGTATAAATCTTTAAATATAGAATCAATTATGTATTTAAATACAGATTATCTTATGAATATAGATGTATATAGTGAATCTAATATAAAAAACTGGATGAATATAATAACGAATGGTTATTCATTAAATAGTGTAGATGAGTATAATACAGAGCTATATTCTATGGAAAATAAAGAAATTACATCAGATTTAAAAGAAAAAATAACGGGAGAAAGAAAAGAAATTTCTAATGCTAAAAAAGGCAAAAAATCTTTTATTATAAGAACAATAAATAATAGAAGATATGCATTTGTAAGTTCTATTGTAAATTTAGAAAATAGGGATTTTAAATTAATTATATCTAGGGATATACAACATGTTTACACTGAAAGAATTAATAATTATAAATTCTTTTTAATTATTGATATTATAATACTTATAATATTATCTATAGGAATGTATATAATTTCGAAAAACTTGACAAAACCTTTAGTAAATTTAAGCAACATATCTAAAGATATAGCAAAGGGAAAATACGATATAAGAGTTGTAGAAAGTAAAGAAAATGATGAAATAGGAGTATTAGAACATAATTTTAATTTTATGATAGATGTTATCGAAAATAATATCGAGGAGTTAAAAACTTTAAATGAATCAAAACAAAGATTTATAGACAGTTTAAATCATGAAATCAAAACACCGATTACATCAATTATAGGTTATTCGGAACTTCTATTGAAAAGCAATATAAATGAAGAAATAAAAATGAAGGCTTATAAATATATAAACTCTGAAGCAAAACGACTTGAAACGTTAAACTCTACATTATTGAAATTGACATTAATAAGGGAAGAAAAGAAATCTTTAGGAAAACTAAACCTTAGAGAAATGATAAATGGTGTTGAGGATATACTTATATATAAGCTTGAAAAAAAATCTATAAATTTAAATATAAATATAGAAGATGTAAATATTTTGGCAGATAAGGAATTATTCGAAGTATTGCTTACAAATATTATTGACAACAGTATTAAAGCTAGTACAGAAAATTCAGTTATAGATATAAATGGTTACTATAAAAATAATAACTATATACTAAAGTTAACAGATTATGGCATTGGGATACCAAAAGAAGACTTGGACAAAATTATCGAACCATTTTATATGGTAGATAAGGCTAGAACAAGAAAAAATAATGGTATTGGACTTGGTCTTTCTATATGTAACGAGATTTGTAATTTACATGATATTTCATTAATCATAGAAAGTAAATTAAATATGGGTACAAGCATTATTTTAGAATTTAATAAGGAGAATTATTTAAATGAAATCTAAGATTATAATAACATGCATATTAGTAGGATTTATAATTACCTTATTTGCTATATTTAATTTTAAATGCCCATATTCTTTTAAAGAAAATGTACTATACACTCAAAATGATGTGAGCGGATATAATGAAAATGAAAAGGAAAATAACAATTTAGTAAATAGAAATGAAGCTATAAAAACTGCTAGATATTATATAGAAGATATATTGGGAAATGATTTAGAAAGTGCTAATAATAAAATGTATGTAAATCTTTATAAAAATGATAGTGGAGCTGAATCATATTATTGGAATATAAGTTGGTCTAGTCCAACATTATCATGTGGTATTGAAATAAATACTATAAATAAACAAATAAATAATATATATGTTAATAAAAACTTTGACTGGAACAATAATAAATCAGAAAGTTTATTATTGAGCCAAAATGAAGTTTTAGAAATAGCAAACACTCTTATAGTAGCATTGGGATTTGATTTAGATACTTACAAATTAGATGCACAACATATTAATTTTAGCGATGAAGGCTATCAAATTTGCACATTTATAAATAAAAATAATAGAGAAGACAGATTTGCAATATATATTTCACCTACAGAAAAATATATAGCTAGATATGTTAGAAATCCATAAAAGGAGATTTTTGGATGAAAATATTAGTAGTAGAAGATGAAGCACCTATTAGAGATTTAATATCGATAAATTTACAACTAGTAGGTTATGAAGTATTTACAGCAGAAGATGGTATTATAGCAGAGAAGTTTTTAGAAAATCAAAAGGTAGATTTAATTTTGCTTGATGTAATGATACCTGGTATCGATGGATTTTCTCTTATTGAAAAAATAAAAAAACATAATACTCCTGTTATATTTGTAACTGCAAAAGAATCAGTTTTAGATAGGGTAAAAGGACTTAGACTAGGTGCTGAGGATTATATAATAAAACCATTTGAAACAATAGAATTATTAGCAAGAGTAGAAGTTGTTCTTAGACGATATAATAAAAATAAACAAACTATTAAATTTAAAAATATAGAAGTAGACACAGAACAAAGAATTGTAAACTTGAATAATAAAGAGGTCTATTTAACAGTAAAAGAGTACGAATTATTGGTATTGCTTTTACAAAATAAAAATAGGGCTTTATCTAGAGATCAAATACTAGAAAGAGTATGGAGATTTGAATACGGAGGAGAGACAAGAACTGTCGATATTCATATCCAGCGTATTAGGGAAAAACTAGATTTGAAAAACAATATAAAGACTGTATTTAAAGTAGGTTATAGATTGGAAGAATAATAAAACTCCTTTATGATATTGAGAATATTTAATATCATAAGGGAGTTTTTTCTTTAAAAGAAGTATTAAAAATAGCCTATTATATGGATGGAAATAATTAAATTAGAATTTATAAAATGAATATTGTGTAAAAATAAAATGACTACATGCATAGTATGTTTGTTTATTATATAATAAAGATTAAGCATAATATAAAAATACAAGGAGATAAATATGAACATACTTATATCAAATGATGATGGAATAAATGCAGAGGGAATAAAAATTTTGGCGGAGGAGATTTCGAAAATAGCAAATACATATGTAGTTGCACCAGACAGCCCAAGAAGTGCTAGTGGGCATGCGATAACTCTTCACAAGCCGATTTTAATAAACGATGAATTTATAGCAGAAAATGTTGAAGCCTATTCAACTTCGGGAACTCCTGCTGATTGTGTAAAAGTGGGTATTGAGTCTATTTTAAAAGATATAGAAATAGATTTAGTTTTAAGTGGAATAAACAATGGACCAAATTTAGGAACAGATGTTATATATTCTGGAACAGTTGCGGCTGCGATTGAGGGACTTGTTGAAGGAAAGCCATCTATTGCTCTTTCTTGTGATTCGTCAAAAGTTTCAAGTGGTGAATATAGAGAAGCGGCGAAATACACAGCTAAATTAATTCAAAAATTAGAGGGCAATTTAGATAAATTAAACGGAAATATACTAAATGTGAACTTCCCAACAGGAGAAAAAAAAGGCGTAAGAATAACTAAACTTGGCAGACGTGTGTACAACAATGTTATGGATGATAGACAAAGTATAAGAGGTCAAAGATATGTATGGATGGGAGGAGATTTAGAAGATATTAAGCAAGATAAAGACAGCGATATATTCGCGGTTGAAAATGGCTATATATCAATAACTCCAGTGCATATAAATATGACAGAAACAAATAGAATTGAAGAACTTAAAGAATTAGGACTAGAAGAGTAAAATAAAAATGCCAAAGAGAAACTTTTATATAAAAGCCTCTTTGGCATTTTTGGAATGTTTTAAGCAATCATATATATATTATGTCCAAAAATTTATTATTTATTAGGATTATATTTAGCTTTTGAAATTAATTGAGTCATTGTTCCCATTGGGCAATATACACACCAAGATTTAGGTTTGAATAAAACCATTGTTATAAGACCTAAGATTGTTGAAGTCAACATCATGCTATAAAAACCAAGTGCAAATTGGTAAATCCATGGCGATACTAAGTTTGGATTTGCAATTTCCCAAGGAAGTTTAAATGTCCAAAGTAGTGTAAGGACTTCTTTTAAATTGCTAGCTCCAGCAAATACTAGATAAGTGTTAAATAACATAATGCCAAACATAGTTAAAAAGAAAGTCAAGAAACCATATCTGAAATATTTGCTTTTTAAAAATTTAGGCATTGGTTTATTTCTAGATAGGTTGAATTTATTGCCAAGGAAGTTAAATAATTGTCCCCTACCACAATATATATTGCAATATGATTTTCCACCGCCAAGTATTGAAATTATAATTGGTATTAAAAAGCATAATAGTCCAAGCCAAGCGAATAATATATTAAAAAATCCAAGGATGAAATAAGTTATACTTAAAATCCACATATAATCTAAAATTGATTTTTTATTCTTTTTCATTTATACAGCAACCTCCTTCTTTTCGATATTTATAATAGATGCAGGACAGACTAAGGCACATTTTCCACATCCAACACATTTTTCATAGTTTATTTCTGCAAAAATACCGTGCTCTATATGGATTATTTGAAGAGGGCATGCCTTTAAGCAAGTTCCACAAGCAACGCAAGCACTTTTATCAACTATAGCTTTTTTCTTAAATTTTTTCATTTTGTTCCTCCTATTTAGTAGATTGTAAATTTAATTATAAGAATTTTTGATAAAAGTTAAGTGATTAAGTCACACAGAATATAAAAATAAAAAAACTACTATATGAAGGTTTAATTAATAGTAGTTTTTAATCTCCAAAAGCTGGAGTAGATATTCAATTTTGTTGTAAAATAGATTGTAATTTTTCTATATTTATTATTTTTATACAACCGCGGCTAACTTTCACTATATTATCTTTTTCAAATCGCTTTAACATTCTGCTTATAACTTCGCGTGATGAACCTAAATCATTCGCTATTGCCTCGTGTGTTATATTTATTTCAAGTGAGTTCTTTAGATAATATTGATTGATTAAATAATCAGCCAATCTGTAATCCAAGTTAAAAAACACAACTTGTTCCAAAACCCACATGATTTCTGAAAGTTTGCTTTGTGTTACCTCAAGCATAAACTTTTGTATTGATATATTTTGATTTAATAAATCCTTAAAAAGTTTACCATCTATTATAATAAGTGACGAATTGTCAACAGCTTGAAGATTTATATCATAGGATAGGTTTTGATAAAAGCAAGATGATGATAATATACATAAATCATTTTTAAATAATTTAAAAAGCGTGATTTCCTTTCCTGATAATGATGACATAAAACTTCTAAGCTGACCATTTGCGACTAAAACAAGTCCTGTACAAGATTTATATTTTGAATAAATCAATTCACCAGCTTTGTATTCCTCGATATGGCTTGCATCATAAAGTATGTTTTTTTCTTCTTTTGACAGATTTTTAAAAAACGGTAAGCTTTCCTTAAAAATTAATTCTTTATTTATATTCATTTAATTCCATCCTATTCATTTGATTTAATATCTTTATTATAGTAAAAAATAGAGGAATATATGTAACAAAGTCACATAAAAAACACATCGTTAATAGTTAACACAATATGTTTTTTATAGCACATAGGAAATTATATTTATTTAAAAAGTGGAATTTCAAAGTAAATAGAGAGTAACTTAGCATTTTTATCTAAACAAGCACCGACATCACCGTTTAATTGTTTGACCAAAAATTCTACGATTGAAAGTCCAAGCCCTGTTGACTTGTTTCTGGTAGAGTCAGCAGTATAAAATCGGTGGAATAATTTTTCAATGTTTATATCGTTATTTGGAGAGATTGGATTAGTAAAAATAATCTTGGCATTTTTAGAATCTGGTATTTTATCGTAATCTATTTTAATATCAATATCTCCAAGCGAGTGTTTTGCACAGTTGTTTAATAAATTATCGACAATTCTAATAAGCATATCTTTATCACCGAGAACATAGATTGGCGGTGGCTCATCCATATTGATATTTATATTTTTTTCTTCCAAAACTCCTATATAAGACAATACACATTCAACAATTAAGTTACTTATATTTATTTTTTCTAAATTAGGTTTTATATTTGATGTAATTAAATAAGAGTATTCAAAAAAATGTTCGATTAAATTGCCGAGCTCATCTGTTGATTTTTGGGCAATCTGTAGATTGTGAAGTTGTTCTTTATCTAAATCACTATTTTGCAAAAGTTGTTGATATCCTTTAATCGAAGTTAGCGGAGTTCGAAGATCATGTGATATATTTGAAATCAATTCCTTAAATTGTTTTTGTTCATTTATACTGTCTAGTCTGCGTTTTTCTTCTAATTTAAGACAATGATTAATATTGCTTGCAAGTTTTATAATAGTCTTATTAAAAAGTACTACATTAAGAGGTTGGCGAGTATTTTCAGAAAGTCTTTTATGCAGTTGTTTGTTTATTGAATTTAATTGATTTAAGATAAATCCAATATATATAATTAAAAAAACAATAATCAAACACAATAGAATAACAATAAGTGACATATCTCCAACCCCTTTGCTTTTAATATATAAGTTAACTTTAATCTAATATAAATATTATAATATAAAACTTATAAAAATTAGATATATAGATTATTTAATTTCTGCTTTTCTAAAAAATAAATAAGATAAAAGCATCATAATTACAAGAAATACTAAACTAATTCCTATAAAGTTGAAAAAGACAGAGGCATTTGCGTTTAATGTTAATTTTGAATAATCAACGCCAAATGGAGTCTTTGAAAAAAAGTCAGAAGCTGCGTCTATATTTATAATTTGGGCAATTGCAGCATTGAAGATATATCCCAAACTGATTACAATCACTGATTTTCGGATTGAGAATGCTAAAAATATTGAAATACTTATTTGTGATGCATATACGATTGCCATTGTGAACCAGATTGCGATTATTTTTAAAAATATATTAAAATCAAAGGCAGTACCATTTTCATTTTTCATTATATTTTGAAATACAGATGGCAAGAATGTCTCGAATGAATAGTTTGAACACATTCCAACTATTGCTGCGATTACATCTGGAAGTAGAAATATTAAAATTGATATAAAATAAGTTATAGTTTTGCAAATTATGATAGAACTTCTGCTGTAACCAGTTGATATGGAATCGTGGATTGTTTTGTTGTCAAAATCATTACATATAAATAAAGAAATAAATATCACACTAACAAGAGAAATCATTTGAAAGTCAGTAAAAAAAGAACCAATGCCGATTATGTCATGACTTAAATTTCCGTTTGTTAATTGATAAGATATAACTGACATAAGTGTGGCAGATATACAACATAACAAAAATAAAATTTTGATTGATTTAGTTTTTCTCATTTTATACAAATCTGCTTTAATTAAATTAAACATTATCAATACCTTCCACCATAGAAACAAAGTAATCCTCAAGAGTGCCACCCTCGTTTGATAAATTAGTTACTGCGACTTCATTTTCAAATAATGTTTTTCCAACAAGTTCCTTATCATCTATATAATCAAAAAGTTGAACAGAGTTATCTGGCATAACTTTAAAGTTAGTAGTATTTAATTTTCTCTCTATCACATTGACTAATTTGCAAACATCTGTAGATTGTAGTAGAAGATAGTGTTTGCAATGTTCATCAAGTTCTTCTAATGTAAGAGTTTCGATTATTTCACCCTTGTTTATAAATATATAGTCATTAGCAAGTTGATACATCTCTGGCAAGTTGTGGCTTGATATTAAAATAGTCATATTTTTTTCATCGCAAAGTTTTATAAGAAGTTTTCTGATTTCGACAATACCAAGTGGATCAAGCCCATTTATAGGTTCATCCAATATCAAAAATTCAGGATTATTTAAAAGAGTAATAGCAATTCCCAGGCGTTGTTTCATACCTAGTGAAAAGTTTTTAACCTTCTTTTTACCTGTATTTGCAATATCCAAAAGTTTTAGAAGTTCATCTTCAATTTCCTCGTTTGGAATGCCTCTAATAATTCGATGAAGTCTCATATTTTCTTTTGCAGTCATAGATAAGTTGATGCTTGGGGATTCAATCATACAACCCATACGTCTTCGCTCAACTTGTATTTTGCTTTCCTTAGTGTGGCCGAATAACTCGATTTCACCAGAACTAGGATAGCTAAGTCCTGCGATAAGTCGCATCAACGTACTTTTTCCAGCACCATTTCGTCCGACTAAACCATAGATTTTGCCAGGTTTTAATGCAATAGATACATTGTTTACAGCATGATAGCCTTTATATGTTTTTGTGAGGTTTGTAGTTTTTAAAATATACTCACTCATATTTTTACCTCCTAATTTATTGAAATTGTAATAGTAGTTTTAATTTTATATTTAAAGTATAGGGAAAAAAGGTTTAGAAAAAGATAAGAAGAAAAAATTAAATGTAAAGAATTCGATAAGTTACTTTTTAAAAAGTCTATATCCAAGTCCCCACACTGTTTCTATATAATTTTCATTAGGATTGAATTTTTTTAATTTACTTCGGATATTGCTTATATGTGTTTTTATAGCATTGTCATCGCCGATATATTCTTCATGCCAAATTGACTCATATAAATTTGCTTTGCTAAAAACTTTATTTTGATTTTTTATAAGCAGTTCCAAAATCATATATTCCTTAGCAGTTAAGTACAATAAACAATCATTGATTTTAATTTCTTTATTATTTTCATCTAAAGTTATATCTTTATATTTAAGTAAGGGTAAGATATCAGAGTCTGAAACATGATTTGAAATGTAGTAGCGTCTTAAGTTTGATTCAATTCTCGCAATAACTTCGCCTAGGTCAAAAGGTTTAGTTATATAATCATCAGCGCCTAGTTTTAACAAATCAATCTTTGTGCTTATCATATCTTTTGCGGAAATAATTATAATTGGAATTTGTGAAAATTGACGTACTTCTTTTAAGATTTCATCACCACTTTTGTATGGCAACATGATATCCAAAAGTACTAAGCTATAGGAATTAGTTTTAATTTCATTAAGTCCATCAATTCCTGTAAATGAAGATTTTACGCCATATCCAGCGCTTTTTATCGCTTGAGCAAGCATTAGATTTACATCTTGATTGTCTTCTATAATTAAGATATTTTCCATTTTCCCCTCCTGCAATTTACGTTTCTATATTTTGAGTTGAGTATATACTAAAAATATGGAAAAAACAAGGAAAGGTGGGAGGCTAAAAAAATATATAAAAAATTTTAAAAATAAAAATTGACGAAAGCCAATATATCTGATATGATTACATATGCAATAAATTAGGAAAAAAATTGTTTTTAATATATTGATTAAAAAAGAATATTATAATACAGATTACATATATAGATCCATAATAAGGATGGACGTTTCTACTAGCTGCCGTAAATAGCAAACTATACGTAATTCATAGGAATTACTATAGCTATTTACGGCAGTTTTTTTGTGGTCAAGGAGGTCAAATGAGATTATTAAAGGGAAATTTTATTTATTCAATAGATAAGAATGATATAGAAATAAAGGAAAATCAATATCTTTTAGTGAAAGATGGTAAAGTAGAGGGATTTTATAATGAAGTTCCAAGTATTGCGAAAGATGTAAAAGTTGAAGATTATAAAGATAATATAATAATACCAGGATTATCTGATTTACATGTACATGCTCCACAATATGCATTTAGAGGTATGGGGATGGATATGCAACTTTTAGATTGGTTAAATACTTATGCGTTTAAAGAAGAGGGAAAATATAAAAATCTAGAATACGCTAAAAAACAATATTCTAAATTTGTAGATGATGTTAAAAATAGTGCGACAACTAGATTATCGATATTTGCTACATTACACAAAGATGCAACAATTATGCTTATGGATTTATTAGAAGATGCAGGAGTAAAAGCATATGTTGGAAAAGTAAATATGGATAGAAATTCACCTGAATTTTTAAGCGAAGACACAATTGAGTCAAAAGAAGATACAATAGAATGGTTAGAACAAATTAAAGATAGATATAAAAATATAAAACCAATATTAACTCCAAGATTTATCCCAAGTTGTACGGATAAATTAATGGATGAGATACAAAATATAAATAAAAAATACAAATTGCCAATTCAATCACATCTATCAGAAAATACATCTGAAATAGATTGGGTGGCAGATTTACACCCAGATACAAATAATTATGCAGAGGCATATGATAAGTACAATTTATTTGGAAAAGAAAACAAAACAATAATGGCACACTGTGTTCACTGTCCAGACGATGAACTTAATTTAATAAAACAAAACAACGTAACAGTTGCCCATTGTCCACAATCGAATGCAAATTTAACTAGTGGAATTGCACCGATTAAAAAGATGTTAGATATGGGAATTGATGTTGGACTTGGTAGTGATATTGCAGCAGGTTCAAGTTTATCAATATTTAGAGCAATGAGCGATGCTGTACAGGTTTCAAAATTAAGAGAAGCTATGACAGGTGAGAAAAATCAAATTCTTACATTATCAGAAGTATTCTACCTTGGAACAAAAGGTGGAGGAAAATTCTTTGGAAATGTGGGAAGTTTTGAAAAAGGATATGAATTCGACGCTGTAGTTTTAAATGACGAGTCATTTGGTGATAATAGCGACTTTACATTAAAAGAGCGTCTAGAGAGAATAATATATTTAAGCGATGATAGAAATATTATAGCTAAATATGTTGCTGGAAACAAAGTCATCTAAATATATAATTAATTTTATATATTGAGAATAAATTTATTTTTTTAAAAGTATAAAAGTATAAAAGTTAAAAAGTATGATTATTGGTACAAAAGTGCTGATAAATAAAGAGGTTGTTGCATTTATCTTGTGACAACCTTTTTATTTAATTTCTTAAAATTTTCTTTCAAAATTATAATTTCATAAGTGAAATGTTATAATAAAAATATATTTTAAAGAGAAAATAAAACTTAAGATGAGCTTTGTAAATTAATATTTTAAGAAGGGAATGGTGGATATGAAAAAGAGGTTATTGATAGCGATTATGATGTTATGTGCGATAATACTTACAGGATGTGTCGATGCAGATGTAACTGTAGATTTAGAAAAAGATGGAACAGGAAAGGCAATAGTTGAGTTGGCTGGACCAGCAACTATATTTGATAATATACCACAAGAAACTATAGATGAATGGGCAAAATCATTTGATACAGTAGAGAAAATAAATAAATCAGATAAAAAAGGATATAAATTTACTACTAAACAAGAAAAACTAGATGAATTATTAAAAGAAGTTACAGAATTAAATGGGGTAGTAGACGAAGGTAGTAAAGAAGATTTAAATGACACAAGCAAGGCAAAATCAGAATCGACAACTACAGCATTTGCACAAACAACAGCAAATAATAGTGATAATTCAGTAAATGATATAGCAAATGAACTTTATCAAAAATATGTAGATGTACAAGAAGAAGACGGATTATTTTCTAGTACTTATAATATAGGATTAAAGCTAAAAGATGCAATATACAGTGAGATGACTAATGAACAAAAGGCATTGGTCAGTTTTATCGGACGCTCTGCTAATATAGGTCTACATATAAAATCACCTATAGCAGCGAAAAGCAGCAATGCAACTAGCGAAACTAAGGAAGATGGAAAGTATGTGTATAATTGGAACTATACATTAGCTGATGTTCAAAATATAAACTTCTCTGCAAGAATACCTAATGTTAGAAATATTGCAATTGCAACAGTATGTGGATTAGTTGTATTAGTAGCTATAATAGCAATGATAATTAGAAGAAGAAAATAGAGTAAAAGACTAAGGTGTAAAAAGATTTTAACCTTGGTCTTTTTTCATGCCAAAAATTATATTTACTTTTTACTGTTTAAATCTATATTTTCCTAAAAAAGTGAAATACTAAATTATAAATAAAAAAATGGAGGATTCATTATGGAAAATAATATGGCAATGGAATACCCTATGTTTTGTTATCAATGCGAACAAACAGCAGGGGGTAAAGGATGTACTAAAATGGGGGTATGTGGGAAAACTCCTGAAGTAGCAGCACTTCAAGATTTATTAATATTCCAAATAAAAGGGATAAGTTGTTATGCAAAAGAAATAGTTGAAAAAGGTGAAAATGTAGACAAAGATATAGTTTCTTTCGTTGAAAACTGCTTATTTACAACTTTAACTAATGTAAACTTTGATGCAGATGTTCATGTCGAATTATTAAAAAGATCACAAGAAATAAAAGAACAACTTAGAAGTAAAGTTGGAGCTATAAAAAACACTACAGAGCACGCTACATACAACTTAAGTAGTACAAAAGCAGAAATGTTACAAGATGCGAAAAAAGCAGGGATAATGTATGACCAAGATTTAGACCCAGATATCCGTTCACTAAGACAAACAATAGTATATGGATTAAAAGGTATCAGTGCATATGGTCATCAAGCGAGAGCACTTGGATATTATGATGACCAAGTCGATAACTTCTATATAAGAGCATTAGAAGCTACAACTGACGATAATCTAAGCGTAGAAGAACTTATAAGATGGACAATGAGAACAGGAGACATGAGTGTGGCTGTTATGAAAAAACTAGACGAAGCAAATACTGAAGTTTATTCAAATCCAACACCACATAAAGTAAATGTAAAAATGAAAAAAGGTCCTTTCATAATAGTATCAGGACATGACTTAAAGGATTTAGAAATGTTACTTCAACAAACTGAAGGAAAAGGAATAAATATATATACACATGGTGAAATGTTACCAAGTCATGGATATCCAGGACTTAAAAAATATAAACATCTAGTAGGTAACTTTGGTGGAGCTTGGCAAGACCAACAAAAAGAATTCGATTCAATACCAGGATGCATCCTTATGACAACTAACTGCCTTATGAGACCTAGAGAAACTTATAAAGACAGAATATTTACAACTAACGTAGTTGGATGGGATGGAGTAAAATTTGTTCCTAAAAAAGAAGATGGAACTAAAGACTTCAGCGAAATAATAGAAAAAGCATTAGAATTAGGTGGATATGAAGAAGACCAAGAACCACATGAAATTCTAGTTGGATTTGGTCATCATGCAACTTTAAGCAATGCAGGTGCAATTGTAGATGCAGTAAAACAAGGTAAAATAAGACATTTCTTCTTAATAGGTGGATGTGATGGTGCTAGACCAGGAAGAAATTATTATACTGAATTTGCTAAAAAGGTTCCACAAGACTGCGTGATTTTAACTTTAGCATGTGGTAAATATAGATTTAATAAACTTGACTTTGGAGAAGTTGCAGGACTTCCAAGACTTCTAGATGTTGGACAATGTAACGATGCATACTCAGCAGTTAGAATAGCAACAGCATTGGCAGATGCATTTGAAACAGATGTAAACGGCTTACCGCTTTCTTTAATAATATCTTGGTATGAACAAAAAGCTGTAGCAGATTTACTTGCATTATTATCACTTGGAATAAAAGGAATTTACCTAGGACCAACACTTCCAGCATTCCTAAGCCCTAATGTACTTCAATACTTAGTAGATACATTCGATTTAAGACCTATAAGTACACCGGACGATGATTTAAAATCTTGTTTACAACAAGAAGTATAGGTTTTAGAAAATTTATACATTTAAATATAAAAAGTTTATATATTAATTTGCCTAAATTATAGATAAAAAAACTCCCTTGCAAAAGCAGGGGAGTTTTGATTATAATTCTACATTAAAAGATTCATTATCTTTACTGATTTTAACTATTTTATCCTTGTAATTAACTGCATACTTAGAGTTTATAAAAGTATCACAGATTGAGAAATCACCCCACATGTGCATTGGGAATGCTATTTTAGTGTTTGTATTTCTCATAAAATAATCAAATCCTAAGTAATAAAAATCACCTTGGCGTGGATCTAGTGGAACAAATGCTAAATCTATATCACGACCCTTGATTCCGTCTATTCCAGATTTAAATTTATCTTCTGCATATTTATTTTCTTTTGGAGAGTTTTCACCTTCCCAATGCCACCAGTTTAAATCACCAGCATGGTAGATTACTTTTCCTTCAATTTCAATTAAGAATGCAACACCTATATCGCTTGATTCAAGTGTTTTTATTTTCATATTATCTACTGTGATTTCTTCATCGAAGTTCATAACAACAATTTGGTCAGCAGATTTTACATATTTGCTTCTTCTTTTCTTAATATCTTTTGAAAGAATATATGTAACATCAGGGTGCTCTTTAGCTATTTCAAATATGCACTTGTCAAAGTGGTCTTCGTGGAAGTGGCTTGCAAATACATAAAGTTTTTTAGCTTTATCAAACTTTGGAAGTTCACCTTTAAAATAGTCAAAAAGTAACATTGAATTTTGTAGCTCCACACAAAAACTACTGTGGTGAATATATGTTATTTTCATGTTTACGTCCTTTCATATATAAAACTTATTTTATAACACATAGGAAATTATATTCATTTATAGATTGTGGATAAGTATAATTT